>Ga0208644_1004536_pt1 | contig 10450 bp, 14 predicted proteins | sample VirMetDEL_Nov_18_FD_184517 | JGI IMG/M metagenome (GOLD analysis project Ga0208644, IMG submission 184517) | Aqueous microbial communities from the Delaware River and Bay under freshwater to marine salinity gradient to study organic matter... | ecosystem: Environmental > Aquatic > Marine >... | reverse complement strand
ACGCGCCTAGTTCTTCTACAATCATCGGCAACCTGATCGCAGCTGTTTCTGGAGTTTGAGGTTAAACAATGTCAGTTCCTGGCGCAGCTAATCCTCTTCTTCTGTCTTCTGCTGCTGGCGGTGGTGGCGTCGCCGCCACTGAACGCAGCGTTAGGTTTAACTCAGGTGATTCAGCTTATCTGACTCGAACCCCACCTACTTCAGGCACCCGTAATAAATGGACCTGGAGTGGATGGGTAAAACGGACGAAACAGGGTGAGTTTCATGAACTGTTTGGAGCTGGTTTAAGCGGCACTGATTACTTTGCGCTTCGGTTTAATAATACTGATAACTTAGAGGTATTCGACAGAACAAGCTCTGGCAACGTAGGGCAGATAACCACTACTGCTGTTTATAGAGATCCGTCCGCCTGGTACCACATTGTTTATGTCTGGGACACCCTTAACGCTACAGGTGCCGATAGACGACGTCTTTATGTTAATGGTATTCGAGTAACAGCTTTTGACGTAAATGATATACCCTCTAGTGGCGCACAGAGCCGTATAAATTCAGGAGGGATGCCTCATACCATTGGTAGGTACGATCCGACAGCTACGCTATACCTAAATGGCTTTTTAGCTGAGATCCATTTCCTCGATGGTCTCGCTCCCGGCACCGCTACAGATGACCCCTCCGGTTCTGTCACGGGTATTCCCAATGCCCAGTACCTGACGGATTTTGGGGAGTTTGACGCCGTTACAGGTGTGTGGAACCCTAAGGCATATACCGGCAGCTACGGCACCACCACTGGTTTCTACCTCGACTTTGCAGATAACTCCTCCGCCGCTGCGCTTGGCTATGACGCTGTAGGTAGCAATGATTGGACGGTTAAGAACATTTCTATTGATAATGGACCAGCCTTGCCCGGGGTTGCATTTGATGGCTCTGGAGATTACTTATCATTTGCGGAGGGACTGACAGACTTAAATCTGGGCACTGGAGACTTTACGATTGAGTGCTATGCATTCACGCATTCTGCCTCCCGAGCCTATGTGAATTTGCACGTGGGAAATACCGAGTATCAATGGTTTGGTTTGCTTGGTTCTTCTTACAATGCGATACTCTCTCCTCCTAACATACCAGGCTCAGGGAACACATCGTTTTCACCAACGGATGTTCTCACAAGTCCAAATCAGTGGAACCACGTTGCATTCACGAGAAGTGGAAATACTCTAAGAGTATTTATCAATGGCGTGGCGTCTGCTTCTACTTACGATGTAACTGGATACGATCATAGCCAGTCGTTTGCTTACATTGGAGTTGCAAATTATCTAACCTATGCCTCTCCTGACTTCTATTATTGGTTTTATGGGTATATGAGCAATCTTAGAGTAGTTAAAGGTACTGCTCTTTATACATCATCTTTTACTCCGCCAGTCACACCATTGACTGCAGTAACAAACACTGTACTACTGTGTTGTCAGTCTAGTTCTTCTACAACAACTGCAGCAGTAACCCCTGGAACTATCACAGCCAATGGAGATGTATATGCTTCTACATTTAGTAGCCAAAGCGGCAGCGACTCCCTCCGCGACTCGCCCATCAACGGCGACACCGCAGGTGACAACGGACTCGGCGGCGAAGTGCCGGGGAATTACTGCACATGGAACTCTGCCGCCAATGCACTGGATGCAACTCTTAGCAACGGCAACTTAGATATCGCCTACGGCAGCGGTAGTCGCAACGCGCAGCAGGGCACGATCGGGATGACTTCCGGCAAATGGTATTGGGAGTTTGTCGTCACTGCTTGTTCTAATGGAAGTCCATCACCCGTGATGATCGGCATTGCGGACTCTCCTGACCCCGCGACTGTCGCGACTTATACAGGAGCCAACACCCGTGGCTGGGCATATTACGGAGGATCGGGGGGGACTTACCACGGAGGAACTCCTGCTGCTTACGGCAACACCTGGGGCATAGGTGATGTTGTGGGCATCGCGTTTGATGCTGACAACGGCAGCCTTTATTTCTATAAAAACGGAACTGTTCAAAACAGCGGAACTGCGGCGTTCACGGGCCTAACAAACGGACCTTACTTCCCATCAATCGGGGATGCCTCTGCTGGAGGAACATTCAGTGGTACGACAAACTGGGGTCAACGCGCCTTCTCCCACCCTGCCCCCAGCGGCTTCAAGGCGCTATGCACAGCCAACCTCACGCCGCCGACTATCGCAGACCCCAGCACGGTCATGGGGGTGGGGCTTTACCAAGGTAACGGTACATCCAAGTCAATAACGCTGCCTCGTAGCGGATTCGCACCAGATTTCGTGTGGATTAAGGGACGCAGTATTGCCTCATATGGTGGCGTTTATGACAAGCTGCGTGGTGAACGCAACGGTATGATCACTGCTCTCACCAATGCTGAATACGGAGCTGCTCCAGCAGGCAAGGAGCTGACCTCTTTCGATTCCACCGGTTTTACTGTTGGAGCGGATTTTAATATTCTTGTTAATACAAGCCCTGACACTTTTTCCGGTTGGTGCTGGGACGCCGGATCATCCACGGCAACGAACAACGATGGCAGCGTCAGCTCGCAAGTCCGCGCCAACGTCTCGGCGGGATTTTCGATTGTTACTGTAAGTCCCTCAGGCACGGCGGACACGTTTGGTCACGGGTTGGGTGTTGCCCCTGCCCTAATAATCTCCAAAAGGAGGGACGGCGCTAGCGCTTGGTATGTACGAACTTCGTTCTTATCAAATCCCGGAGCGCATTATTTAATGCTTAACGCAACAAATACAGTTGCCAACGATTTCACCGCGTGGGCTAATACTCCAGCAAATTCATCAGTTATTACAGTCAATGCTTCGTATTTGTATGGAGGACTTTGTGATTTAGTTCATTACTGTTTCGCCTCCGTAAACTCCTACAGCGCCTTCGGTACCTATACCGGAAACGGCAGCGCAAATGGTCCGTTTATTTATACTGGGATGCGCCCTCGGTGGATTATGACCAAAGCCTCGAGCCGTTTAAGTTCTTGGTATATCCACGATACCCAACGAGGTACATACAACGTCATAGGTCCAGTTTTAGCCGCAAATACTCCTGCCTCTGAAATTACGCCAACTAGATTAGATATTCTCTCTAACGGTTTCAAAATTAGAGACAATGACACTGAATATAATGCTCTTAGCGACACCTATATCTACGCCGCCTTCGCAGAGAATCCCTTTGCCTATGCCCGCGCCCGTTGATTACAAGCGCACTCAGAATTAGCGTAGGTTCGTTAGTCCTTTCTTGCGGAATATAATTCGCAATCTTTAGATCGTGATTTCATGACTTAGAATTAAGTCAAGTCGCAGACTCTTTGTGAGCGAGCGGGACCTTATTTTTGATCTCACATGTTTACAAAAAAGAACTGCACGTAAAAAGTTTCGACGACAAATCCTAGACGAGTGGGGCTGCTGCGCTTACTGCGGGCGCTCGAAACCCTCGACTCTTGACCACGTCATTCCTAAGGCGCGTGGAGGCAAGACGACTAAGGAGAACTTGATTGCTGCTTGCGGTGCCTGCAACCTCGAGAAAAGTTCTCAAAGTTGGTTTGAGTGGTACCGAGCCCAAGATTTCTGGTCACAAGAAAGGGAGGAGCGGATCCTGCGCTGGGTTAACCAGCCTGAGATCCTTCCTCCCGTTTTAATACCTACGCCTTGGGCAGCTCAATTACTACCGATCAGCGCGTAGTTACTTTTTAGCGGTTTTGCTGATGATACCGGCGATCATCTCGATAACTTTGTAGAACTTGCCATAAATTTCGTCGTCCTTGGGGGTGGGAGTAAGGTTGACAATAGCGAGTGCGAGGATATGGAGCGCAGCAGCTATTCCGGCAACTTCTGCCCAGTTGTTAAGTAAGTACTGAAGCATCGTTTTGTACGAGATCTACTAAAATTATACGAGCGCTCTTACTTTTATGCCTGCGATCCTTGAAGATGCCGTCAAGAGCATCATGAAAGATAATCCCAAGCTGAGCGAGTCGTCTGCCTACGCTATCGCTACTAAATCCCTGCAGAAATCGGGCGATTTAAAAGAGGGAACTGTCGAAGCAACCGAAAAAGGCCAGCGCCGTGGTGAGATGAGCAAAGCCACCCGAGCCAAAACTCGAGCCAAGAAGTACAAGATCGAGCGCGAGAGAGGCAAAAAGGACGAGCGCAATACCGAGGGTCGCGACTGATGGCTGAAGTAGCGAAGAAAAAACACCCCGAAAAGTGGGCTCGAGCTAAAGCCAAAGCTCGCAAAAAGCTCGGTGGCCACAGCGCTCGAGCCATGCAGCTTGCCACCAAGTACTACAAGGACATGGGTGGTGAGTACGAAGGGAAGAGATCTAGTGAAAATAAGCTTTCTAAGTGGTCCGAGGAGGACTGGCAGACTAGAGAGGAGTACGAAAAAAAATAAATGAGTGAGGAAGATTTAGAGCAGCTTCAGGAGAGGGTTATTCTCATGCGAAATTCTCTTCTGTTCGAAGAACCTTGTCCTTTATTTGAGCCCTTTGAGGAAGAGGAATTCCATGGCTGATGTAGCACGCGAAGGAGGCCGCACTGAGCGGTATTTACCCAAAGCTGCCTGGGCAGCGCTGTCTGCTGAGGAGCGTGAAGCGACGGACGAAAAGAAAAAACAAGCCACGCGTGGTAAACCCGTTAACACTCACGTAGAGAATACAGAGGCAGCTAAGCGAGCAGGACGTAAAGCAAGAGCGTATAAAAATAGAGCTAAATAAACCTTAATTTTTATCAGCCCAAGGAGATCTAAGCCTCATTTCTCCTCCCAGAGCATCTTGCGCCTTTGATCCGTCTGGAGCAGATTCCGTGTATACGGGTTTTAGTTTTTCTTTTTCTTCGGCTTTCCACGCCTCGTGAAGCTCTTCTATCTGCTTGTCTACTTCCTTCATAGCTACTTCTGCTCGGAACGCTGACCAGTCGTCTAAGCAGTATTTAAGTATTTGTCTAATTAACTGGTTTCGCTTGAGAGGGTAATATCTGCACAGGAATAAGATCAGCTCGTAGACAAACGCATTGAACTTGTTGTACATGAACTAGAATTTAATTATTAAGGTTGTTCGACTCTAGCCATGGCAGAAACTACTTTCAACCGTGAGTTAGGTGCTGCTCCAGCTGGCATCAGTCGGTTTGGTCAGATTCGCACTGATGACGGTCTGAACGTAATTGTCGGTTCGTACCGTTCCTTCGCAGGCGATGGTAAATATCCTCTCTCAGATGTGTATGAGATCACTTACGGCGCCACTGGCACTGCTACCTTCCTGTTAACCGATTCCTTTGGTATTACTGGATTTACAGTTGTCGGTTCTGACGGAGTCGAGGACGGCACTTATACAGCACCCAAAATGACCCGTCGCCAGAGCGGTGGGATTGGGATTAGCGCTATCTCTGCTGACACGGCAACTGTTTATGTTCACCGTTCGGATCGCAGTGCTTCTGAGTATCGCCTGACGATGCTCGTTGCTTGATTTAGTTAGAGCTACGTGAGCGAGTATTCAAGCGGTTAATTTAGAAAAAATTCATCTCAGATCAGCCCTATTTCTGTCAAAGTATTTAGGGCTGAGACTGAGGAATGACGCTCTCACAACGCGGGTTAGATCTAATAAAAAAATTCGAAGGTCTACGCCTGATTGCTTATAAATGCAGTGCCGGTGTCGACACGATCGGCTACGGCCATACAGGACCTGATGTAAAACCAGGCTTACGTATCACCCAGGAGGAGGCTGAGAAACTGCTGTGGCGAGACACAGAAAGTGCTCAGCAGTGTGTAAGCTCTTTTGTGAACGTTAGGTTAAATCAGAACGAATTTGACGCTTTAGTGTCTTTTGTTTTTAACGTCGGTCCTACCGCTTTCGTACAGAGCACCCTTCTCAGGCTTTTAAACAGCGGTGCTGATCGGAAGGTTGTTTCGGCTGAATTTGCGCGCTGGGTCAAAGCGGCAGGCAAGACCGTTCCTGGTTTGGTCCTGCGCCGAAAGCACGAAAAGGCCTTATTTTTAGAGCAGATAAAACATCCTCTCTTGGGTAAATCGATTCTCGCCAAACGTGACACCTGGCTAAAGCGCAAACCGGTTGATTCGAGCACCCTTGAGGCGGAACAGAAACTTTTCGTACCAAAGGGCGCCGCGTGGCAGTGGACAGAGATTCGAATTTATGCGGGGGAAGCCCACCAGAGGGTTTTTCTTGAGCAGCAGCCTGATAAGGAATGGTGGTTTTATCCCGACCACTGGAAGATTATTAATGATGCTGACGTACCCGAAAAAGCACCTAGTGCTTCAACGGATACCAAGCTCGTCGTCCCCTACTATTCACAACGAGACAACTACAGGGATGCAAATCGCACCTGTTTCTCCAGTAGTTGCGCGATGCTTTTGAGCGGGCTTGATCCCGATGCTATCGAGAACGATGACGATTACATCCGCGAAGTCTTCGAGATTGGAGATACGACTGACGCCTCTGTTCAGGTCAAGGCGCTAGCTCACTTCGGGGTCAAGTCTCAGTTTCTGACCACGGGGGACTGGTCCTCTATTGAGAGTCAACTTTCTAAGGGGATTCCCGTTCCTATCGGCATTTTGCATCATGGAACGGTTGACCAGCCCTCCGGCGGCGGCCACTGGGTCTGCGTGGTAGGTATCACTGCAGATAAATCCAAACTCTGGGTGCATGATCCTTGGGGTGATCTTGACCTTGTTTCAGGCAACTACGTAAGCCAAGACGGTAAGTACAGGCTCTACTCCAAGAAGAACTTGGGACCCCGCTGGATGGTCGAGGGTAGTAAGTCCGGATGGTTTATTAAAGCTGATTAAGCTGTCTCTTCCGCTGCTCTAAGCTGTACGTCTCTTCTTTCCGAGTATGGCTGAAGTTTACTTTGACTATCAGACGATTCTTAATAACTGGAGTGTAGACGCAGAGCAAGCCAAGGCTGACTTCCTTGATGCTCTGTACGAGTTTTACGGCTGTAGTAACGGGCTATATACGGGTCTTTACCAGCGCTATAAGGATGATCTAGCTGAGTTCGGACGCCACATGGTTACCACCCGTGGCTATAAAGTTGTTGACCTGTTTACGGCTGGCTTAGAATCGTAAGAAAAGTATCTCCGTGTCCTATAAACGCGACTACGAAAAAGAGTACAGGGAGCACGGAGGTACGGAAGAGCAGAAGAAGCGTCGGGCTGCTCGAAACAAGGCTCGGCGCTTTATGGAGCGTAACGGTCGTGCAAGTAAGGGCGACGGGAAGGAGGTTGACCATAAGGACTTCAACCCAGAGAACAACTCTCCTTCGAACCTGCGCATGGTTAGTAGAGAGACTAATCGCGAAAAACAACCAAAACGCAGTTAGAATCTAATCATGGAAGGTCAACAGTTTCTTCAGCGGCCCGGCGGACTTGGTCCGATGGCTTCTCGCGTAAAGCCTCTCGGTTCCCTTGCAACCGAGGAGCCTGCTCTTTATACGAACACTCCTGAGGCTATCGACATCCGTCGCTCCTCTTCCTTAGACAACATTAACCGCATCACCTCTCAGTATCAGCGGGATCGTGGTGAATACGTTCGCTCCGCTGTTGGTCCTACCAACTACCAGGAAGGCAACATCATGCCTTCAAGCGAGATCACCGGTTTGGCTGGCTACAACCACCGTGATTCGCTGGTGATGCCTAATCGGGCCGCCGACATGTCTAAGGCGCAGTATCTTGTCGATACCAACAACACCTTAGATCCCAATCTGCGTGGCCAGATGCAGATTCTGACTTCGCTGCCTCAACAAAATTTCCTGAATGCACCTGATTTAGGCGCTTCGCTGTTGCCTAATGATTTCCGAACTCCCGGCTCGATGCCTCTTCAGTTGCCTATTAAGGGTGAAAGGAGATGATTAACTCTCAAAACGACACCATGCGTATGGCTGGTATGCGCCTTGGTTTAGGTCCTACGGATGTCTCGCGGATCGTTTCTAACCCTCGCGAGATTACTGCTAGGCTTCGTTATCAGCAAACCTTCCCGAAAAGCTAAGTGCAGCTGCATTCAGCGGAGCTTGATTGGATCACCCCAGAGGCTGAGCAGACAATCGCAAGGCATGCAAGGGTTTCTACAAAGGACCCCAATCGTGCTGAGTACGCCAAACTCCTGAGCTACTGCATTAAGCACGGTCACTGGAGTGTCTTTGAGCAGGCGAGTGCTTCGTTTGAGATCTCTACTACTCGAGCGATCTCTCCTCAAATTTTGAGGCACCGGAGTTTCGTGTATCAGGAACTGTCGCAGCGCTACTGCGATCCTTTGGATACTTTGACGGTTTCCGACGAGCCGTGGAAGTTTGAGTTACGCACTCAGGCAGAGAATAATCGACAGAGCAGTAAGAATCTTCTGCCTCTTTATCTCGCGGAGCATTTTTGGGACAAGCTCGCGGATCTAGATAATCAGATCAAAGAGATCTACGGAGAGATGCTTTCTAAAGGTGTCGCTCGCGAGTGTGCACGTAATATGCTCCCTCTCTATACTCCGACTCGACTCCATATGAGCGGAACCATTCGGAGTTTCATTCATTACGTTGGCCTCCGTGGACAGGGGGACACTCAGCGAGAGCACCGCATGATTGCTCGAGCAATTGGTTACGAGTTGTCTAAGCAGCTCCCAACTGTCATTGACGCCGTCAAAGAATCAGAGGATAGTAGCCTCAAAGGTTGGTCTTTCCTTAAGTGACTTTTCTCCTCTGGTTCCTTGTGATCGGTGTCATGTACGCCTTCGCGTACGTTTTACTGAGCGCTAACCAAGATCACAACCCCTGACCAGGCATCTGGCCTGTTTGGGTCCAGAGGTCTTGCGGACTTGCCGGAGGGGTTGCGAGCTTAGCGGCGTTCTGCAGTTGAGCCATCTGCAGTGCTCGACGCTGAGTTTCGAGCTCGGCGGCCATTTGCTGAGTCTGAGCTTTTGCCCAGTTCTGCGCATTAGTGCTTAGTTCTTCGAGGGCGTTGCTGGTGTGGGGGAAGGAGAAGATCACCCCGTTACCGCCTTTGGTCGGAATCTTTTGACCGCCGATGTTTTCGGCTAATCCAGCAAGAAAGCTGTGTGCTTGGTTTGCCGGGATGTCGGCGATCAATGCAAGCTGCATCGGATCGACCAAACCTCTGTTGCTTTCGTAGAGGGCACTAAAGATTCCGGTGACACGCTGGGCGTTGTCTTTTTTCAGCTCGGATCTGCGAGCTCGATCTCGGGCAATACCGGCGCCACCAATCAGACCGCCTCCAAAAGCAAATGCAGTTCCGAGTTGTTGGGGTGCAGTGACTAGAGCGGCAACCCCGATACCGATAGATCCGACTACAGCCAGAGTGAGATTAGGATTCAGGCGCAGGGTCATGTTTACTAAAAGCGTTAGCCCATTTAGTGGTTGTTGGGTCCTGTGCGTACTCGACCGGTGAAGGCAGACGCTCAGGGCCAGTTGAAGCTCGATCAGATTTTAGATCAAAAGCTTTGAGTCGTAAGCCTTTCAGGCTGGGAATTCCATCTTTCATGACAAGAGTTACACCAGGCAACTTGAGGATATTCGTTGCTGCCTCCTTGGTCCTCTCAACAAAACGATGTTTCGCGGCGGCTTTGTACCCACAGGACTTACAGAAGTTTGCGTAGCTCGGATACAGCGCACCGTATGCGTTAGCTATGTAGAGACCTTTTTCGGATTCCTCAATCGAGGGTTTCCGTGCCCCGTGGCCAATAGGAGTCATGCTGTTGGGTGCGTAGAGGCAGCAGTCGTTCAGCCAAGCAACGAATTGGTTGTTGAACATCAAAGCTTCGATGTTCGTCGCGTTTAGCGAAGGGACGTGTTTGGTCGGGTTGGCGAGTACATCTTTCATTTGGTCGTAACCCATATCGAGCGCCCAGCTCACGATGCCAGACATCTCGTCGGCGAAGACACCTTCGATGTGGTCGTCGTAAACGGAGATCAATTCCCTCCTGTTGCTTGGAGGGACTACCCGATCCATGACTACGGTCAGGCGCCGACGTTCCAGACCACTGCTCGAGTCGTTAGAGGTAATGTGCTCGTTGCTCGCAATACAGACTAAACACTCAGGTTTGAAACTGATGATTTCTTTGCCGTACTTGCGTTCTGCGCGGAGGGTATCTGAGGCGGAGGTCAGTTTTTTCAGTACGTCCATTCGCTTCTGATAGTTACTTTCGTCAGTCAGAAGCAGTAAGCGCTTGCCTATCAGGTTGTAAGTTTCAAATTTATTGTTCTCGATCATCTCCAGGCTGGAGGTGTGCGTGCTGTGGTAGCCAGCGAGCGCAACGAGAAGTTGTTGCATTGTCGATTTACCTGTTCCGCCGGGTCCGACTAAGTGGAGGAACCTCTCACCTGAGGTATAACCAGTCAAAATCGCCCGAGAGAAAGCTCTAATCAAAAGCTCTTGTCCCGGATGCAAGCAATTTTTGATCCATGAT
>Ga0208644_1004532_pt1 | contig 10456 bp, 12 predicted proteins | sample VirMetDEL_Nov_18_FD_184517 | JGI IMG/M metagenome (GOLD analysis project Ga0208644, IMG submission 184517) | Aqueous microbial communities from the Delaware River and Bay under freshwater to marine salinity gradient to study organic matter... | ecosystem: Environmental > Aquatic > Marine >... | reverse complement strand
TCTTTTCAATTTCTTCTACAGATGCGTTAGGAGAGCCTATCCTAGACGCAACCATCTTTACCGCCATTCCTGCTAATGGGCCTCCTGTAGCTTCTGCGACAGTAGGAGCAAGAGTTTTAAGTAAGCTACCTAGTTTAAGCATCTTCGGCTACGATCTTATCAATCGTGTCGCATACATCTTCTACAATAACACCAGTAGTAGCGGATAACGCAGACCTGCCTACGGCTCGCATACCTTTATACACACCAGAGCAATAAAGCTCTTTATTCTCTCGCACCTGCTCAATAGTTGTGCAAGACGCCATGAGTAGAGCTATGCTAAATATCAACGCCAACCTTGCCATCTTTTTGCTCCTTGAGAAAAGTGTCCAAGCATTTTTTATAACCGTCCATTAAATGATCGGCTATCCTATCTTTAAAATCACCACGGTCTTTCTTTCGGTAATACTTACTAGGATTTATTATCGTCGGGCCACCGTTTGAAAAATACAGCATAGTCTGTGACTTGCTAGGCCCATAACATAAGCGAGGAACCCTTGGTACTATGTCTGATCCTTGAACCACTGAGATTTGGTTGTCCAGCGTCATAGGACGTTTAAATCCCTTAAAGAATGTATTGGGTTTGCCAAAGGTAATAAGATTTAAATTATCATGCTTGCCATTTAGCTTAGCCGCAGAAAGCTCTGCCATCGCACCACCAAGACTATGACCGCAAATTAGAGTGCGCTTGTTATAATCTATATGTTTTTCTATCTCTGACCAGATAGATTTATGAGACATCGCAAAACCTGCATGACACAGGCGTTTAACGTAAGGAACTGGAATTACTGCAAGGTCAGTCAGTATGTCTAACTTTTCTTGCGTTCCCCTAAAGACAATAATATCTATAGACTTGCGTTTTACAACAAAAGCAGTAGCGCTAGTTAGTTTGTTCTCAATCTTTATAGCGTCACGGTTCTCTTCGTTGTAAGCCTTAATCGACCAACTACAAGCCATGTTTAGCAATACAGGATCAAGTTTCATTTGTCAGCCTTACTCTCTAGTCGTTTAAATATCGCACCAAGCATTTCTTTAATTTCGCGTATATCTTCTCTGTAATCTTCTTTAGCAACATACTGCATAGGAATAGCTTTCATGTCAGCATCTATTCTATCTAGTAATACAAAAACACGGTTTACCATCCAACCTCCGATAAAGCCTACCAGAGCAATGCCTACGTTAAAAATTACTTGGTATTCCATATTACGTTACCAGACCTATCATCCAAAATATTATTGCTAAAAAAGTAGAGGTCATTAATATCATAAGACCTCCATCAATTATTAAACGCTTTTTTTTTGCTCTTGCCTCTGCTGCGGCTAATCTATGAGATCTTATTGTTCGTCGTGTTTTCATCATCTCATTATAAAAGTCTTCTCCTACTGTAAGAACGAGAAGTTCACGCAACTGTTTCTCCATTTGTTGCGTCTTGTGCTTTGCCATTTGTATCTCAAGAGCTTGGCTTTCTACAGAAGAGCCTCTAAGGAACTTTGGGCCATATTGATTCTCTTTTTCTATCTCAAGTATCTTTTCTTTGGAATCGAAAAACTTACCCAAATACTGCGCTGTATCTTCTATCTCGCGTCCAGCATTTACCGCTTTGGCGACAAGATTATAGGCTCTATTTGCTCCTGCTATACACGCGCTAATTGTTACAGGATCCATTAGTACGGCCTCACTTTCTCAGGGTCTGCCCTTCTTGGTAAACAATAGGCAGCAAGGGCGATGCCTCTCGGCTCGTAATTAAGTGTCCGTTCTACTTTCCCCTTAACGATGGCGTTCGCAAAATAATTGCATCTGTTGATGTCGTAGAACCACATATCCGCAGACTCTACCTGTCCGTTTACCAATACCATAAGCAAGAACAGGTGTGTCATTGATGGCCTTCTTTGTAATACTTCAGATCGGTTTGCAGTATCAAGACTGCTTTCTGCAACGCTATGACTTCTTCTTCTAGCTTTCGTATATCAGGAAAGACGTAGTTGTTTTGATTACCCCTAAGACTTCGAGTCTCTTGAGCGTTGACATCTGTCCTCTCACTGATACTGGCGTAGCCCCAAGTAGCAACCGCTACGATAGAGATGATCTGTAATAACCAAGCTATACTGATCGTAATCTCTGATCGGTCATTTAACTTTGGGGCTGCCATTGTTGCTGTTAGTCAGAAACAACTTCAGCAGTCTCTAAAGACTCAGTAAGCATCTTCAAGAAAGAATCTTTCCCCACTTGCAATTGCTGAAGTTGGAAGTTCATGTTTGAAATCTTCCTGTCCAGATCGAGACAGTGATTAGTCATAGCAATCTGCTCTTCAGTGAATGTAGCTGTATCGTGTTCAACGCCGTCAATCGTAATCATCTGAGATTTGTTGTCTTTACTCATCAGATTTTCTCCTAAGTTACCACGGAACTCCCGAGGCTGTTACAGGGTTGATCTGCAAATCAATGTTAGCTTGCAGGCTTGCTTCAGTAGCGTCTTTGTCTACTGAGTCGTACACCCACCCAAGAACAATCTCTTGAGTAAGATCGGCGTAAGGGACATAACCTTCTGCTGATGGGTCAGGGCTAAAGCCACAAGTGCCGTAAGAAGAAGCAGTGTAAGTTACAGCATCGTCTCCTTCACCAGTTGTTTCTTCAGCGTTACAACGCCAGTGTGCGACAATAACAGCGCCGTCCATGTCAGATGGCTGTAAATCGTATTCAAGAGTTGAGATAGTCCAATTAAAAGTTGTCATTTGTTACTCCGGTTTAGTAGGCCAATCTGTTTCTGTTAAGTTTGGGAAGTTTGCGTGAGTAGGAATGTCACGAAGAGCTTGGCGGTATGTTGCCCACGCTGCTTGGTCTACTGGCGCGTCTATTACTTGCGTCCAATCTGACTCTGTTAGTTTAGCATCTCGCTCTGTGCGAATCTCGGCAGCAGCGCGGTCATTAGCACCTGCTGCATACTCTGCCTCCATTGCGTCCCACTCTGCTTCTTCTTCAGGAGTAAACGGAACACTGCCTTCTGGTGTTGTGTGGTAGCGCGTCATGTTATGTCCTCTTTAATCCGTATAGATAAATTTTTCCACTAGCTACAGTGCCGCTATTTTCCGAAAAAAATCTTAAAGCATTAATCGCTGAGGCATTACCCAGTGTTGCACCACCTGTTAGTTGATTAAGCGGCGAACCCCCAGTGTTTGAATATGCTAGATGCGCAGTAAAAGCTATTTGACTGTTAGAGCCTCCCGCAGTAAATAAATTCATTTGTCCACTTAAACCAATATATCCACTGCTTGAAGCAGGAAGGTCTTGAGTAGTCAAATACATTCCTGTGCTTGTTTCATTTCTTGAACCTGAAGGAGTGCTTGTTTGTCCAATTATTCCTTTGCTGTCATAAAAAACACTCGTATTTATGTAAGAAGAGCCATTATTATCCGAAACCTCAAACAAAAATTTTCGACTAGAACTGCCCATTTTTAAGTTTTCAAAAACAAACATATACTGAAGATATGTGCTGCCTAACCCAGTAAAAGTAAGATACGAAGAATTGCTTGCTGTTATCGAAGAAACTAACTCCCAAGCTCCTCCACCACCAACACCAGTAAGACCTGAGCCGTCACCAACAAACGCATTAGCATTTACAGTGCCGGAGAAATGAGCGTCTTTGAAACGGTTTGCGGTATGTCCAAGATCAATAGAAGCATCGTGACCTGCTACAGTATCCACTCTGAATGGACGAATAGCATTGCCACCGTCTTGAAACCAAAGACCTGCATCTCCTGTTCCAATATAAACATCACCAGCGTATGTACCAATACTACCGACTACTGAGCCGTCTTTGTAGAACTCAACAATGTTTCCGTCAGATGTTTTTCGATTAAATCCGCCTGATGCTCCACCGTCTCGTGTAGCCTGAACTTTACCAACAGATCCAAGAAGCTCTGCGCCAACTGTATCAATAGTTTGGCTAGTCTTACCAACAAGCAAGTTGCCACTGGAGTCTATGCGCATACGTTCTGCGGCATTTCCAATATCGTAAAAACGCAGAGCGTCATTAGCAATAATAACCCAATCGCCATTATTATTTTTCATACGCCAGCCAGCATTACCTGCGCTTGCTGAGTAAACTACAGGGTAGTTATTAGATGTGTCTGTGCGTTTAACTATTAATAAATTAGTTGCACCACTTAGATTACTTGGATCATCAGTACCAATACCAACATTGCCACTGCTGTCGATGCGCATACGTTCTGTGTTTGATCCTAAAGCATCAATAGAAAACGTAAGTGAGTTAGAGTTTTTAGCCGTAGAACCGCAAGCAATGCCCCAAGAGTTTCCATAGCCATTGAGTATCATCTGTGCGCCAGCACTAGAGCCAGAATTATTGCTTCGTATAGTTATTCCGTCTAGTGCGTTTGCGCTGTGAAGTAAATCAAGTTTATTATCAGGACTACTAGTACCAATACCTACATTGCCTGACGCAGTAATACGCAAACGCTCATCAGAAGTAGTAGGAGCTGTGTTTGTTGCTGTAGGTATGAGAAATGTAAGCGCAGAATTATCTAGCGCCATGGAAGCATTTCGCCATACATTAGAAGTATTTCGTGCTTGCAAGCTAAGAGCCGCTATACTATCTGGTGTATTGCTAGACGAAATATATAAAACAGTATGCTTATTTGTAGCATCGCCATCAAAATTAGAAGAAACATCTGCTCTAATATATTGTCCTGTGTTGCTACCTGCTATATCAAGCGCATTAACAGGACTTGTAGTACCAATACCCAAATACTCAGTACTAGCGTCCCAATAAAAAGATTGTGATGTGCCGTTTGTATTATAAAAAGCAATGTCGCCGTTGGAAACTATACGCATAGTTTCTCTACTAGCCGCAGAGTCAGACCGTCTTCTAAAAATTAAATCGCCAATATTAGCGCCTGTTCTTTTAACGCCAATAGAATGTTGACCACTTCCTGAGCCTCCAGCAGTAAACAAAACATTAACTTCTGAGCCTGTAATAGAAGTGTCGTTGTTTTCAAAAAGTGCTGCGTAAATTGGAATATTTGTAGCATTGCTTAGATTGGCTGAAGAACTCCACTCTGTCGATGTGTCTATAACGCTGCTTATTTTCACCGAAGGACTAGTAGTACCAATACCCAAAGACTCAGCAGAAGCATCCCAGAAGAACTTAGGCGTTGTGCCAGTGTCTTCGTAGAAGGAGATGTCGCCGTCTGCTTTTATTTCAATTCTGTCTCGTAAAGTCCCTGTAGCCGCAAGACCATCGTTTGTACGAATAACAAGTTTATGATTGTTACTTCCACCATTAAAATCTACCAAAGCAACATCTGCAATTTCAGACATAACTCCTGTAGAGCTTGTAGAAGAATCAAGAGATTTTAATTGTAGTTTAGAAAAATCATCTCCAGTAATAACTGTAGAGTCACCGTTTGAAAAAACAGCATCACCATTAACAACCAAACCATCAGCAGTGACTGTGCCTGTGAAGGTTGGGGAGGCTGAAGAGATAGCAGCGATGTTCCACGCAGAACCATCATAGACTTTCATGACATCACTAGTGGTGTTGAAGTACAAAGCACCAGTTAATAAAGCATTGCCGTCATTGTCTACTGTTGGGTCAGAGGCTTTATCGCCTAAGTAGCGGTCATCAAACGCATCGTAGCTAGAAGCGGCTGCGGCTGCTGAGGCTGCTGCTGCGCTGGCAGAACCAGAAGCTGCTGAGGCTGATCCTGCTGCCGCTGTAACATCAAGACCTGTTTGCACGACATCAGCAGAAGTAGCAACAACATCTAGTCCAGTCTGTACAACATCCGCAGCCGTAGCAATAGCGTCAGCCGCAGTAGAGGACGCATCAGCATTGGTTGCAATCACATCCAGCCCTGTCTGGACTCTATCAGCGGCAGTTGCTATGGCATCGGCAGAAGTAGCAGCAGCATCAAGACCAGTCTGTACTCTATCGGCAGCGGTAGCAACCGCATCGGCATTAGTCAAGATTACATCAGCAGCGGTAGCGGCAGCGTCAAGACCTGTTTGCACCCTATCAGCCGCAGTCGCAATCGCATCAGCAGCAGTGGCAGCAGCATCTAAACCTGTCTGCACAACATCAGCAGCAGTGGCAACGGCATCAGCAGCCGCAGCATTTTCACTAACTAAAGCCGCAGCCGCACTAGCCGCTGCCGCTACTGCACTGGCTGCTGCCGCTGCACTTGTACCCACCCAATAAGCAGGTGAGGTTGCAGGATCGTTACCAGTGTTAGAGTTCTGAAGAGACGTATAGAGAATACCGTCTGTGCCGACTACGTTCTGGTCTTCAGAGTAAGTAGCTGTAGCAACCCATGCAAAGTTTAAAGGAACCCAGTAGCTAGTAGCTGAAGCAGGGTTATTGTTCAGGTTAGATGTCTGTAGCGATTGGTACTGTTGGTTATCATAGGTAACGACTGCACCAATATCGTAAGTGATGCCAGCGTTCCACTCTACTGAGTAGAGGAGCGTCCAGAATCCAGACGTAGTAGTAGGATTGTTGTTCTGGTTGCCGTTAGCTAGTGACCTGTAATAAACGCCATCACTACCTATAACCACTGAGTTTGCTGAGTATATTGTAGTGGCTACCCAAGCGTCACCAAAGTTAGTGCCTGTCTCACCGATTGGATCTCTGACAAGGATCTGTACGTCATTTTTATCAGTTAGTATGCCTTTGGCATTACCGTTAAAAAAGATGTTAGGCTGACGGCCTGCGGCAGTAAGGATAACAGGATTGGTATTAGGAATAGTTAAGTTAATATCAGCGTAGGTATTTTTAGGAGTGGTAGTTCCAGACTCATAGAAATACAGCTTGCCGCTTCCTAATGGAGCGCCAGCGTCATCAAAGTATTGTGCGTTAATTTCACCGAATCTAGCCATTTTAGTTTCCTATGCTGTCGTCAAAGCTGTTAAGCAAATTTCTCATTGCTCTAAATTGCGCTTCTTGATTTATTCCACGAACTTTATTAGCCGCAGCTCTTGCTGCTGCTGACACCATCTCACCTTTAGTGGTTGGAACTCTTTCTCCAATTTGGCCTGCAAAACTTGTATCAGCTTTAGTTCCAAAAACTTTATCTAAATCCATTGTGAAAGCAGCTTGATTAATTACATCATCATCAAACTGACCATATCTATTACCAAGAGTTTGTAATTCTCTTAAAGAATCAAGCAATCTTCCTCGACTTTGTATGTTAGATCCTAGTCCTCTTAGCTTTGTCCCTACAGCAGTAGGAGCGCTTGGGCTGTCAAAGTCTATCTTCCTTCCCATTAAGTCTTGGAACTCATTCATTGCGTTGATAGTTTCGGCGTATCTTGTGTTTGCCGTATTGTATCCTGCAAAGTTTTTATCAAGAAGATCATCAAGATTGCGCCTTAAATTTTTTACTACTCTCTCCGCTCGTCCCGCTAATCCTTCCTGCAACTTTCCGTAGCTTACTTGCTCGTCGATAAACTTTTTGAGCATATGAACTTCGTAAGCAGTCATATCTCTTGGGCTTTTCATCCTATTTACAATTCTGTTTAAAAAGCCTTCTACTCCTGCTAATCCTTCAATGTCAGAACCAGCAAAATCTAAGGATAAATCATCTCGCTGCCTAATCCCCATGTCACTCAATTCAGACAAAAAATTATTAACAGGCTGATCAAAGTCTACATATTGATTTCTAAGGTTCTGTCTAGCGTAGCGGTCTATGCTTCGACCTGCCTTTTTGTTAGCATCTCTAATAGCTTTGTAACGTCCAAGAACTGACCTACCTGCCACATCAGTAGTTCTATTCTCCATACTGAATCTTTTATTGCCAGTAGCTTGCTCCATTATGTTTAATGATTCGAGCATATTCCTTCGATCTGCCGGACTTGATTCTCTAATCATCGCAATCAAGCCTTCGTCAAAACCTTGTTTAATCGCTTCTTGTTGCGCAGGATTTCTTACAGCTCTTCTAGTAGGAACAGGCTCTGGCAAAGGCCCGAATTCACTTACTACGGTTGGCGCTCCTCTTGGAGTTTCTTCTAATCGGTAAGGAGCTGTTGTTACATTTGTTGCAGGCATTCCTCCGGTTTCAATATCGATTCTTGCCTGCCTTGCCGCTGATGGCTCGTATTCCCTAGCCATTCTAGTAACAGTAGATCCACCAACTCTTGTAGGTATGCCGACTCCAGCTATATTTGTTACAGCAGATATATTTCTAGCAGCTCTTGGATTCTCTGCTGAAAACCTTTCCCATACCTCGCCGCCTTGCTCTAAAGCTCGCTTAGCCATTCTCATCATCGGCTGATCCATGAAAATGCCTAACTGATTTAAAACCTCATTCTCTAAAGGATCAGGCGTAATATAAGACAGACCTTCTCCTAATTTTTCGACACCAGCTCCAACAAGATCTCCAATATAGCCTGCGCCCTGCCCTGCTGTTTGGATAATACCTTCATCTAAAGATTGCTCGCCTCTCAATGTGGCGTTAAAAATATCGCCCATATTGCGGCCTCGACCAGACTCTGCGCCCATCGCATCGAACGCAGATTGGGTTCCTGAAAGAAGCGCTTCTTGTCCCATTGTTAAAGAGGATCTTTCAGGCTTAGTAGTTGCTGTAGGCGCACCTCCTGACATAAACCTTTGAACCTGCGCCTTGATAAACTCCGGAGTAGAGCCAGCAGGCACTTCTAAAATTGTTCCGTCTGGAAGCTCTACCTCTATGAATTCCATTTTTTATGTTCCTATTGGTCTATGATATCGCCGTCAGCATTAACTTTAATTCTTTTTGTCTGCGGCGCTACCTCAAACAACAACATATCTTCTATTTCAGCCGCTGTTTCAATATCACCATCTTCTTCAGCTCTTGCTATCGCTCTATAAGCGGCTTCTTCAGCTATCATTAATGCTTGTTCAACTATTCTTTTATTTGATGCTGCTCCTCTGCCGAACCTAGCAGATAACCTCTCTAATCTAGCGCCTTCTCTTTCAGTAAATGCAGCACCAAAAGTTTCTCTAAGTTGTGATAGAACCGCTCTACCCAAATTAGCAGAAAGCTCACCTTCATCAGCGCCTGTAACACCGAGAAAATCTGTTGCAGCTAATTTAGCTTTCGCTAAACCTCCTGATGGGATGCTGTCTATCAAAGAAATAGTCCTTCTGAGCAATGCTGTGCTTTCTGCTGCTTCTCTACCTCTATTTATGACATCCTGAGATCGCTCTTCTTGTCCTTTAGCTAACGCTTGAGCGCCCGCTATTCCTCCAGCTTCTAAAATTCCAGAGTCAATTCCTGCTTTTATAGCGCGTTCTATTTGTGTTGGATCTGTAATCTTAACACCGTTTTCATATACAATCGGATCGCCGAAAGCTGGATAGTTTATTATAGTTCCATTCCTATACTTGACTCCGAGTTTAGCTGTTTCTTGATAGCTGCCGCCGCCAAACTCCATAAATCTTCTGTATTGCTCGGTTCCTTCTGGAATACCAGCTAGTCTAGCTCTTTCTTCCAGCGCTCTAAGAGTTGCTGGCTTGTCAGGCTCTTCAGGAATAAATCCAGAAACAGTCTGAGCTGTTGGAGTTCCTCCAAGACTTTGAGTAACCATTTGACCTTGACTTGTAATCATCTTCGGATCAATTGCTTGCTTAGGTAATGAGCTAAGGAAAGTGTTTAGCTCTCCCATAACTATATCTGGCCTACCGCCTATAAGAGCATCTCTGAGCATCTTTGTGTCAGAAATATCTTCACCCATTTGTTCTAATAAATTCATGCGATCAACAAGAACATCTATAGCTTTAGGAAAATTTTCATTTTGTATAGCTTGTTGTATATTTCTTGCGTCTAAAGCAGTGGCTTTTAATAGTTGCATATCTTTTTCTTTGCGCTTTTTTTGTAAAGAGTCAAGATATTCATCGCCTCTTCCTGCGTAACCAGCACCAAAACCCATTGCAAAACGACCAGCTTTCTTTAAGAAACTGTCGTCTCTCCTATCAGGAATTGCTGTGAATGCTGGGCGAGATGCAGAGCTTGCAACTGGTTGCCTTGGCATAGCTCCTTGATCACCTTCAGGAAGTCCAGCAAGCATTCTTTCAAATTCTTCGTCAGTCATTGTTTTGCCTCTGCTTTAACTGGGAATTGAAGAGCTAACAGGAGCTGCTGCTGAGGCTCCAGTTGTAAAGCCGCTTAATGTTCTTCCCAAATTATTTACTATTCCATCAACCTGAGTTGTGTTTGGAAGTCCAGTTGGATTGTAAGCAGTACCAGTTCCTGTAGCTACTCCGGCAAGTTGACCAGCAGTGCCGCCAATCATGTTAGACATTCCAGTACCAGCACCGCCTTGGATGCCTGCTAGTATATTTGCCTGCTGACCGATCAGATCAGACATGAGAGTGCCTTGATCGCCTTGGTACTGAGCAAGAGCATTAATCTGGTTAGTAATGTTCC
>Ga0208644_1004531_pt1 | contig 10457 bp, 18 predicted proteins | sample VirMetDEL_Nov_18_FD_184517 | JGI IMG/M metagenome (GOLD analysis project Ga0208644, IMG submission 184517) | Aqueous microbial communities from the Delaware River and Bay under freshwater to marine salinity gradient to study organic matter... | ecosystem: Environmental > Aquatic > Marine >... | reverse complement strand
AAAAGCCGAGCGAAGTCAGCTCCCGTTACGCCAGATGGTTTGCCAAATCCACACAGAAACCGATTCACTGTGTCCATCTTGGTCATCTCTCTCCAGTCTCCCATATTCCAGTACCGCATTAAGTCAATAATCTGACTGTGTGCGTATCCCTTTTTGAGATCCCAGATATGTTGAGGCCAGGGTACACCAAGCATCATTGCTCTCTTAAAGAGAAAGGGGAAATCGTACTTGATAATATTCCAGCCGACAACGGGCCTTTGTGCCATTAACTGGTCACTAATCCGCTCTAGTGTTTCACTAATCAGACGTTTCTCGCTCTCGTAAGTCAGTACTTCATGTACTGCACCATCAGTAAAACCGACTGCCAACACCTTCCCCGTAATTGGGGAAAGTGCAGCTTTGTCTAGGAATTCATCCTCCGCTTCAATAAGCTTTGCTTCGATCTTGTTGGGATCTTTTAGATTTCCAAGCTTCACTTCACTGCGAGAGAAGTAGGACAATGCGTTATTGGTCGGCCCAGTTTCGATGTCAAATGCAAGATAGTTACTCATTTCGCTACCTCCTTGGTGACAGTATTCTTGGCAGCATAATCATTAGCCTTCTCAATAAGTTTGTGTGGGTCTTTGAGCCATGATGTCGGCAGTTCATGCACTCCCTCTATGATTGTACCCAATGAAGCTGCAAAGACGATTATGGCAGCCTCGTGCGGCTTTAGTAGTGCAAGCGGATCTTGATCAGGTTGAGCCTTGCTTGTCCCTTGCGAGGCAGCATTGCCATCGTCGTCCTCAGGTGCTAATCCAGCAGCAGCAGTCCAGAGCATACGACGAGCGTAGGTCTGTGCTGACTTTAGTTGCTGCGGATTTGACGGGTCTTTGCAAATTAGCGGCAAGGTGGATTGATGACTGTCTCCAGATTCAACTTCCTGCAACACCAGCTTTTGCACAGTGGTATTGCTTTCACTGATAACTGCTGTTGACTCCAGTACGCAAATTCCAGCATTGGCAAGAGGTTCCTGTGCCACACGGATGACTTCATCCAATGTGGCATAGTTGCTCCTGTAGTGCGGGTTCTTTGCGTTGTTGACAAGCTTGCCCATTTCTTTACGGGCAGCAAGTAGTGCTTTCGCTAGTTCTTTCATAGTTTTCCTTTCGTGATATCAGAATGGCACAGAATCTGAATCCAACTCATTGTCAGAATATGGTGCAGATTGTGGTGCTTGTTGCTGTACAGATCCAGCTTCAACTTTTACACCAATCAGCTTCACACCTTCAAAGTAGCTATCTTTCCATTCGTTTCCATCTACAACCCATGTTGCAGTGACACGTTGGCCAGAACGCAATCCTTGCTTGTGTACCTCTTCACACTTATCGCCTTTGATGGAATATACCTCCAGCGAGTCATATCCTTTCTCGTTCTTATCAGTACGAAGTGCAAGCTTCGCCATTGGAAAACCTTTCGGGCCTTTCAATTCAGTTTGTGTAATGGCAACTAACGTGCCAGTAGTTTTATGTAGTTCACTCATTATTGTGATTGGTTTTGGTTATTTTTTGATTTGCCTGCGTGAATTAAGCACCACGCAAGAAAAGTTGTGATGGCAGTCCAGGTGACTACCACTGTGATTATTGCTTCTTTCATAGTTGTATTTCTGTTTCGGTTATTTGTTTCAGTTCCAAATAAATCCCTACCATGGCATCATCGCCCCAAAGCTTCCTCACACCCAACACAGCGATCTGGGAATCATCACCCCAATACTGCAAGCGGGTCATTACGTCCTGAAGAATCTTAGGAATATTATCAGCATCGGGCTTTTTATCCATCCACTTCACACCATGCACCCGATTCTTTTTAGGCTCAGATTTACGCCAAGGATAGATGTAAGTGATAGTAAATGCTAATGCACCTTCAAGTGGTGCTGCTGGTTTATGTTCCATCAGTAAAGCCCAAAGCATGTCTTGTATGCGTTTGCCTTCACTATTGCTTTTTTTGCCAACGAAGTAGCGATCACCACGCTTGAGAATAGTAGCGGCTGCTTGCCCTGTGCTTTTAGGTGGCACTATATCCAGCTTCAGTTTCATAATTTAAGAGATCGCCCAGAATTTGAATAAATCAAAAAACCGCAAGAAAAAAATAAAAAAGATTTGCAAGCCCATATTATTCAGTACATATGTGAGGGAATGAAGAACGCACCATCAGTAAGCGAGCCACTGCTTGCATACATAAACCAAAAGTTTCCCGAAAGGTGTCCTGACCCCCAAGATTCAGACCGAGAAATATGGATGAAATCAGGCGAGAGACGTGTGTTCCGACACTTAGAAGCAGTTTACAAGTTCCAAAATAAAAAACAACTTATCCTAGAGAAAGCGTAGTCATGTGTTTCAGTAGTTCAATGGAAGCCCCTCCACCTCCACCTCCTGCCCCACCTCCTCCTTTTAAGCGAGCTGGAATGGTAGAACCCGCTACATCAAAGCGGAGCAGCGGAATTAAACGCAAACGTGGCACTTCACAATTAACCTCACGCAGACCCACCACAGGCGGCATACAGTCTGGTCAATCTGGTGTAAGCACTAACCAATATTAAAATCATGGCACTTTTAAACGTAAAAGAACACAGACTACTTGACGGTGTATCCACCACAGGAGCAGGAGATGCCCTTAAAGCCGATAAGCAAAAAGGGTGGAACTTTCTCTTCCTTGGTGTAAGCGTAACAAGTGGTGCAACTATTGCTATACAAGCGGAAGTTGGTACTAATAATTGGGTTACTATTCATGAAGAAACCATCACTGCTGACGGATACACAATAGCACAGAGTGAACATGGGCATTATCGTGCATTACGTGCAAATATAACCGCTCGCACAGATGGTACGTACTACGTGTTCGCACAAGGCTCAACAACTGGTTACTAATGCAAAGCCTGTCAGCAGTACAGTCTCCGAGTGCAATACAAGCCTGTAGTGCAATACAGGCGTGTAGTGGGATTACTGCTATACCACCAGCAGGTGCAGGTAGTCCATCATACACCAATCTTGGCTCTTACGATTTTGATGGTGCTGCGGATTACGGACACGCCGATGGTGCTGCATCTACGATAAATAGTGACACGCAAGGTACTATCACGGCTTGGATACGCCCTGTTGCTATTACAGGAACCAATGACGTTATATTTAACTTTGGTAATTCATCTGGTAGTGGACATTACTGTAGACTTTCTGCTGTAAATGGGAAGATTTCCGCAAATCATTGGGCGGGGGGCTGGCAGTGGATCAAAACTACTGATAATGATGTTCTTTCTGCTGCTACATGGGTCCATATTGCAGTTGTTCAAGACGGAGTTAGTCCTGTTATATATGTTAATGGCGTTGCTGTTGCACAAAGTTTCTCTAATACAACTGACATAACTACATGGGCCTCCGCTGGTACAGTTAATACAATTAAGGTAGGAAGGTTGGTCTATACAGCATCACAATTCTTTGACGGACATATTGACGACATTGCTTACTTCAGAACTGCACTATCTGCTGCCAACGTAGCTACCATTGCTGGAGATGCTACTATGAACTCGACCGCACAATTTAGTCCATTTTTACACTACAGGATGGATGCTCAAACAGGAACTAGCGAGCCAAGTGTTGGTAGTAATGCTACTGCTCTTACTTTAGCGGCAGACACTGGTTGGGACGCATCGGAGATACCATCATGAATCGAAGTGAATTGAAGTATTGTATTGTAGATGCCAGTGAGTTGGATGACTTAGATTTCTCAAAGGTATCTACAAATGACTCTAGTTTTGTGCGTTATAATAATAACGAGACACAGGCAGTCGTAAAGTATGTTGGTCACAAGCCTTATGATTTATACGGAAAGACTGTTTACTCAAACACAGAGATTAAAGCTGCAACCAGCGGAGCGGATTGGGAAGTTGCTGATCCTGAATAACAATGGAAGTTGACGCAAATTTAGTATTCGCAGGAATCGGTGCTTGTGCAGTAGTCGGAGGTGCGATCATGGCTTATGGCGAATTGAAGACAAAGGTTGTCGGATTGACGCAACGTGCATCGTCTGCTGACCAAGCTCATGAGAAGATATACGACAAGGTGAGTAAGTTGGAAGAAGAGACCAAAGTGCAGCGTGTGCAAATCGACGATATTCGTAAAAATAACAACAAGTTGTTTGAGTTAGTTGAAGGACAATCAAGGACACTTGGTGAGATAAAGCAGGAGTTAGCTGTCATTATATCTAAACTCAAGAGTCATGGCTAAGTTTCTCAATAATCCCAGTAAGGTAAACCTCCTTGGGACGAACTGGCAACTACTACTAGAGTCGCTTGACTTTGAGTTTACCGCCGAGCCATTCCCACCTTGGACTGTCCCCGCTGGCAAGATTACAGACGGGCCTAGTGTACCTGCTTGGTTGGACTGGTTGACCCCACGCAGCAAGTTTATGCTCTCTGGTTATCTACATGATGACCTACGTAACAAGTGGAGTACAGGAAATGCAGCTACCGATGGTATGCTACGTGATGCTGTGATGGCAGAAGCAGCACAATCGCTTGACGGCATGAAGGCATGGCAGGCATACTTAATTTACCTTGGAGTGCGTATCGGCACACATACAGGCTTTAAGTCATCACCACCTGATGCCATAGTACAAGAGGCTAAAAAGCGTTACGCTAAATACAGGGGCATTTCTGTTAATCGTATAGAATTTGATAAAGACAACTGTGAACTTAAAATTAAAGAATTGCCATGAAGAAAGTATTTCTACTCCTGCTGATATTGCCATTTACTGGATGCTCTACACTTAACGACACGATTAACACTCTACCTGGTTACGAGTTTGAGCAGTTTGACTACTCCCGCACAGGGAATATCACCAGCACCACACTTTCAGCAAGCAATGCCAAAATCGAAAACAACATGCTAATCGTGGAGAAAGCACACGTCACCCACAGTAATCCGATCTTTGGAGTCAACATCAGTGTGCAAGGACTCAAACGACCCGCAGTCGTATCAGGCACGGGAGGCGTAAAATAATATGTATCAATCTGCTAAATCACTTTACCAACAATGTGAGTCACAACGATTCAACTTCCTCGACCGTGGACGTGAAGCGGCAAAGTTGACGATACCGCACTTGTTGCCACCAGAAGGTTTTCACCCCACATCCAGACTTGAGACACCATATCAAGGCATTGGGGCAAGGGGAGTAAACAACCTTTCCAGTAAGCTACTGCTCGCATTGTTTCCTGCTAACGCTCCATTCTTCCGTCTGACAATGGATCAGTCGGAGTTGAATAAGATGGAGGAGGAAATGCAGGAAGATGCACAAGGGTTACGCACAGAACTTGACCGAGCTTTAGCAAAGATTGAAAGATCCACAACGCAGTCGATGGAGGTAGAAGCATATCGTGTAGGACTATATGAATGCCTTCGTCATCTTGTCGTATCTGGCAATGCACTGATATACCTGCCTGAGCAAGGCGGCTTGCGTGTATTCCACTTAGATAGGTTTGTAGTCAAACGTGACCCAATGGGCAATGTGACCCATATCGTTGTACTGGAGACAGTCGCACCTACCGAGCTACCAGAAGAAGTACGTGGTGAGATTAAGATGGAGTCTAACGAGAAGACCTGTGACCTCTACACCGCAGTCGTAAAGCAACCTGATGGTAAGTACAAAGTTTGGCAGGAAGTCAAAGGTGTGGTATTACCTGAATCTGTAGGCGAGTACAAAGAAGAAAATTTGGAGTGGATACCTTTACGCTGGTCACGCATTGACGGAGAGTCCTACGGGCGTGGATTTGTAGAGGAGTATCTTGGGGATTTGATTAGCCTCAACGGACTATCAAGAGCAATCCTCGAAGGCTCAGTAGCAGCAGCAAAACTGCTCTTCCTTGTAAATCCTAATGGTTCTACAGAGATCGACGAGATTACAGATGCTCCTAATGGTGCAGTAATCAATGGTAATCGTGAAGAGATCGGCACACTTCAGGCAGATAAGTTCAACGATTTCCGTGTGGCTCAGGAAACAATGTTCAAGATTGAGGAGAGGCTTGCACACGCATTCCTCCTTAATAGCAACGTAGTACGGCAAGCAGAGCGTGTTACCGCTGAAGAGATACGTATGCTATCACAGGAACTCGAAGCAACGCTTGGAGGCTTATACAGTCTCTTATCGCAAGAGTTGCAGTTACCATTAGTCACAAAAACGCTCAATCGCTTAGTGAAAACCAAGAAGATACCTAAGCTACCTGAAGGCGTGGTGCGACCTGCAATTACAACTGGTGTTGATGCACTTGGTAGAGGTAATGATTTAAATAGGCTCGACCTCTTCCTTGGAGGAGCACAGCAAGTCGTCGGGCCTCAAGCTATCGCTCAATACGTATCGGTAGGAGAATACTTCAAGAGACGGGCTACCTCGCTTGGTGTAGATCCAGAAGGCTTAGTCAAAACCGACGAGCAGATACAGCAAGAGATGCAGCAAGCACAGATGGCACAGATGGCACAACAGCTAGGCCCGAATGCTATAAAGACAGCATCAGACCAATTTATGCAGCAGGAAGAACTTGCCGCACAATCAGAATAAACCAAAGGAAATATTATGGGCGAAGTACAAAGCATACAAATGCAGGAACCTCCTGCTGCACCAGTGGAGGAACCTAAACAGGAACCGACACAAGAAACACCTGAGTCTACTCAGGAACAAGCCACTCCAGAAAAACCAGAATGGCTTCAGGACAAATACTTAACAGAAGGCAGATCACTTGAAGATGCGATTCAGGAACAAGCCAAAGCATATACAGAGGCTCAGAAAAAACTTTCTGAACGGCAAGGCATTCAAGACAACAAAGCTACCGAATCGGAAGGCAATGTAAGCGAACTTGTTAACAATGCCCGTGAGGAGTTCTTCAGTAACGATGGACAACTTTCCGAGGACACCTACAAAGCACTTGAGCAATCAGGAATGCCCAAGGATGTAGTTGACGCTTTCATCGAAGGACAGACCGCAAAGGCAGAACTTTACAATACGCAGCTACAAAGCATTGGAGGTGAGCAGCATCAGTCCGCACTGGAATGGGGCGGTGATAACCTCAGTGATGCAGAAATACAGGCATTCAATGCGGAGTACACTTCAGGCGATATTACACGAGCTACGATTGCCATGAAGGGCTTGCTTGCACAGTACCAAGTTGCCAATGGTAAACCAGGCAAACTGCTGCAAGGCGAAACCTCTGGTGCTGCTGGTGTGCAATCGTACGGATCAAAGCAGGAATGGCTTGCCGACATGAAAGACCCGAAGTACAGGTCAAACGATGCAGCATTTCACGAGCAAGTTAAGAAAAGGCTTGCCGTTACCGACATTACCAAACTAAAGTAATCACTCTTTCATAGTTGATTCTCTTAACCCTCAACAAGGGGATACCGACCAAACTTTTTCTGTTGTCATTGTTTCTCATCCCAGTCGGTATCCCCTTTTAATTTTCACACAAAACATCATGTCAAAAGCACCAGTACGTAAAACAGTAGAACAAGAAGACTTACCAACGCCAAAGCAAGCTACGCAACCACCACTCAAAGCAGGTGGCGAGCAAGTGATTGCAAACAAAGCCAAAGGCATCGAAACTATTGGCAATCCTAACCAATGGAAGATCCTTTCACAAACAGATGGATTTACAGCAAGAGCAATGGAGATTCCTTTAGGAGTCGGTTGTGTTGTTGCAGTAGAAACAAGCAATGGTGTTGCCACACAATTTGTACCGAACGTGGTTATCCACGCTGACATCAACGGAGGCAATCAAATCGGTAAACGGATTCGCAGAAATAGCATGCGTTAATGTTGTATTGTTAATGGTTACAAGGGGTTACGCATCTGGTCATATTGCGTGACCCCTTTTTATTTACCACCAATGTATATCATTGATAAGGTGGCTCCACACAGGGGCTGCCTTTTTTATTTGACATAATTTCACAAATAGACAGGTTGATTTGTGAAAGAATGGCCAACACAACTCGGATCTTTCAGGCTCGCTCGGAGTACCATTCCTTGCGGGCTATTTTATTTATGGACGAAGAACACAAATCAGTAAACTACCGCACAGGACAAGATGCACTCATGGAGCAACCATGTGCTACTTGTTGGTATCGGTCAATCTCACCAATCATAAAGATAGAGCAAGGTAAGCACCACTTCAAGGATGAGTATTCCTGTGGCTTGCTAGTCTCTATGGGTGCATCTACAGGAGTTAGCCCCTATGGGACGTGTGATAGGCACACAACAACAGACCCGAAACATAGCTTAACATAACTTTAACAAAAGAAAACACTTGCCAACATGAAAAACATAGTTCATTTGTGTAGATAGATTTCGTAAACAGACGTAGCCTCTTGCGGGAGATACCTAACGGAAAGTGAGCGAGATAACTTAAACCCTTATCTTTTAACTTCCAATATAGGAGACCCGACAAATGGCTAATGAAGGCATTACCGATCCATCACGGTTTGACAATAATCAAGCTGGCAGTGGATTCAACGACCTCTTCCTAAAACAATTCACAGGAGAGATCTTAACTACGTTCGACGAGAAGAATGTTTTTCGTCAACTACACACTACTCGTACCATCAATAGTGGTAAAAGTGCTACCTTTCCAGTAACTGGAATTGCAAGTGCTATTTACCACACACCTGGTAAAAATGTTATCCAAGAAGGTGGAGCAAGTTCCACTTATCTGAGTGACATCGCCAAGACTGAAAAGATCATCACCATTGATGACCTGCTCATTTCTTCCACGATGCTCTACAATATGGATGACATGAAGAATCACTACGATATCCGCAGTATCTACGCTCGTGAGTTGGCGAAAGCCCTTGCTGTACGTTACGATACTGCTGTATGTAAGGTGATGATTGCTGCCGCTCGTGCAAGTGCTAACCTCACCCAGACTAACAAGACTGGTGGACAGGTTGATATTCCTAATGGCGACATCTCTGCCCCTGGCACTGCTGGTACGAAAGCTTCTTATGATGCTCAAAACCTAATCGAAGCATTCTTTGTTGCTGCTGAACAGCTTGATAACAACGATGTTGATGAGGACGGTCGTTTCGCAGTTCTCGCACCTGGTGACTACTACAGTCTCATTACTGGTGACAACGGTTCTGGTATGACACTTACATCTGCTGCCAATACTGACATTGGCGGTTCTGGTAACTTGTCTACTGGTATGGTTCCTCAGATTGCTGGTATCAGCATCTACAAGTCCACCCATATCCCAACCACCAATATGGATTCTGGTGCATCTGGTACTGCTACCGATGACTCCAACTCCAATAATGACGTGTTTGGTGCAGGTGGTAATGGTTACGATGGTGACTTCCGTAATACGGTAGGTCTTATCGGTCACACCTCTGCTGTTGGTACTGTTCAACTCATGGACTTGGCAACTGAGTCTGAGTACAAACCTGAGTACCAAGGCACACTGTTCTTGGCTAAATACGCTCTTGGTCACGGCATCCTTCGTCCTGAAGCAATGCTTGAGCTTGTAGCATAACCTTCCTTCTGGTTCGGGGCCAGTGGGCATTCCTTTGTCCATAGTTAGCCTGCTGGCCCCCTTACCAGACTGATACCATGTCTCTTACATTATCAACTAAACTAGAAGCCGTTAATGAGATATTAGGGGCAATTGGTGAAGCACCAGTAAACACACTGAATGCGGGATCAGGAAAACCCATTCAAGCAGTACAAGCAGAAACGCTCTTAGATAACACCAGTAGGGAAATACAATCAAAGGGGTGGCACTTCAATAGCGAGAAGAAGTATCCGCTAACAAGGGCAAATGATAACACGATCACCGTACCGAGCAATACGCTCCAAGTGGACACGGAGGTAGGTAAGTATATCGACATTGACATCGTGCAGCGTGGCACAAGCCTGTACGACAAGAAGAACCATCGTAGTACCTTTACGCAGGATTTGGAGGTAGACATCGTATTCCTGCTAGACTTTACAGAACTGCCAGAACAATTCAGGCAATGGATTACTATACGTGCAGCTCGCAAGATGGCAGCAAGATTCGTCGGAAGTGGCGAGATTGAAGTCTTTACGTTGCGGGATGAAATGGAAGCAAAGGCACTGGCAAGACGCAGCAATGCCAAGAATGCTGACCACACAATATTTGACAACGAACTGTCCACTATTACGCTTCGCAGATAATGCCACTCGTAAACACCAGCATACCCAATCTGGCACAAGGTGTATCGCAACAACCTGATAACCTTCGATTTGCTGGACAGCACGAGGCACAGGAGAATATGCTTAGTAGCGTGGTCGATGGATTACGCAAAAGACCATTCACAGAATTTGTAGGGGAACTAGGTACAGACGCAGCCATTGACCCTGATAGTTTTGTTTACCTGATAAATCGGGATAGTAGCAATCGGCACTTGCTGGTCATTGAGCCAGGA
>Ga0208644_1004529_pt1 | contig 10460 bp, 28 predicted proteins | sample VirMetDEL_Nov_18_FD_184517 | JGI IMG/M metagenome (GOLD analysis project Ga0208644, IMG submission 184517) | Aqueous microbial communities from the Delaware River and Bay under freshwater to marine salinity gradient to study organic matter... | ecosystem: Environmental > Aquatic > Marine >... | reverse complement strand
TATATGTCTTTCCGTTGTATTGTATTGTTTGTCTTTCCATATTTCTCCTTGTTGTTTATGTGCCTATGATACCAGATTCCAGAACCCAGAACCATTGGACAAATTGTCGCACCTAAGTTCTTTCAACACTTTCTATAACTGTTTCAGTATATGCCGGTCTAGTTCCCCAATTATATTCCTCAGCGGAATGTTTAATCTTCTTAACCTCAACCGGAGTTTCTAGCGGCTCCGGTCTAGGTGCTATTCTAATGAAAGCTTGTAAATGTTCATTGATATAATCTGTCATACATCGTTGACCACAAAAATAATTCCACATACTTTCATAATTACTTTGATACCAACGAACTCGTCTTGTTCTTAATACTTTATTTCCTTTCACACCTCGGACTCTATCTTGCGTTCTTTTTTCGTGGCAGTATGGTCCGTGGCACCAACTATAATCGCTCATATTTTTTTCCTTTTTGTTTTTGTTCTAGTTCCCAAAGTTTTCGGTCATAGTGTCGTTCCATTATGGTTGCGAGTATAAAAAACCCGCAACCAAAAATTATTAAAATTAATCCTAATAGGATTAATGCGTCCATTATTGTCATTAACTTAACCTCTCATTCTCTACATCATAAATTATAGAATAGTTTTTAGCAGTTCTATAATTCTGTGCGTCAAGATCAAAGTAAGTTAATAACTTATTTCCTTGTTTAGATATCCATTGTTTGCATTTATCGTCCCACAAACCTTTTCTGAATATTCTTTGTTTGTCGTACTTGTCTGCTTTCCAAGTGATTGCAAATGTGTCGTTGTTTTCTAGTTTCATACTTTCTACTCCTTTATTGTTATGGGACTATCCTATCATAGAATAGCCCCATAGTCAAGTATTAATTTATAGCTTGATTTAATTTACCTAATTTAAACTGTGCTATAATATCTGCCTTATTATCTTCCTCATCATTATCAGCTAATAAACTAGCTAATGCTTTAGGATTATAAATAGACAAAGCCATACTGCTACCTGTCTCTAAAATAGTGTCATTTAAAACCATACCAACTTCATCAGCTAATTCTTTAGCTTGATCGAAAGTTCTATAATTTTTCAATGCTTGTCTAATATGAGACATTTTACTTTCTATGTATTCATATAACCTTTGATGAGTATCAACTACTTTCTCTTGCATAATTTTAAATTGATTTAAAACCTCAAAGGTTTCGCTATCAACTTTAAATCGTCTTTCCCCACAATAAGATGTGCCAATAACTTCTATATTATATCCATCATTCCAATCATCTTTTATTTTAGAGTTTTGTTTTCCACTCCCACTACTTTCAGATTGCCAACCGAAATATTTTTCTATTTCAGTTTGAGCAGTATAATAACTAGGATTTTTCTTTTCTTCCCATTTATTATCATAGTCAGGGTCTTTGCCACTTGCTCTCAATGCTTTGTCAAAATAAGAACACGCAAAGTCTCTATGTAAACCAAAATCAACATTCATTGATTTTGTGTCTGCCTCACCCTCATCATTAATCGTAGGTGTTTCAAAATAAAAACAATGGTCATTAAAAATGTCCCCACCATTATTTCCATACTTTGATATCATTCTTTTAATTGTATCTACATCTTCTTGCGGTTGATGTTTTCTTACAATTTGATGACATAAATTATGTATTTTATCTTTATGTTCATCAAAGTTTGATATTGCGTTCAACCATTCTTTTTTGGCTTTACTGTCTTTGTTTCTATAAAATGCTTCAAATTGATTTCCTATTTGAATTCTTTTTTCAGCATTTAGTTTTATTGTTGTCATTTATGCTACCTTTGTTTGTTGTTTATCCACGAATGAAACTATTGAATAAGACACATTGTCATTTTCATTTATAGTTTCAAATGCTTGTTTCTTTTTTTGTGCGTTATGAAAATTATCATCATAACTTTTGACAGAAAAAACATATTTATTTTTTTCTAAATCGAATTCCTGTCTTTCTATTATTAGATACATATTTTACTCCTTTGTTATCGCTATAATAGCATATTAAAAATTTTGAAATAATATGACAAGGTGTCGCACCTGCGACAATTTGTCGCACTTAAACTATTTGACATTGGGATTGTCCTATGATAGAATGATTTCTATATAGGAGAAATAATGAAATATAATTTTAATTCTTATGAGGCTCAAAAACAAATCTATGATTTGCCGAGCATTGAAGAAACTGAAGAATATATTCCATATTCTTTTGGTGGCTCTTATTTATCCTTTGGATATAAAAAAGATGCCTGCGACAATTTGGACAATATCATTAAGAACGATTAGATGATATTGTTTCATTAGGCTCCTGAGGTATGAGCCTTGATAATAACTGCCTCACTTGAGCCAGTAACTCGCTCGTAAGACGAATTCGCAAGATATCGGTCTAAGATAAGTGGGTTACTTGCTCAAGCTTTTAACACAATTGAAGTTTATAATAACTATAGAAGGAGAAAGTATGAAAAGAATAAAACACAATGACCTGCTGCCCTGGTTCACTCAGGACCATAGCACGCTGCCAGCATCCTATTTGGATAGCTGCCGGAAATTTTTTCAGGAGATAAGCAACAAGCGTCAAGCTTCAAGCGTCAAGCAACAAGCAGCAGGCGTCAAAGTGACGCGTTGTAACTTGTTTACTGAAGCATTAAGATTAGACAACAAGGAGTAATATATGAAAATAGAAATGACAACAAAGGAGGCGCTGCAGCTGGTTGGTGGGCTGTCAAAACCTTCTAAGATGCCTGGCTGGGCATATGGGCTTCCAGCTAAAGAATGTAAAACTGGTAAAAAATTGCAGCAGGTGGAAGGGTCCACTTGTTACAATTGCTACGCTCTGAAAGGCTGCTATGTATTTAAAGTTGTGCAGGATGCACAGTACAGAAGACTGAACAGCATTCAGCATACACACTGGGTTTTAGCAATGTCTACATTAATTAATTCTAAAAAATCTAAATGGTTCAGATGGCACGATTCCGGAGATGTACAGGATGAAAATCACCTTTTAAAGATCTATGAGGTGTGTAGGTTAACGCCTAAAGTTAAACACTGGATGCCAACAAGGGAAGCGTGGGTTAAAAAATTATTAAAAAATAAACCTGCTAACCTGGTGATTAGGTTCTCGATGCCGATGATTGATCAGCCAGCTTCTGGCTCCTGGTCCACTACATCTACAGTAGTGACAGCGGGTAGAACGTGCCCGGCTCCAGATCAAAACAATGAATGCGGTGATTGCCGAGCGTGTTGGAATCCTGAAATTAAAAACGTTGCATATGGCCAGCACTAAGAAGAGCGCCCTGGATCTAAGCTTCACGGTGGATCTCACCGCGTTAAGAATGCATCCTGAACCCGTATTCCGGCGTCAAGCGTCAAGCGACAAGCATCAAGCTTTTAAGGAACAAGCGTCAAGCAACAAGCCGTTTAAGGCACAAGCAACAAGCGTCAAGCATCAAGCTGTTAAGACTCAAGCGCCAAGCTTCGATAAATAATTAGAAATATCCCTGAACCCTGATTTTAGAGGTTCAAGCGTCAAGCCACCGGAAGCAAGCTCCCGGATTCTGGAACCCTCATAAAGTTTTGGAAGCCGGGTTGAGGCATCAAAAACTAAGATAAAAGTATTCTTAGGATGCTTCACGTGAAAGCCAATTTGATGTGGAGAGAATGTTATTTTGTTTGTCTTTGTGACTTTAAGTTCAACAGTAAAAAAACAATGATTGTTATTATAAATTAATAGGTCTGGTACACCAGGAACGCTAAGATTTTCAATTCTAATTAATGAAAAATTTTTAAAGTTTTCTTTTACTTTTTGATAGAATTTTGTTTCAGGTTTCAAGTTAACAGGTTAGCCAATTTTCTTCAAAACTTTACCCATATTCCAAGTTTCAGCTTGAACAGTAAATACTAATCTGTGAGATTCTCTGTGACCAATTAACTTGTTTTCCATTAATCTTAATGAGGCTATGTCGTAGAATTTTCCGTCAGGTAATAAAACTTGGACACGTGCATTTTGAGCTGCACCGTGTTGCAGCATTTTATCCAAGACTTGTCTTAACATTTTTCCTTGCATATCTTTATAAGGTAATTGGCGTCCCAGTATCCGTAATAAATTACTTCGTAAGCCGAACGCCAACTAACCAACAATGGAGTTGCTGTATGAATAACAACTGTTGATATATTACCATTGTTGTGCTAAATTACAATAGCTAAAAAGAGGACAAAATGTCGCAGGTAAAAAAAGAAAAATGGGATGGTAGATCAAGAATATCTACTGAAACATATAAAAATAATTGGAATGATATCTTCGGGAAAGAAGTAACGATTAAAGATTTAAAAAATGTTTTAACTGAAGAAGAATGGACCAATAAACTATTAAATAAAAATGGGACTTCCAAAAAAATTAACAGAACAACAGATTAAATTTGCAAACATATTAATAGCTGAAGAAGGAAGAAAGACAGCTACACAATGTGCAATCGAAGCTGGCTATGCAAAAGAATCAGCAAGACAAGCTGCAAGTAAATTACAAAATCCAAAATTATATCCATTGGTAGTACAGTACATTGGAGAGTTAAGAGCAGAATGGCAAAAGAAATATGAAGTTACTTTTGGTTCTCATATTACTGAGTTAGCTAAACTTAGAGATGAAGCTAGAGATAAGAAAGCTTGGTCAGCTGCAGTTAATGCGGAAGTTGCGCGAGGAAAAGCGGCAGGTCTATATATAGAACAGAAGATAATACGTACAGGTAAATTAGAAGACCTAACCACAGAAGAGTTAGAAGCAAGAATGAAACAAATAATAGATGATTATTCTCCAATTTTAGAAGGCGTAGAAATAGAGGAATTAGTAGATAAGGTAAGAACAGAGCCAAAGCAATCAGAAAATATAACATCGGATTAGTAATTGTGGGAGCTATTAACCCCCACAATTAAATTTAATTTACTCTTCGTCAGAATCCTCATCAGAATCTTCATCAATTGAATCATCATCTGAATAGTCTTCTTGAATGTCAAGAACTTCCATAATTTGAGCAATTTTATTTTCAAGAACTTCAATTTGTTCTTCTAATTGTTCAATTTTGTTTTTGTTCTCATCACTGTCTTTATCATATCCAAACATATTTACTCCTTTGTTGTTTAGGCCCACGTCTATATAAAAAATTAATCCTATATTCCATTAAAATTATATTAATATTTTCTCTAATTTCTTAATACAACCTATAGGATATACGTTTCTATCGCTAAAAACTTCTTCATTATTATCATAACTAGCAAATGTTTTTAAAACTTTATTATCTTTTGAATAAATATATGCGTGTGTAGTCATTTCGGCAGGTTTCATACTGTCGAATTCATCTGTAGTTGCGTGACCTGCATCACCAAGGATATCGTGCCAAACTATTTTATAAAAGTAATATTTCTTTTTGTTTATTACACAATGCCTATATTTTGATTTTTTACCCATTATATTCTTCATATAGCACATCTCTCAGGAACATTGTAGAACATTAAATAAATGTTGATTTTATTATTGTTTTTACCTTCATAAGGAACTTTTTTTATACATTTACATTTTTTTATTTTTTCAAAAAAGGTAGTGTTTATTGGGTATTTTGAAAATGTTCTTACGCTAGGAACAATTTTGGAACAAAAAATTGCTCTTAAACCATTGATTTTAAAGAATAATTTCATTTTGTACCATTTTGTTCCGTGTTCCAGAGGTAAAATTTAAAATTTTTTTTTTTTCAAATGTATAAAAAAAGTTTCTTAGGAAGAACATTTTGACCCCTGATGCCTGATTCCTGATGCCTGAACCAAGTGCCATAATTATGCCTTGTTTTTGCCTTTTTGTTCGTAGTATTGATCAACTCTCCTTAACCAATTCCACATATGTTTTTGAAACTCGCTTCCGGTTATCGTAAACTTTTGAAAATAATTATCTTTTGTACACATAAGTATGGTACCTGAATTAATTTTAGTACCATAAATATGATTGTGCGCAGTGGCATAGGCAGCCAGCTGCAAGAAATAATCTTCAATCCATTCTTTTTTCTTAGGTTTATTTGACTGTTTAAAATCCATAATTGATTCTCTTCCCTCATAGATTCCAGCCAAGTCAGTAGCTCCTGCATACAACCCTGGGTAGTATACAGTTACTTCTGTACCCCATATTTCGTCCATAGAGCCTTTTAAACCTTCTTCATATATAATCTTGGCCATTACCCCTGCCTGAACACCTAAATCGCTTAAATCTGCGTGTCTTTGGTCCAGCAAATAGCCTTCTATGATCCTATGCATAATAGAACCCCTGTTAGCTGCTTCGTTTTTAATTTTTTCAGCATTAGTAGCTCCTTCACGTTTTATCCAATCTTGTAATGACTTCTTTTTTTCTTCAGGTTGTGTAGCTTGAAGTATAGTAGTCACAGATGGTAGCTTAGTATCACCTATGTCGTAGTGTCTTTCTTCATCAATCAAACTTCTAACTGAAGTAGGATATTCGAATCGTTTATTCCATTTTATCATTTATGTCCTTTATTAGTGTTTGTAATTCTTCTGTTAATTTTTGTTTATCGTGGTGACCTGCTATCAAATATTTAATTCCTTTTATCATTTCAAAAGGATTATCTTGAAACTTGCCAAATGCAGTATTGTGTTCTGAACATAACCAACCTCTAAATTCTTTAGTTTTATGATCTATGTCCATTTGAATTTTTTTTCCATACTTAGGTGGCTTATCACATATTTGACAATTGCTTGGTCTATCAGGATAAATTTTATATAGTTTTAAATGAATTTTAATATTTTCATTTGAACATTTTCTACATATGTTCCTTAGTATTTTTCTTCCAAATTTATCTATTTTAGATTGAGGAGCAAATTCAACTTGATTTTTCCACTCATCACATTCAATGCAATGATGGATCATATCAGGATGACCTATGATTACGTGTCCGTCTCTTTCAAAAACATTTAATAAATGTTCTTGAGGAACATTTGATTCAATATATTTTAAATTTTTTATTTTATTTCCTCTAGGTGCCGCCATTATTCCCAACTCGCTTTCTTGTCATCACGTTGATTTTTAAACCAATTGTAAAATTTTTTATCATTGAACCAATATGCAATTTGGTCCGGTGGTACTTGATCCGTTCGGATACAATCATATAAATTTTCGTATTCAGATTTTTTTATGTTAGGTTTTTTTGGCATTATATTACTCCTATTTCTCTCATTCGTTTCATAGATTCATCTAAAGATTTGTTCATACCTTTTTTTAAAATTTTTAAATAACTTCCATCAAACATTACAAAATCTGCATCACGACCCATATGATATAATTTATAATTAATTTGATCTTTAAAATGATAAAACGTACACCAATTAAAGGGGTTACTTAAAAATTCTTGTAATTTTTTTTCTTCAAATGTAATGTGTTCTACAATTGGAAACTTAGGTATGATGTGTAAAGTATTTTCATCATTCCAAACAATGTATCTATGATGATTATATCCTCTCCACGGAACATCTTTTCCACCATCTACATCTTTAGTTAATTCACATAAGGCAGATGGAGTTTCAATGTATCCTTCTTTAGCTACACGTGAGATTTCATTTAAACAATGAGTTGGATTCCATAAATCTTCAATGACGTGTCTGCAATAAACAAAATCAAACTCTTTATCTGCATACGGTAATCTATCACTAGATACATCTGCAACAGAATAGTTTTTTAATCTTGAACTCTCTTCTTGTGTCCAACCACAAAAATGAGTGGCTCTTTCAAATGGATCAAATCCAGGACCTATTTCTAAAACTTTAGCACCTTCTTTAATTTGTTTTTTTATGTAATCTAAATTTTGTTTTATCGGTGAATGAAATTTATTTTTTAGTGCCATTCGACTTCCTCATATTCACCACTTATCACAGTGTGGGTAAAGTTAAATAATTTTTCTTCTGCAGGTGAAAGTTTACCTCTTTCACCCAGGAACATAATTTTAGCTTGTAGCTCTTCGTGTATTTCAAAAGCTTCATCAAATGTAAGTTGAAGCCAGAAAGGTTTATTGTTAGTAGTTTCTGATCTTGACATTATTTACTCTATTAGTTTTATCTCTTTTTCTATTTTTCCAACGACAATCAATTGTCATTACTTCATCATTTGGTCCATAACATATTTTAATTAAATGTCCTTGGGCCGTATCGCTTATCCAATATCTTTTATAATCATTTAATATGATGGGTTCTTTTTTTGTTGCTGCGTGATATCCTGCATCTTGTTGATCTGCCATATCTGCTGCAAAATCTTCAAGATCTCTTATGTCTGATGCTCTTATTTCTAGTGCCATATTATTTTACCCTTTCTAATAGTATTTTATTTTCACCTATTTCTTTTGTTTTAAAATTAAAAAATGTTAACGCATATGCAACGGCATCCATATTAAATTTTTTATGATCATCGAATACATATCTAGTATGTGGTGCAGATCTATTTGCAAACCATACTGCTTCAGTTATTACATCTTTAGTCATATGTGGTCCGTCAAAATGTACAAATGAAAATATTGAGTTTCTGTGCTCAGTATCATTCATAAATTTAGTATCGGTCATATTACAAAAAGTAAATTTACCTGCATTTCTATATTCTTTAAAATCATTTAACATTGTATCTCTCATTTCATCTGTATAGTCGCAAGTATACTTACCAGTGCTATCATAATGTTGATAAGAAAGATTCCCATAAGGATCGACACCAACGTGAATATAATTATTAACAACATTGTCCATAATAATTTTTGAAGCCAAACCTTCTCTGATACCGATTTCACAAGATTTATAACCTTGACAATCAAAATCTTTAGTCCATTTATTAAGTAAATCATATTCAATGCTATCGCCTCTAATCATTTTTTATTTCTCCTTGTGAATCACACTGTGGACATTGGTGTATTATTATCTTTTTGTTCTCCACTGACTCCTGAACCTTTATAAACCCATTTCCAAGACATCGAGGACATATTGTTTTCTTTTCTTTTTTCTGCATATTTTTTCTCCATTTTATTTAATGCTTTCATTACTTTATTTCTTACTGCTACTGGACTATACCTTGAATATTCACATATTAATTCAAAGTCTTTTCCATAAAACCATAATTCTTCGTGGCATTGTTTTTTATTTTTAAACTTAAATTGTACTTCTTTCTTTTTAAGAAGATCAATTACAGCTGTTAATAAAACGTTACGCCAAAGAGTTCTTATGGGGTCTCGTTTTTCTTCTTCAATGGTTTGAAGTTTTGGATAGTTTGCCATTTAATTTTCTCGCTTTTTCATTAATTAATATGTCTAAAGCTTTTGCTCTTGAAACTGATACTTCAGGAACAATTATCTTTCTTATCTTATCCAATTTGTTGCAACTATCGTGTGAAAGTGCAACTGATTTATATTTACTTATGTCTGTCATTAGTATATCCTTTATTTTTTTATTATAATAAATATAGGATAATTCTATCAAAATACAAGGTATAAGTCAATGAAATTTTTATTAGTTCTACAAATCTGTTCTGTTATAGCCCAACAATGTACACAACCTGTTGAAATAGGCAGATATAAGGACCATTTTGATTGTGCAACCGCAGGTTTTATTAATGCTATGGGTGCTATAAGAGAAATAGGTGTTGAAGAAGTAAATAAAAATAAACTCTTAGTTAACTTTTCTTGTAAAGAACAAGAATCTACTTAACATTACAATAGTGACCAATAACTAATTTATTATCTAAAGTATACCAACCTTGACGTTCACCAATATTATCTTTATACTTCGCGATTTCTGAAATAATTCTTTCACCTACTTCATCGCAACTTGCTTCAGTATCAACTGGATAATAATTTTTTTCTAGATTATCAGGACCAACTAATAATACTACTATGACTACTAAAGACTTCATCCTTGTCCTCTGGATCCTTTTCTTTTTGGTAATTTTTTATTAAATGACTTTGCGTGTCTACCTGGACGTTTTTTTGGTGTTTCTTTATAAAAACTTACTTGTCCAATTGCTGATTTCTTAGCCATTTTGTATCACTTTCATCTAGTCTTAAATATTTTATTGAACCGTTTACGTATTGTTTAGTATCTTCCCCACAATTTGTGCATCTGTAGTAATCAGTTACGATTGCAACTAAGATTGCATCTTCATCACAGTGTGGGCATATGCCAGATACTGTATCTATATGTCCTAATTTAATTGTTTTTACCACGGTTTGTATTTCACCTTACCATCTTCTCTATAAGCAATCAATGACTCTTTTTTATTTAAGTCTGTTGAATAAGAACAATGGACCCACCCTGATGATGGTTCACCTTCTTTGTAGAACTCTAAAATTAATTGATTCCAAATAAGGTTATCTCTTATCCATTGTGCTAATACTTTATTATCTATTCCCGGTATCTCAAAGT
>Ga0208644_1004528_pt1 | contig 10460 bp, 24 predicted proteins | sample VirMetDEL_Nov_18_FD_184517 | JGI IMG/M metagenome (GOLD analysis project Ga0208644, IMG submission 184517) | Aqueous microbial communities from the Delaware River and Bay under freshwater to marine salinity gradient to study organic matter... | ecosystem: Environmental > Aquatic > Marine >... | reverse complement strand
ACTTTGGATGCAATGGGAGCCATTAAAAAATCTGTAAACTAATGAAAGCGTTTATATTAACTTTTTTATTCTCTGGGATGTTGTTCATAGGTAATAAGGTAGCAAAGGCACCAGAGGTATCTAATGATGACAAAGAGTTTGAGCAGTTAATGAGTGATTTCAACAAAACAATGGAGCATAATAAGATTATGCAATCCAAAGCCGACTCAACTAAAGATCAAATTATAATTGAGACAACTAAGAAAATTAGTAAACTTTCAACCGAAAACAAACAATTAAAAACCGAGTTAAATGAGGTCAAAGCGATTCTTGATAGTGTTATCGTTGATACTGGTCGTGCATTCGAGTTACTGCCAATATCCCATAAGTAAGGTTATAGGTCAAGACACAGTCGTAATAATGACCATTAAACAAGGCGAAGAAATAAACAACCTTTACAAAGACTACAACAAACAAATAGTCTTATTAAAGGATTCAATAAAAATTAAAAGACAAGATTATGATAGCTTATATAAAACAATTGCTGCTAAAACAGATTCATTCTATAATTGGAAATACAAATATTCAATCAACAAAACCCTCTACGAAGCGAGGGAGACCGACCAAGAAAAAATCAACAAAATCCACGCATTAAGCAAGATATTGTTGATGTTAATTATTATTTTACAATTCTCACAATTACATTAATATGATTAAGAATTTTATTTGGCATTTATTTAGCGACAAGAGTCCGTTAAACGCTGCAATAGCAATCGGAGTGGGTGCATTTCTTATGATGACAATCTTTGCTTTAGCGGATATAGGAACTGGTTTAGTTCAAAAGGATTTAGTTGTTAGCGATACAATTTACCATTCATTTGGGCGATTGTTTTTGCTGCATTCTTTAAATCGACTTACGAGAACGTAAAAGGCAACAAGAACTTAAATAATGAATAAAAGAGAAAAACAAGCATTTTTAGTCGGTGCAATCGTTTGGGTTGTATCTTTAACTTATTTTAGTATTAAATTATTAGAACGATGAAATTAAGTGAGCATTTAGACTTATCGGAGGTAATTCGTAGCGAGTCAGCAAAGAGAAATGGCATTTCAAATATGCCAACTCCATTGCACATTGAAAACTTTAAGTTATTAGCCGAGAAAGTATTTGAACCAATAAGAAACAATTTCCGTTGCCCAATTCACATTAGTTCTGGTTATAGATCAGCCGAGTTGAATAAATGCATTGGCGGATCTGCAACAAGTCAACATTGTAGCGGAGAGGCAATTGACATTGATATGGATGGCACTCCAAACGGTGTTACAAACAAGATGGTTTTTGACTTTATCAAAGACAATTTGGAGTTTGATCAGTTAATTTGGGAATTTGGAACAAGAGAAAATCCAGATTGGGTTCACGTTTCTTATGAGTCAACTGGCAAACAAAGAAAGCAAATGTTAAGGGCGGTTAAGTCTAATGGTAAAACAACATACGAGCCGTACACATGATAAGCAAAAAAGCCATTGATTTGATTGTTCAATTTGAGGTTGGTGGCAAAAGTTACTATGACAAGGTTTTGCATCGACCTAACTTTCCAGGTTATGGAGGCATCAAGATTGGCATCGGTTACAATTTGGCTTATACTTATCAAAAACAGATTATAAACGATTGGAGTGGGAATATCAATCCAAACTATTTCCCAGCTTTATTTCGTGTGTTAGGGTTAAAGGGAATACCAGCCAAACAAATGCTAATTGGCGATTTGTTAAAGGTTACCATCCCTTACTTAAATGCTTATGATGTGTTGGTAAAAAGGACAATCCCTCGTTATTATTTGATGGCTTTGGAAATATATCCAGAATTAAGCCTTTTAAACGAAGATACAAAGGGTGCAATCGTTTCTATGGTAATGTGTCGAGGAATTAAATTAGAGGGCGAAAATAGGGCTGAAATGAGGGAATTGGTGGATTTAATTGCCGACCAAGACTACGAGGGCATTGCGGATGCAGTAGAAAGGTCTAAAAGACTAAATGAGGCAAGGGGATTTGATGATTTGGTAAGGAGGAGAGAGGCAGAGGCAGACTTGATTTTTAATTCGATATAAGGACTTCATACGTTTAAACCAAACGTTCCCCCTTTCGTTTCTACGATGAGGGGTTTTTTTTGCTCATTTGTTAAATATGTTAAAATATTGTTAAAGTAAATAAATATTATAAATAGTGTACTTTGTGTACACATTTCCCCTATCTTTGGTCTCACAACGCGTTTAGGTCGGTATCGCCAATGGAACAACCGACATACTTTAATCATAAATAAAACGTATGAAAGAATTAATCGCCCAAATGAAAGAGGCAATGAAAATGACCTATTGCCTAAGAACTGGCTGGGATTTTGACAATCTAAGCACAACCCAAAAAATGATCCTAAACATTTACACAAACCTATTATTTGAATATAATGGGGATGAGGTAAAGGCATTGGAGACATTATCAAACCGAATTGAATCACTTTTATTAAACTCTAAGTAACATGAACCAGTATCAAAAAGACTCAATCAAACCTATTTATGGCTTCATCATTGTTTTGGTAGCCTTGTTATTAACGGCAATAGTCGAAAATTTATAAGATATGAAAGGAACAATGACCATAAGAATCGATGATAAAACCAAAGAAAACATCGTAAAAGAAGCAAACAAACTTTACTCAACTCCAAGCCGTTTGGCTTACGAAATCCTTAAACAACGCTATGAAACTAACTCATCAAGCAAGACAACTAATCTTGCACAAAAGGGCAGCAATCTTATTGGAAATGCTAAAAAACGCACAAAGTAGGAAAGATGTCTATGCCGTTGATTTATATAACCATAGATCAAATGGAGCCAATAATTACACAAGTGAAAACGACATTCTTATCAAGATTGCCAGAATTAACGGAATCCAAAAGAGAATATTAAAATCTTATCACTTTTTGATTGTGGAACTCTATCAATTGACCGATGATTTTATTTTACCAGTAAATATAATATTCTAATGACACCAAAAGAAAAAGCTCAAGAATTAATTGATAAAATGGAAAGACCATTAAATGATGATTATGTTGTAGATTATAATCCTTATTATAAACAATGTGCATTAATAGCAGTAGAAGAAATGATTGCAGAAGTTTATAATATTAGTCATCAATATACTGCTATTTATGATATTACAACGATGTTTTACAATTATGAGGAATCTAAAGAACTTAAATTTTGGCTCAATGTTAAACAAGAGATTGAAAAATTATGAATTACCCATCTAAAGAAACCTATTTAATACAGTTAGAAAATGAAACATTACGAGAAAGAGTTAAAACCCTCAAAGAAAGAATTAAAGAGTTGGAACTATTGGTCGATGCCCAATCTAAAGCCAAGACCGAAAACCCACATGGAACAAATCCAGGAGGCACAAAGAATAATTGAGGTGGTTTGTCACTATTACGAGTTTTCGTATAAAGACCTTATTGGTAAGAACCGAACTCCAGCTTTAGTAATAGCGAGGCACATTGCCATTCAATTTATCAAAAGCAAGACTGATCTAAGCCTAAAAGAGATTGGCAAATTGTTTGACCGAGATCATACGACCATTATTCATGCCCTTAGGAACATAGAAGCCAAAAGGACTCATCCTTATGATGAAAGCGTAAAAACCGACCTTTTTAACATTAATTTAATACTTTAAAGAGGTTATTCACAAGAGAATTAGTATATTTGATTATTATTCACAAGTAAAACAAACGTATGGAACTGCAAAAAACACTGGTTTATACTAAAGACCAGGTCGAGTTAATCAAGACTCAAATCGCACCAGATGCGACAATGGATGAACTAAAACTATTCCTTTACCAAGCACAACGCACTGGTTTAGATGCTTTGTCAAGGCAGATTTATTGCATCCACCGAAACACTAAATTGCCCAACGGATCATACGGCAAAAAGATGACCATTCAAACATCAATTGATGGTTTCCGAGTTATTGCCGAAAGGTCTGGAACTTATGCTGGACAATCCGAGCCAATCTTTACAACCGATGCCAATGGGAATTTGGAGTCTTGTAAAATATCGGTATTTAGATTTAAAGGCGATATAAGATACGAGGCAGCCGTTGGAGTGGCTTACTGGTCCGAATATGTACAAACGGATAAAAGTGGCAACCCAATGGGTTTATGGGGTTCTAAGCCAAGAATTATGTTGGCTAAGGTATGTGAGTCAATTGCACTTAGAAAGGCATTTCCTCAAGACTTGAGTGGTCTTTATACTGGCGATGAATTACCAGAGGAAATTGTTGAGAAATCCCCTTACATCAAACGACACGAAACATTTGAAGACTTAGAATTGGCGATTGATTTGTGTCTAAATGTACAAGAGTTGAGAGATTTATATAAACTCAATATGCACCAAGAAAGCGACAAAATGAAACTATTATTCACTACTAAAAAAGAAACTTTATGAAAGCAATTGAGATGTATATCCTCAAATTAGATCAAACAATCAAGGACTCTAAAAGAGCCCCAAATCAAGATGTGGTCAAAACGATGGAGGCTTGTTTACAATTAGCCAAAGACCTTTACGAAATGGAAAAACAAGGGGATGAACTTATCCAACAATTATTTAAAGCTATAAAAGTAAAACCATGAACGATTTATTAATTTGGTCAGTCGCACCAACTAAAGCCGACATTGAAAAGTATTGCGATAACATTGCAAACGAATTATCGGAGGGAATTACAAAACCAGAGGATGTGGCGGTTAAAATAGGAGCCATCGAGGTGTTTGCTAAAACCTTACGATCTAAAGCGGAGGAACACATTGTTGATTTCCTTAACAAATGCCCTAAAGGTGCATACAATCATTTGGGTGCTGATCTAAAGTTAAAGGACTCTCAAACTTATGATTATGGGGCATATTCCGAGAGATGGGCAGAATTACAAGCCCAAATTGATGTACTTAAAGCCGAACAAAAGGAAATCGAAGAAAACGGCAAGAAATTCGAGAGAGGTCAAATCCCATTGAAGACCTACAAACAAACTTATTCAATCACTTTAAACAAATAAAAATGATAGTATTAAACATCAAAAAAGAGGACATCAAGTTCACTAAGCACAAGAACGGCAACCATTATGCAACCATTGTAGTTGAAAAACGCAAAGAGGTTGACAAGTACGACAACACTCATACAGTTTATAACGGACAAACTGCAACCGAAAGAGCCGAGAAAGCCAAAAAAGAATATTGTGGCAACGGCAAAGAATATGTTTGGAGTCCAGAGGGAAAGAATGAGTTTAAGACTGTTAAGGTTACCGAAATACCAGTTGATAATGATGATTTACCATTTTAACATAAGATTAACGTATGAAGACATTATTTGATGATTTAGAAACTAAGGAACACAAATGGTTCGTTGAATACGACAAAGAAAACCCAGAGATTTACGAGTTTTTTAAGCGTTATTCTTTAACGGCAATTCAACGAGGACATAAGAATTTATCAGCAGAGTTTATCTTCAATGTGATTAGATGGGAGACTCCCATTAAAGCTGGGGATGACTTTAAAATAAACAACAATGCCAAGCCATTTTACGCTAGAAAGTTTATGAGGGAATTTCCTCAATATGAGGGATTTTTCCGCAAAAGAATAAGTAAGGCAGACCAGGTTTACTATTAAAGTCTTATATTTGTACAAAGGATGTAGGATATCCTAACTCGAACTTATTGGCTCAAAGCTGAACCCTCAATCCTACTGGGGGGAATGCCGAGAGCCTTTTTTTTATATGGGCAAAGATCCAGCAGTTTTATTTTACACATCGGATTTCCTAAGTGGAACTTTTACGATGACCGATGATCAAGTGGGTAAATACATTAGGTTATTATGCCTCCAACATCAAAAAGGTAAACTTACCGAAAAAGATATGTTGCACATATGTAAAACATATGATTTTGACATTTGGAATAAGTTTATAAAAGATGAAGAGCATTTTTATAACAAAAAGATGCTTGATGAGACCGAAAGGAGGCAAAAGTATTCCGAAAGCCGTAAAAACAACAGAAATTCAGCTAAAAACGATACATATGTCAATACATATGTTAAACATATGGAAACTGAAACTGAAACTATAACTGAAACTAAAAATAGAACTAAAGCTAAAACTGAAATTAAAATACTCGATGAGCAATTTGAGCAATTTTGGAATTTGTACGATTACAAGAAATCAAGGGAGAAAGCAGAGAAAGTTTGGAGAACTTTAACAAATGAGGAGAAAGTCCAAGCGATATATCATGCACCTTTATATGCCCAATCGACTCCAGATAAAACATTTAGAAAACATCCAACCACTTATCTTAACCAAAAATCATTTAACGATGAAATCATTGAACGAACTAATGCCACAAGCCACAAACCAAATGCAAGTGAGAGAAGATTCAACGCACTTGCCTCCCTCTATTATGTCCAAAACGGAGGCGAAGATATTTGATGCCCTAAAAACAATGCCAATAAGCCGTTGTTCCAAAATAGAGGTTGCAGAGCATTTAAAGACTTGCATCCAACTTAGTGGGGCGGTTCCACCTACATTGCCAGAATTTCAATTTTTGACCGACTTTGTATTTGACAACTATAAAGAGTTTAAACTAAAAGAACTTGGGATGGCATTTGAACTGTATGCACTGGACAAATTAGAAGTTGAAAAAGTATTTGGAACATTTAGTCCACGTTTCTTGGGAGAGGTTATGTCTGCTTATAAAAAGATTGCCGTTGAGGTAAGAAAGAAAATCCCTCAAAAAGAGGTAACTAAAATTTATCAAGTTGATGAGGAACAATCAATACTTGAGGAACAAACCTGGTGGCAAACAACAAAAAAGAAAGACTGGCGAATGTTAAATCATCAAGTTTATGACTACCTTTGGAAACGCAAAGTTTTGAATAAAGAAAATGTGACTCCAATTGCTCACGAAATAAGGCAAAAGGTTACTAATTATCTTAGAAATAAAGCAGAAAATGACACTCAATTGGCTGCCATCAAAGATGATGAATTTATAAGAACTCAATGCAAAAAGTACACTTTGGCATTATATTTTGATAATAAACTTAAAGCCTCCTAAACATTAAATTTTAACAAAGTGGTGTTTGTTATGTCGATGGAGGCTTATTTTAACCTATGGAAACTTACATACCAGCACAAGACATCTTAATCAACATCAAGTTTAACGCAAACACAAGCGAAACTGAAAAACAACTATTAAAAGATGCAATTGATCAAATTATTAAAGGAAAGCGTGATATTCCTCTTGTCGATGATGAAATTCTTAGTGATTAGCATACCATTGGCGGTGTTGCTATTTTGCACGGCAAATCTTATCTTTGAAATTAAACGTATGATAAGATGACATTAACACTCCCTAAGTTAACGGCTAAAGCCCAAAAGATATTCAATGCTTACATAAGGCAAAGAGACTCCGAGAACGGACTATTCACTTGCATTTCTTGTGGTCAAGTCAAACCAACAGAACTTATGGATGCTGGACACTATGTTCCACAAAAGAACTCAAGTGCATTAAGGTTTAATGAATACAACGTAAATGGAGAGTGTAAGTCTTGCAATGGCTTTGATCAGTTCCACCTTATCGGTTACCGAAAGAACCTCATCAACAAGATAGGGATTGAGATGGTTGAATACTTGGAGACTCATAATCGAGAAGTCAAGAAATGGTCACGCACCGAACTTTTACAAATCATAAATGATTATAAACTATGAACATTAACGAAATAAAGCCAAACCCAGAAAATCCTCGAATCATAAAGGATCATAAATTTAAACAACTGGTTAAGTCAATCCAGGACTTTCCTCAAATGTTAGAATTGAGACCAATTGTAATAGATGAAAACAATGTTGTACTTGGTGGCAATATGAGGCTGAAGGCTTGTCAAGAAGCTGGACTTACCGAAGTACCAGTTGTACAAGCAAAAGACCTAACAGAAGATCAAAAGAAAGAATTTATTGTAAAGGATAATGTAGGTTATGGCGAGTGGAATTGGGATGATTTAGCTAATAATTGGGATGAGCAACTTTTAACAGAATGGGGTCTTGATATACCAAACTTTGAGTCAGAGGTATTAGAAGCCGAAGAAGATAATTTTGCAGTACCAGACGGAGGAGTTGAAACAGATATAGTATTAGGAGATTTATTTGAAATAGGCGAACATAGATTATTTTGTGGAGATAGTACAGATTTAGAACAAGTAAATAAATTATTAAACGGGATTAAACCAAACATATTATTTACAGACCCACCATATAATGTTGCTTTTAATGGTAGAAGTGGTAAGTTTGATGTAATTGAAAATGATGATTTAAATGTAGATGACTTTAAGGATTTTATAAATGATTTTGCTCAAACAGTACACGCTTTAGAAATACCTACAAAGTATATTTGGTGTAATTGGAAATTTTATGGTGTTTTACAAGGACATTTTGATTTTAACGCTTGTATAGTATGGGCAAAAAATGTTTTTGGTTTAGGTAGAGGTTACAGACATCAACACGAGTTTTGTTTATTTGAAGGCAAATTAGATGAAGGCATAAATAATGAAAGTGATTTATGGGAAATAGCTAAGGATAAAAACTATGTACATCCAACACAAAAACCCATTGCATTAGCAGAAAGAGCATTAAATAACCATAAAAAAGCACAATATATTTTAGACCTATTCGGCGGAAGTGGGAGTACAATGGTAGCTTGTAACCAATTAAAAAGGACTAATTTCTCTATGGAATTAGACCCTAAATACTGCCAAGTTATAGTTGACCGAATGAGAAAACTTGACCCAAGTTTGGTAATCAAAAAGAACGGAGTACCTTTGTAAAACGAGAATAAATCGTGAGATATGGCAAACGAACAAAATCTTAAACCATTCCAAGTAGGCAATCCTGGTGGACCAGGAAGACCTAAAGGAGTGCAAAATAGCAAGACAAGACTTTTGCGATTACTTGAATTAGTAACTAAGGTACGAAACCCAGTTACTGGAGAAGAAGAAGACTTTAGTATTGCAGAACAATTGGATATGCAGATTATTGCTAAGGCGAGAAAGGGCGACCTTAAAGCATACGAGATTATCTTAGACCGATTAGAGGGTAAACCAAAGCAATCAACCGAACTTGATATAAACGGAACGATGACAATTAACTGGGAAGAAAAAAAAACTTACGTTGGCAATAACCCATCTATCTAATTTATTTGGGTGTGGTTAAAACAAATAGTATCTTAGCACAAAGCTGAAGATATGAAAGAACTAAAAGGATTTGAGGGTTTATATTGGATTTACCCAGATGGGAAAATACTAACTAAAACTCACTATGGACACAAAGGAGTAGAAGCATTTTTAAAACCTGCTACTGATAAAAAAGGTTATTTAAGATTTGGTTTAATGAAAAATGGGAAACTTCATACTAAAAAGGGGCATAGATTAGTTGCAGAAAACTTTATACCAAACCCAAATAATTTGCCACAAGTAAACCACATTAACGGAATTAAAAATGACAATAGGGTTGAAAATTTAGAATGGGTTACTAATAAACAAAATGCTCATCACGCTATAAAAAATGGTTTATTTTCTTTTGTTATAGGTATGAGAAAATTAAATGAAGAACAAGTAAAAGAAATAAGATTAAAATACATACCTAATATTTATACACGAAGTATGCTTTCCAAAGAATATAATGTTTCTTTGAATACAATAAAAGATATACTTTCGAATAGAACTTGGAAAAATATATAATGCAACTTTCAATTAAACAAACCCTTGCGCTTGACTTATTAGAGGACAAACAAACCTTAGAGGTGTTGTTCGGAGGCGGCGCAGGGGGTGGGTAAAACCGCTTTTGGTTGTTACTGGCAGATAAAGAATAGGCTTAAATACCCAAATACAAGAGGTCTCATTGGTCGTGCAGTATTAAAGACATTAAAGGAAACAACATTGGTTTCACTATTCCAGATTGCTAAGATGCAAGGATTGGAAAGTGGCAAACACTACAAATACAACGGACAATCAAACCAAATAGAGTTCTTCAATGGATCAGTAATATTGCTCAAGGATTTGTTTGCTTATCCATCCGATCCAAACTTTGATGAATTGGGTTCCCTTGAGATTACCGATGCATTCATTGATGAGGCAAACCAGGTAACCGATAAAGCTAAAAATATAGTAAGGTCAAGGATAAGATACCAACTTGATGAAAACAACTTAATTCCAAAAATACTTTATACTTGTAACCCAGCAAAGAATTGGGTTTATTCGGACTTTTATAAACCTCAATTGGATGGTACTTTGCCAACATCTAAGAAGTTTATCCCATCGTTAATCGATGACAATCCGTTTATATCAAAGCATTATAAAGAATCTTTGTTAACTTTAGATACGGCATCCAAAGAACGTTTGTTATTTGGTAACTGGGAA
>Ga0208644_1004525_pt1 | contig 10462 bp, 25 predicted proteins | sample VirMetDEL_Nov_18_FD_184517 | JGI IMG/M metagenome (GOLD analysis project Ga0208644, IMG submission 184517) | Aqueous microbial communities from the Delaware River and Bay under freshwater to marine salinity gradient to study organic matter... | ecosystem: Environmental > Aquatic > Marine >... | reverse complement strand
GTGTGGTACTGAAATTTTTTTCACTTTCCGCTTGACAAAAAAAATCCCCTATAGTTTCAACACCATAGGGGATTTTGACGAAGATAAAGGAAATTAATGGTTTACCACAACCATTTCGGTAAAAACGGATTATACAATTGAGAATTTGTTTTAATACTGTTTAACCAGTTACTGTCAGTGGCGACTGTGTTAACAGTTTCTTTTGCTTGTACGGTTTTGGGCTTTAAAAACGAGTATGCCAAATATCCGATACCAGCAAATATGACAATCTTTTCTGTATTCATGCTGAAACTTTCTCTTTGATATATTTTTCATATATCATAGTTGAAATTATGCCAGCTACTACTGCGATTGCTATTTGCTTGACAATATTATTTGGCATTTTTGCCGCCTTTCTTTTCTTTGGCGGTTACTTCTTTCAGATACTTTTCAGCGTCGATATATCGCTTATGATCTTTATCATAAGTTTTTTTAATTTTATCGAAATGCGCTTTTGCGGTTTCAAGCGGTGTCATGTTTTCCTCTACTTAAAAAGTTTGAAACCGATAATTACAATGTACGCCGCTAAAACTAGTTTTGCGATGCTTTCGGTTTCTATGGTTACGTTAACATCGAATTTTGATGGTATAAGATTTTCCATCAGCGCGCCTTTTTATCAAAGATAGACCAGATTACGCCGGTGAGTGTCATGATTGCACCAACAACTTCATTTGCCTGATCTGCATCAACGTTGCCGGTGACGACAAGGCCACCACCAAGCGCGGTGAGAACGTGACGGATAATACCAGATATAACAGTGAAGCTCATTGCAACTTCTCCCTTAACGCCAATTCACGAAAATGCGATTCATGATACCCCTCGTGGCGATCGAGGGTTTTCACTATCCACCAAATCTGTACGCGCACAGCGGCAAACGCACCGACGGTAGAACCTAATATGGTTACGATTGATTCCGTATCCATGTTACGCCTTTTTCAGTTGTTTCCAAATGTAATACGCACCGACAGCCATAAGGCCGTAAAGTGCGATTGACTTTGTCTCGTTTGCTGCAACGGGCAGATCGCCAATATCGGGCTTGTTTGCCATAGCACCGGCAAACAGGGCAAAACCACCAACGGCAAGTAATGGTAACAGAGGCATAAGCGTTTCCTTTATCCAAAATATTGTTGTTTTAATACTGACACAAAATCCTGTGCGCGTACAGGTGTTTGTTGTGCCCATTTACTGCTTTCTATGGCACGTATCGCACCGGCAATACTTGTCGGTGTTCCGGTCTTTATTTTGTTCCACGTGTTAGGCCATTCTGCTCGCCAATTAGTGCCTAACTGGAAGTTCACACTTGCAAGTGCGGCGATCATTTGCGCGTTTAGGCGTCCGATTTCTTTTGCCTGTGACAGACCGGCATTGAATGCAAAAAATGCGTCCTGTTCAAACAATTTATTTACTCGTGCGTCCGAAATTACATCACCTAGTTTGAGGTTATCTTTTGGCAGTACTTTATGACCTATGCCGACGGTTTCATAACCAAGCGTGTCTAGGTAAACATCGCGACGATAACCTTCACGCTCGATTAGATGATCGCGAAATATCTGGTAAGCCTGCGATTGCACATCATCAGGCGTCGGTATGAAATCTGTGTAACGTGGAATGCCCGGAACCTTGTAATGTTCCGATGCAACGCCGGTGGCAAAGCCTAGCATACCTATAAGAAATTGTACGGCCATGGTATATGCCTCTTTAAACTTTCTCACCACGTTTTGCATATTTCAGCTTTTTAATGTCAAAAGTTTTTCCATCACATACCGTTTCCTCGGTACCATCTTCGAGGCGATAGGTGTAAACGGGCTTACCACCGGCAGGCACAATTACAGACCCGCCGATAATTTTTTTACCGCTATATTCTGATTTTTTTCCGAACATTTTATCAATGTTTTCGCTATTCATTTGGTCATCTACCGGCATATTATAAAACCTCGTATGTTATAAGGCAGAAACAGCTTGTGGTTGTCGATTGTGCTGCGACACTCCATCCCGCAGGCACAAAAATATCTTTAATCCAAGCACCATTACCAGTACCACCACCGCCATTATCAATTGAAAGTGTTTGAACGCCGTTTAAGATCAGAATAGCACGCTGACCGGCAGTGCCTAATGAAGAACCGGAAAACAGGCGGATAATAACACCATTAACATTAGCACCGGCAGTTACTAAAGTTGTGGTGGTGTTTGTAACTGTTGCTTGTGACGCACCAGTCAAATCCGTCAACGCCGCACGTTGCGAATCCGGATTTTGCAGCATGGCAAGTACAGCCGCATCATTAGTTTGAAGCGGAGTTACACTGCCGTTGATGACTGCCACGTCACCGGTCGCGGTTAAACGGTCGTCGTGGATTCGACCGCTGGACACCGCACCGGTAATCGTGATTGCCGCACCTGTTGGATTGACAATTTTCAAGCGACCTACTGGGTGTATAAAGTCAATACCGATACCAGCACCGACGAAACTTGTTACACCGGGGCTGTCACCAACAACCAGTTGAAGGCCGGATGCTGAAACGGAAAAGCAGCGGAAATATGAGAACACTTCGAAAAGTTCGATACTGTCATTTGCCGGGACTGAGTAGGAAAATTCAAGGTAGGGAGTTTCAGCACCACCTTTGGTGATGGTTTTCTGAATCTGCGGAATGCTTGAACTGCTACGGGGTTGCAGCGCCTTCAAGATTTCCTGTAAAAGTTTGATCGCCTGTTCATCCATATTATTTCATCATCCTCCAAACTATTACGGCAGCAAGAACGGCTGCACCGGCTATGGCAAGTTGTGCTGTTTTCTGTGATTGTGAAAGCGTTTCAAGATCAGGTTGTGACGCTTTGCTTGCGTTTTCTTCGACCGCCGAAATTGCTTTCTGCCCGGCATCGCTTGCGACACCGATTGTATATTCAGTCAGACCGACAAGCTGTTTGAAAACCTGTGCGACAGTGTCCGGCAAATCCTGATTGATGACGATATGCTGACCTTGCAACACGTCACCAACCGTGCCGGATGCAGTCGCGGTCGTAGTTTGCGTCGTAGTCTGTGCTGATGAACTTGAACTGGATTTACCACCCATTATTGCAGACCTTTCACAAATTCTTTATCGTCAAGAGGCGAGTAACCCATTTTTGCAGCCCACTTTTTGACTGCCCGTTTTTCGGTGACAAACGAAACCGTTTTGTAATCGAAAAGTTGCATAAGGCCGTGGCAGAAAGAGTCAAGGCATTCATAACAGCGGCCAAACAATCCACCAACTTCACGTACATGAATGCAGCGTGAAACAGGTTCAATGTCTATGATCGCGCAGAAAAGGGTTTTGTTTTCGGTATCGGTGAAACGCACACCAAGCGATGTATTATTGGCTAGGCGCGTGCGAATTTCGGCACGTTCAGATTGCGCGATGTAGTTCATAGTGAAGTCGTCAATGACTTGCTTATCGAATACCGCAATTATTTCTTTTTCTTGAGAATCCATGCAACACCCACGACAGAGAAAGCGAAAGCAGCCCAAAAAAACAGACTACCACCAGAACTAGAATTGACGGTTACACCGCCACTAGAACTGGTGGAGTCTGATAGCGCATCACCACCCGTAAGGTTTGTAGGTGATGTCACAGGAGCAACTGGGCTACTCATTTTGCAAGACCGCGAAACAGTAACACACTCGTACCGGCAATCGCTATCACGATGCCAGCGGTTACGAGTTTGTTGTTGGTGATGAAACCGCTATTCAACTGCGAAGGCGCGGGGGCTGCCGGTAATGTGGCAGATTGGCGTTGTGCAAGTTTGTTTGCAAGTTTCGTATCAACAAAAGAACCGTAAACGTCGAGTCCACTTTTCGCAAAACCGGCGATAACATCGCCGATCTGCGAAAACTGGTTTAGCAGGCTGTTACGATCATCCGGCAAAGAGGTTGACGCATTAGCCATACGTGTTACCCCGCCAGATTAGCAGGCAGGCCGTGCAGGGTCAGCGCATTCATGCTGTAACCACCAGCACCAGGCGCGGTGCTGAAGGTGGTGATGAAACGCAGATCGTTTACACCGAGCATGGGAAGGCGCGTGCCGAGATTGCCATCTGCGAAATCGTAGATGTAATACCCGGACGGGGTCGTGTGACGCTTATTGCTGCTTTCCAGCGTATTCACCGACGCAGGCAACTTGTCGGTTAGCTGGTTGTTATTCACACGGCATTCACCATGCGAAATCACACCAGACGCACCCGGATTTACCAGCACCGCGAGGTATGATGCATCAGGGTCGCGGGGCAACGTGTCAACGGTGCTGTCACCGGTAGCATTGAAGCTCTGACTGTATTCCAGATACTTCATGTACATGCCGAGATTTTCGTTTTTCATCTCACGGCTTGTGAAAGCCTGAGCATTGGCGATGGTGGACAGCGTGCCAGCGGTGATACCGATCTGGACGTTGTTCACATTCGCGGTGCCGATACCGAAAAGGTCACGGACTGCCGGGTCAGTGTACAGCAGGCGGCCTACGTTCAATTCGACCATAGATGCAACACCGGTATTTCCAGAAACGTTTGCCGGTGACAGATACTCGTACAAGTCAAGAATCTTTGCAGGCGTGTTGTTAACAATGTCAACACCGTTGATTTTGAGTGTGATACGAGAAATTTCAGCACGTATCGCGGCCTCGGTAACGTCTGCCGCTGCGGACGTGGCAAAACGTACAGCGATTGAATGCAGCTTACCGCCAATCGGAACCTGCAAATAGGTAGTCTGGCTGCTGGTAAGCGTTTTAGTTTCGTGGGATTGAATGGGTTTCAGCATTTAAGCTACTCCTTAACCGTTGAGTGAACCCGCGCCATAGCCGCGAGTAACCATGTTTGAGAAATTCTTGAGGGTTTCATTGCCTGAGCGATTCATGGCATCAAGCGCAAGACCCGTCAGTATGATTGCTGATACGGTCGTCATGAAGCTTTTTGAAAAGAACATCTTAGGCATGATTACGCACTACGCTTGGTGTACGCATCGTATGCAATCTGGCCGAGAAAAACGCCAGCAGCACCGATAAGAACGGAATAAAAAACGGTTTTTGACATAAATTCATCCTTAAATTAATAATTACACAAAGGGTACTAATTTAAGGCTCTCACACTACCAAATATTGTGTCAAGTAAAAATATTTAATTTTATTGCGGGTTCATATCTTTTTAGAAAAATGCACTCACCTTTGGCAAGCTCCGGTGCCGCAAGCAAATCATCGCAAACATAGTCGTTTGCCATTTCTTTTGCGTCATATTTTGAGATACGAAAACAAAATAATTTGTCGCAATTATCGCGAATATTTTTTGCAACCATCGTCGGGCGTTGTGAAATAAAAACCGATTGATGACCCAAATGGCGTGCGCGAGTTGCCAGCCAATGCGAGTCACGGTCATAAGAAGTGCAAAAGTCCCCGGCCTCATCAACAAAAACGGTGCAGTTGCGGTTTTGCCTTACAAGTTGCATGAAAGTTTCGGCATCATCGGTAACGTATGATGCACCGGCATCATACCAGCGTGAATCACCTACCGGATCGTAAACTAGGGAATTTCGGTTTTGATTTGTCGCCTCCCTGCAAAGCATCAGAGCCGCTGTCGTCTTTCCCGACATTGTCGTTCCCACTATTTGGACGTGCATTCTTTTTCCCTCGTTTGAAAAGATTTTTTATTCCCATCCATACGCGAACAACGCCGGTCGCGACTTTCGTTTTTGCCGATGGTGTCATCATCACTCGCATATAATACGGGGTAAGACTGCCAGCCAGTATCACCCACGCCGGAATGTTATCAACACCCTTTGCATGGAAATACGCCTCAAAGCCACCCGTTGCCAATGTCTTTTCATCCTGCGTCATCATACCATCTTCACCGCCTGCGAGTACAAGGCCGGTCGTGTTTACCATCATGACGGACATTTCCGCGCACGCCTTGATTGACGCATCCTGTTTCGATGGTGCCTGGGCGACACCGGCTAAAGGTTCGCGTGCTGGGGCGAGTGTAGGTTTTGTCTGGACGTTGTCGGTCTTACGTGGACGACCGCGACCGCGTTTTTTAGGTTTTTCTTGCGGTTCAGGCTGCGGGGCTATATCCTGTTCGGGTATGGTTTCACTCGCGGGGGGAGCATCTTTAACAGTGGCAGACACAACATCAGAAAGCTTGGCGGTCGTCGCCTCTAAATTTTGTTGGATTACTTCATCATTGGCGGTTTCAGATTCACCGGCAGGCTGTTCCACGTCATCCATATTTAAAAACCTTTTATTGCAATTTATTTAAATTTTTGGTAGGTGGATAATTAATCGCTAAATCAATTATCCACCACAACCAAAATAGAGGAACAAAAATATGTCCTACATTTCTAAATTTAACGATATACGCCCGTATGTCAAATTAAATATTCCGTGGAATAAAAAATTATTCACCACACAGGAAAAAGCCCTCATTACAAAATATCACAATAAATTAAAAGCAATGGGCTATTTAAACAGGGAACAGGAAGGATATATTTTAAAAGATATTTCACATTCAAAATATAAAATAAAAAACGCTCCACGCTTGAAACAGGCGTTTGTAAACGTTGGCACCGTTGTTGAAAACGGAAATATAATCACAGATAAAACAGCAAAAATAAAAATAGTAAACGGGCAGATACGCGTGAAGCGTGGCGGTATGCCGTATAAATGGGAATTTGAGTATAATATAAAACGCGATTGGAAAGTTACCGATTTCCGAAAACATATCAAAAAACAAATGCTGCCGAATAAACCAAAAATCGGACAGATATTTGTTATCGGTGCTGGTATATACGAGATGAAAGGTACGGCAGATCGTGATATTGATAATCTGGCAAAAGAAATATTGAAAATCGGTAATAAATATTATTCTATGGTGGAAAGCGGTAAACGTGCAGAATCACAAAGTCCTGAACATTTCATGTACAGAATTGTTGTTTATGAATCAACCGATGCTTTCAAGTTGCGATTAAAAAATAAAAAGAAAATAAAAAAGCGTAAAAAATCAAAATACGAAAAAAGGCGTATGAGATAACAAATATTTTCACAGGAGCAAAACGTGAAAGAATTTGGAATAATAGATTGTGAAACAGACCCATTTAAGGAAGGCAGAATCCCAAAACCTTTCATATGGGGTTTTTATTCATTAGCTGACGGATTCCACCATTTTAAGAATATAGACGACCTATTAGATTTTCTAAAAGGCCGCAATATCCGCATTTACGCGCATAATGGTGGAAAATTCGATTTCCATTTTTTCATGCACAAAATAGCGACATGGGAAAAACTAACAATAATAAATGGCAGGCTTGCACAATTCAAAATAGATGGAATTGAATTTTGTGACAGCTATTGCATTTTGCCCGTACCACTATCGGCGTATCAAAAAACAAAAATAGATTATAATATAATGGAGGCCGAAGAACGTGATAAACCAGAGAACAGAAAAATAATAATTGACTATTTAAAAGATGATTGCGTGTTTTTGCATGATCTCGTTGATGAATTTTTAAAAGAGCACGGATTTTCACTCACCATAGCCAGCAGCGCAATTAAAAAACTGCAAAAAATAGAGGGAATAAAAATAGATGATTCCGGCAGGCAGTTTTTTGACGCGATTAGACCATATTATTATGGCGGTCGTGTGCAATGTTTTAAAAAAGGGATAATAAATGACGAAATAAACTATTTCGATATTAATAGCGCATATCCATATGCCATGACACATGAACATCCAATAGGCGATTTTATAAGCGATTATTCAGAAAACCCTGAATTAAAAGGACATAATTTTTATAAATTTCAAGCCAAAGCTACCGGCGCTTTTCCTTTTAGGGATAATGATGGTGCTTTGACATTCCCTGATAATGGAAAAGAATATATTTTTGCCTGTACAGGGTGGGAATTATTAAAGGCACAGGAATTAGATTTACTTTGGGATGTAAAACATATAGAACAAAAGATATTTTATGAGACAAAGAATTTTAAAAAATATGTAGATCATTTCTACACAATAAAATGCACAAGCAAAAAGGGCAGCCCGGAATATATTTTCAGCAAATTATTTTTAAACAGTGCGTATGGAAAATTTGCCGCCAATCCTGAAAAATACAAAACTACCTATTTATGCGGCCTAGACGAATTCAATTACGCATTAACTGAGGGATATGAAATTCATGGAGAACTGCACGACAAACTTATCATTTCAAAAGATCAGGACGAATCAGCTTGGCGGCACTATAACATTGCAACGGGTGCAAGTGTCACAGGGTTCGTCAGAGCCTATTTATTTGACGCGATTAGAAAAGTCCAAAAGCCGATTTATTGCGACACAGACAGCATTGTTTTCTCTGGCGGTCACTCTCTTACATTGGGACAAGACCTTGGACAGTGGGATTGCGAAGGGATATTCAATTGCGGGGGCGTTGGAGGTAAGAAAATTTATGGATTCAGAAATATCGTGGACGGAAATATTCTCAATGAAAAGACAGCGTGCAAGGGTTTACGATTAGGCTACGATGATATAATTAAAGTGTGCAAAGGTGAAAAAATTACTAAAATTCCAGAAAATCCGATTTTCTCTTTTAAAAAAGGCACATATTTTTTACAAAAAACAATTGCAATGACATAAAAACAGTGATAAACCAATATTCGCAATCATTTGATTGTAATATTCACAAAGGAGTAAAAATAAATGTCTACAATTAAAACACTCAAAAAGATTTCAGTAAAAGAATTGTTCGGTCTTAAACGCAATGATGACGGCAAAGCAAAAATGCAAGAACTGGTAAAATCCGGCCACAAAGAAATTTTTGTAATTTCTGGCCGTGTAACCGGTTTTGCAAGCAAGGCAACCCAGTATGGTGAAAGCTTCGCATTGCTCGGCCAGTTTCTTGCACGCAACCAGATCAACGGCGACGTATTCAAAGCCACAAAGTGCTACTTGCCGAAAGATTTCACCGAAAACGTTATCGGCACCTTTCAAAACCGCTCTGATGAATCTGGTGCAATCGAATTTACCGCAAACGTTTCCGTTGTGGAAGATTCGAGCAGTGCGACCGGCTACACCTATATTGTAGAACCGGTGACGACTGCCGAGTCTATGGCGTGGGAAGCCAAGGCTATGCAGTCACTGCTGGCGATTCCGGCACCGGAAAAACCTAAGGCGATCAAAAAGGCGTCTTAAATAATATGGGTTCGGGCTGGCGGGGAAATGCAGCACGATTAAATGTAAGTTCTCAGACACGCAAGAAAACCGTCATTGCAGCCCTAATATTTTCACTTTCAAACAGGAGCAAAACATCATGAAAGACATTTACACAATTTTAACGCTTGTTAAGCAGCTTAACAAAGACATAAACCAAAATCTGTTGGTGAATTCACAGACAACCACAATCAGAGTTTTGGCTGAAACCATCGAAAGCGACCTTACAACTTACATAAGGAGTGTCGAACGTGAAGAAAACAATAGCGACTATGCAACACTCTATCGTAAACCTGCAATTAAAACACCTGCGCCGGAAAGCGTACCTGCTCAAAAACCAGTGGCAACAAACGGTCAGGAAAATAGCGGAGCTGGAAGCGCAGCGGATAACGCTGCGGAACAAGGCGAGGTAGAAAATGGATAATTTCGTCATTTCAGCAAATGGTAATATTGTTTTTGCGACCGTCAAGTATGCGGAGGCTGTAGAAGTATTTAATCGGCTAACAAAAGATAGTGAAGTAAAAGAAATGTATCTTAACCGCGTAAAAACAATTTCGACTATCATGAAAAAGTTTAAACCGGAAATTGGGGTAATCAATGTCAGTTAGCATAAACCTAAACACAAAAGAGATGGAAATCTTTTTAGGATTTCTAAATGAAGCAACAAATTTTATGGCACATAATTTTGTTGAATATCAAAAAATATTAAGCGAAAAAGTGATTGAAGAAATTGCCGCAGATTTGCGCGCGATAACAAAAGTAAAAGAACAGATAGAGGAACAATTAAATGGAAATGTTGATGAACCCAGAGATAATGACAGCGCTAGCTCCGGTTTTGGGGCTGATGTTGGTGGATATAGTCATGCTGATGGCACTAACTAGGGGATAGATATGGTGAATAATTTTCACAAACGATTATACGCTAGAAATCATCCAAAAATGTGCAAATGTGATATATGTGATGCAGCAAATTCTGCACACGAATATTACACACAGTTAGAAAAACTAGCAAAACAGTTTTCTGTATATAAAGAAATGTTAGAAGTGTGGGGTTCAAAAGCAATATTAAAAGATTACGCATAACCAAAATTAAGGAGCAAATGTAAAAGTAAACCATTAATTTCCTTTATCTTCGTCAAAATCCCCTATGGTGTTGAAACTATAGGGGATTTTTTTTGTCAAGCGGAAAGTGAAAAAAATTTCAGTACCACAC
>Ga0208644_1004524_pt1 | contig 10463 bp, 5 predicted proteins | sample VirMetDEL_Nov_18_FD_184517 | JGI IMG/M metagenome (GOLD analysis project Ga0208644, IMG submission 184517) | Aqueous microbial communities from the Delaware River and Bay under freshwater to marine salinity gradient to study organic matter... | ecosystem: Environmental > Aquatic > Marine >... | reverse complement strand
GTCGTTGGGCGATCTTGTGCGACTTGTATTCGAAGAACTTGTTCTTACGCAGGAAGGCCTCGAAATCCTTGAGCCTGAAGTAGGTAGCGTTGTTCTCCTCGTCGGTCCACGGGCGGCGGAGCAAGATTTCTTCCCTGTCCTGCGCCTGCTGTAGGTGACGGCAGAACTCTTCGAGGTAGTCGTAGAACTGACCACTGATACTGGCGTCTTGGGCCACCTCTATGATGGCGCTCTCGTTCTCGCGCATTTCCGTCATAAGAGCGGCGATGCGTCCTTCCCACTGCTGCTTTGACAAGGACCGCGGCATAAAGTTTAGCTGCTCTAGGCAAGCCCTTTGGAACGTCCTTTGTTCCAGTAGCGCGTCGGTGTCTAGCTCTAGCGGCTCACCGTTCACGTCCATGAACCAGACCGGCGGCGTAGAATCGTATTTACGTAGGTTGGCGACAGAAGCCCCGGCGACCGCAGCTCCGATGCCGAACTTACGAGTGCGGCAGAGCTCTTTGTTGCAGTGGGCGTTGATGGGCGCATCGCTGCACTTGAAGGCATAATCCTTTCTATCCAACTGCTTCGCCACAACATTGACCTCGTTGAGAGGCAGCGGTGGTACTAGGTGCTCCATGTTGTAACGCAGGATCTCGGATTCCCAAGTCTCCGGATACGCCTTGCGCAAATACACGCCAAGATTAAACAGCCCGTTGTTGCGGCCGCCCTCACTGATCTTTTGCTTGCACAGGATTTGTAGGCACGGCGGACCGTCTTCTAAAAGCTTCCTATCTCCTGTATCGACAATCTGGAGCTTTATGACCTGCTCCTTGGTCTGGGCGTGCTTCGCGTGTAACTCGATGAACTCATCAAGTGTGGCGGACGTCCCGTCATCGAGGAAGGCGTAACGGAGCCCCTCCTCGGCGTTGTAATACGGCAAATTCAAGAAGTTACCGACATCGCCCCGTTCGAGCCTAAGTTTTACCTGCTTGGGGAATATCTCGCTTTCGCCATAACCGATGGCCGCGGCCACACATTGCAGGGCTTTCTGCATGTCCTTCGCTTCAACCCAGTCGGTCGTAAACAGAAAGCAGTGTGCGCCGCCAGACTTAGACCGACAGACAACCAGCGGAAGTTCCATGCGCCGTATCTTTTCAACGAGGATCTTGTGGTCCAAGGGGTACTGGTCGATGTCGATGCAGCCCCACTTGCACATATTGTCTTCGTTGATCGGTATAATTCCCAAGCCGACGCCGTTGCCCGCTAAATGGTTCTCCCACAGCTTATGGGTCCGTGGTTCGCGCACGACGCCTGCCTTGCCGACGTTCTTGCCAGAGGCACTCGTTTTCTCAATTTTGAAGTAGCCATAAGCTTCTTGCAGGCCATCGAAGATGGCCATGAATTTATCTACAGACATTCTTGGCCTCATGCGGGAGAGACGGCGGGGCCAGAATTAGCCCCGCCGATGGCAACGATCAGAACGGAACGTCACCGATGTCGTCGTTCTCTTCTCCGGCATGCTTGACCAAGACGTTGCCCGCGCTAATGCTGTCGGCGAATGCCCTGGCCCGACCGTAGAGGGCAACATCCGTTACCGGGCCCTCGACACTCATCTCCCAGCCATGCCAAGACCCTTTGGAGTTTTCTTCCATGACGGTTCTGAGGTGGTAGATGTGGGAAAAACGCGGCGGCGTGAACGGGCCGTTTTTACCCTGCATTGAGCGCGATGCCATCATGCTATTCCACTTACGACTTTTCTTGAGCTGCGTTGACTTCATCGCAATCAAGGCCGTCTCCGCACCGCCGTCTTCGTTCAAGACATAAACGAAGTGCTGATGCGTCTCCTCCATATATTGGCCGCTTCCGTCGTCGATGTAGTCCTTATTGTCTTCCTTGGACCTTACCGTCTTCGGCAGAGCGTCGCCGGGCTCGTAAATTGCCACGGGTGCCCCGGTGCCGCTGCCGCGAGGAGCCCACTGGATGAACCGGCGCTGGTAAGCGCAAGGCACAACGCGAACGCCGTCCTTACCTTTGTAAATCTTACCGGTGACGGTGTTGTAGATGTCGCCCTTACGGGCTTCTTCGTTCTCGTCCAGAACCGGGTCGTTGCCGGAAAGCACCTTGAGGAACGGTAGCGCAAGATCATCCTGCCCCATGTTCTCCATGCCGCGGCCAGCATCTTCCTCGAACATCGAAATGTCGAGAACTGCTACCTCTGTGTTACCTGCTTTTGCTACTGCTTTATTAGCCATTGTTCACTTTCCCTTCTTAATAAAAGCGCGCTGGCCAACCCATGCGCCAAAAAGTTCCATCGGAAATTCATCACCCTCTTCGACGCGCTCTCGAATGAACGCCCGAAGGGTCTGCGGGTGGATTTCCGTTTTCTGTTCCGGGGCGTAGCCCTGTTGCTGCGCGAACGCTGCAAAGGCGCTTGCTTGATCGTCTTCACCACGGCCAAAATTGCAGGCTATGGTGTTCCGGATGATGTCGTCGTAACCGTGATCCCGCAGCCAGTCATAAGCGGCGGGGCGGTTCTCGACGAGAATTGACGCCCCGTAGGTCTGCCGCACTTCAACGGTTGAACCATCATCAAGTGCAAAAGATGAGATACCGATTTCCGCCAATGTCGCAGGCATCTCTTCGTCAGTCAACTTTAAGAGTGACTTCTTCTCCTCCTTGAGGCTATCCTCAAGTTCCGCGATCCGCGCTTCTTTGTTTCTGATCTCTCGGGCCAGCGCCGCGACTGATTTCAGCCCTTGCTGGTCTACCTTTTCGACTGAGGAGGCCACAGACTGTTCGAAGTCCGCCTCCATCATGCTAGTAAGATCGTCGTTCATCTCTTCCTCTTTCGTGGTTAAAGGCACCGTTTGGGCCTTGACAATTACGGATATTATCTTATATGTTCCTCATGTCAAGGGGTTTCAGATGAATAAATACAAATTTCAAACAGAGCCATATGCGCACCAGCTTTCTGTGCTCAAAGATTCGTGGGCCGCGGACTATTACGCGCTCTTCATGGAGATGGGCACCGGTAAGACGAAGGTTGCCATCGACAACATGGCGGTGCTTTACGAGGCGGGACGCATTAACGCCGTCTTGGTGGTTGCGCCCAAGGGCGTTTACGACAACTGGTCGAAGTCCGAGATACCGACGCACCTGCCTGCGCGGATCAACCACTTTATATTGAGGTGGGTGGCGGCCAAGACGCAGAAGTTCGAGCAACAGCTAGAGGTGTTTACCAAGACGCCTTTTGACGGCCTCAAGATTTTCGTCATGAACGTTGAAGCCCTCAGTACGCCTCGTGGGCTGCGGGCCGCGGATGATTTTCTGCGATACAACCCTGAGAACATGATGATCGTGGACGAGAGCACGACGATCAAGAATCGCAAGGCGGCGAGAACACGCAACATCATTGCGCTGAACGGCAAGACTCGTTACCGGCGCATCCTGACGGGTTCCCCCATCACCAAAAGCCCGATGGATCTGTTCAGCCAGTGCGCGTTCCTGACCGATAAAGCTTTGGGTTTTAACAGCTATTTTGCATTTCAGGCGCGTTACGCCAATGTCCAAAAGCGCGTTATGGGGCATCGCAGTTTTAACCAGATCGTCGGGTATCGGCGCTTGGACGAGTTATCCGACCGATTAGACAAGTTTAGCAGCCGCATCCTGAAGCGGGATTGCTTGGATCTGCCGGACAAGGTGTATATGCGCCGCGAGGTGGACCTGACGCCGGAACAGGCGCAGCTCTATAAGCAGATGAAAAAGCTCGCCTTGGCCCGTCTGGATAACGGCGAGCTTGCCACAACATCGAGCGTTTTGACGCAGATCATGCGCCTGCATCAGATCGTGTGCGGCTTTCTACAGCCGGATGAGGGCGATATACAGGAGTTGTCCAGCAACCGAATGGATGCGTTGCTGGACATTACCGACGAGCTTCAGGGAAAGGCCATCATTTGGGCGTCGTATACCCATGACATCCAACAGATAGCCTCAGCCCTGCGCGACCGCTTCGGGCCCGAGGCGGTCGCAACCTATTACGGGGACACCCCACAGGATGAGCGGCAAGAGGTGGTCGAGCGGTTCCAAGACCCTGACAACCCTCTTCGTTTTTTCGTGGGTCAGCCCCGAACCGGCGGCTACGGCATCACGTTAACCGCCGCCACGACGGTGATCTATTATAGCAACAGTTACGATTTGGAGATACGGCTTCAATCCGAAGACCGGGCGCACCGCATAGGGCAGACAAACAAGGTGACTTATATAGATCTCGTATCTCCCGGCACGGTCGATGAGAAGATCATTGAGGCTTTGCGGGACAAGATCGACATTGCGGGGCAGGTTTTGCGCGAAGAAACGCGAGAATGGCTGTCTTAAAATTGCCCGAAGATGCTGCCGATGCCTTGGTTTATCGGCGGGACCACGCCGCCTTGGGCGAACGCAGCCCCCGAAAAGCTAAACTCGATGTTCGTGCCGCCGCCGGGAACCCCATACGCAATCGACTGAGAGGGGGCTCCGAACACTGAATAGGCCGTGCGCAACGCATCAGACGCGGCAATACCGCGTTCCTTAGCCGCATCCCGATAGGCCTGTGCTTCAGCGTCGTAAGCCTTGACCTCTTCCTCGGTGAAGGAAAGGGCTTTCGGCGCTGTTGGAGCGTCGGCGCCGGTCCATGACCCCGGGTTAGCCGGGCCCGAATAGCTGCTTGTGCGGGGTCCCGCATTCCAAGCCGCGACCGCTTTGTTATATGCCTCTGCCTTTTCAAGCCACGGATCGTAGTCCTTCTTCCAGTCGGTCAGAGCCGTATTGTATGTCTCGATGTCCTTGTTATAAGCATCGATCTGAGACTGGTATGAGTTTAGCTGGTCCTGATACACATTCAGCTTCTCGCGGTCCGCGGCGCTGTACCGGGGGAGGGCTGCCGCCCCCATCGCCAAGATGTCTGCTAGTGCCATGTTACGGCCCCATCAAGCTGCCAATTCCCTGCTGGGTAGCCTGTTCGCGAGCCAGATCGGCCGCGGGCCCAGTCGGGAAGGCTTGTAAGAACCTAGCGCGATCCACCGGCCCGGAAGGTGTTGGCCCGGGGGCCGCGGGTGGTGGTTGGACCGTGCTAGGCGCAGGCGCCGGGGCAGCACGGGTGGGAACCGGTGCCACGGGCGCCAAACTAGAACGCTGTTGTGGGATGGCCACGGGGGGACGAACGGTCTGGCGCGGCATGTTGCGGAGTTCGCGGGGGTCAAACTCCCGACGCTGTTTCTCGCGTTCATAATCTGTCGCGCCGACAAAACCCGCATCGTAAAGATAGGCATTCAACTTATTTCTACGACGAACGCTACGGGGGCCACCTTCGCCGCCCTTTTCCAAGAGCAGCTTGAAGAAATCCGGATCTTCTACGGCCCTAAGCAGCAGGTCGCGATGTTTCATTTTTGGCACATCTAGAAGGACCATAAACTCGTTCGCAATCATCGTAGGCTCGGATAGGCCTTGGCCTTGACCGGGAGCCCTTTGAGTTGCTTCGCGGCCGGCACGTAGACCAATAAAGCGGAAAATAACGTCGATGCCGCGGGTGACGATGTTGCCGGGAATACTCTCAGATGCTTCGGCAAGGTCGCGCTGCCCTTGGCTCTTTATGCCTTCCGAAAGAATTGTGTTGAGACGCACAGCTTCCGGGGAAGACAAGACACCCTCTTGGCGCATTATCTCTAACGGGCTGTCGCCCTTGGGGTTCATGGGCTTACGAAGGTATTCCGAAAAAGCCTTCATATTAAATAATTTTTTGCCATTCTCGTCTATACTACTGGCGTAAAAATCACCTCGTTCAAGAACGATATCGAAGATACCTTTTACGGCTCCAGTCGGCTTGCCCTCAGAGGCAAGACGTGAGTCCGCCGATTTCGCATAACGGATCAACTTCCGGAACGCACCCGCCGGATCGTCTGACCCGCGGGAGCCGGGCGTCCCCAGTATATTTGCGATTAACTTCTGAGGATTGGTTCCTGCCAGAGGGAGCTGGCTGAAAACCTCGGAGTTCTCTACGGCATCTTCATACCTCCCCTTCTTAGCTAGGGCTGTCTCGACCATGGATTGCGCCTTCTGGGCATCCTGCAAATCGGCCGTAAGCTCTGGGAAGCGCGATAGTCCTTGCTCGTCGAAATAGACGTTCCGGTACTCGCGAAGATGGTTTGCCAAACCCGCGGCGTTGATCTTACCGTCAGGACCAACGATTTTGGGGTTCGAAACAATGTTACGCAGGAGCTGTGCTTGCGCTTCTCGCATAGTGCCGACACTTGAGCGGGGGGCTTCCGCGCCCTCTCTCGCAAGCGCCTCTGAAGCGAAAATCATCGCGTTTTCTAGCTGGTCGTATTTTAAAGACGTGGCGTCTCCACCGCCGCTAAAGAGACTTTTGTGCATGATTTCGGGCATGACTTTCCGAGATCCGGCCCTAGTCTTGGCTAGGACAGTGTCCGGGAAAGCCCTCGAGAAGACATCATTCAAGGACCGCGAAAAGTCAAAAGCCTCCCGCAATGCCGCTTGGTTGGGCGTCAGGTCCGAAAGGCCTGCATCGGCGCCCCCCGCGGCGACACCAAGGTCGTCTTTCAAAGCGTCTGCCAGATCCGAAAGATAATGGGCTGAGTTAAAATCTTTCCTAGCGGCGGCCGACCTAGCGTCGTTAAGAAGAGTAGAACGAGCCCGCATCAGTTCCCCGATGGTAATTTCCTCCGGAACAGCCGCAGTAGGCCTTTGAGCAGCCAGGTCGTCCAACCGAAGACGGGCGCTGATAATCTGGGCCTGATTCTCCAAGACGTTCCGACGCCTGTTCCGTTCTGGAGCCTTGATCGAGAACCTAGAGAGAGCGTTATCTGCCTGTAGGGCTCTTATTGCATCCTGTATATTCGAAAGCTGTAACTCCGGAGAGTCCGAGCTTTTGAAAAACTGGGAGGACGCTGATACGCTGTCCGGACTAGCGGCATTGATTTTTTCGATGGCATCTTGCGCTTTATCAATCTGTCTTTGAATCCTCGTCGCCTTAGCCGCGTTCTGGTCTGCTACTTCGGCGGATTCCCCCCGGGCCTTGAACGCTAAACGACGCACATTCGGCGGAAGCGATATGTTGCTTTCCGCCAACTCTTTTTCAATGGCCGTGTATTCCGCAAGGAAAGACCTTCCGCCGTCCGGGACAACTTCGTTTTCGTTAACGGCGTCGTATAACTTCTTCTCAAAGCGCCGGACGTCCTTGATCGCCGCGTCTGTCAGTTCCTCCATTGTCTTAGAGGCTTTCATCGCGGCCCGCGGGTCCTGCGGGTCAATCCTTTTTGATATGTTCAAGGCCGCTAGGTTGGCCTCATCTAGGCGCCTAACGATTATGCCCTTGAAGAAGTTTTCCCGCGTTCTGGCGGCTTCCGCGACAAGGGTGGGGTCGCCTGATCCGCGCATCAAATCAATGAGATTTGCCATGCCGGAATAGTCGCGCTGTATGGCGGCTCTAATCCGGGACCCATCTTGCGGATCTTTACCGAGGTTGGACTGAAGACCAAGAACCAGAGGATCATCAAGCAAGGACGCGGTGGTCCGTTTGGGCATTGTAATACCCATTTCAGAAGCAATTGCTTGTACCTCATCGGGGTTCTTCAATTTTTCCAGTATGCCCCGGACATATGATGAGCGAGCTTCTTCCGCAGCTTCTTTGCCAAGTCCTTCCTCTATGGGCGCGTTCTTTTTTAACCAATCGACTAGGGCCTGCCCCTGTCGCGTCTGCGCCGCTCCTTCGTTAAAGAAAGCCGCGCCTCTCGCCCACGCCTTTTCGGCTAGGTTGATTCCAAGAGATACAGGGCTAAACATACCCATGCCGACTTCATATCCGATACGGGCCAGCACATCTCCGGGATACTTTTCTTCCGCGAGGGCCGCGCCCCAAGAAGCTCCCCCCAGCGCGGCGGCTTCTCCCGTTAGATACCTTCCGGGCTTTTCGGCGGCCCGACGCATGATTGATTCCGCCGGAGTCAACTTTGACGGGTCCATAGTCATCGGATTCCGACCCGCAAGGTTGGATATGTTGCGCATATATGCAGCGGTTCCGGGGATGAATTTTCCTGCGTATAAATGCGGGGCGAACATCATGGGAAGGCCCGTTCCGAGTGTCGTGCCGGCCTCTCCAGACGGTCTCACGCTCGGCGCATATGGGGCTTGCGGCAAGAACCAGCTCTGTATCTCGTCCCCGAACAGCCAACCCGCCCCGGCACCGACAAGGGCGCCGAGAGGGGCTGTTGCCCAAGCGAGAGGGCCACCAAACATGCCTATTTTGAAGCCCATGACACCACCAGCCGTCGCGGGGGCCCCTACGGTTATTCCGCGAGCGGTCTCTGTCGCAAGAGCCTCTAATGGCCCCGCCGGGGAAGCTTTCGTGAAGTAAGAAATGATCTCGCGATCTGTGTACCCGGGGACCTTGACGTCTTTACCGTCATCGCCTTTTACAACCTGTACCGACCTTGCGGCATCATAGTCAAAATCAGGGAAAGCTTCTCTGATATACGCTATGATATCCGCGTCCCCGAGGCCCGCCCGCGACACCGCTTCAACGTCAAACCCACTTTTAAAGGCATCCAGACGAGCCGGGTCAACGCTCGGAATAAGTCCTTCATCTGTCGGGGGCGTAGTTACCAGAGGCCCATTAGGATTTGCTTCGTCGGCCATTATTAATCGCCTTGCGGTTTGAAAAATGTTCCGAGTGGAGGTCTTCCAGCTTTGGCGCCGCTTGGGGCTAAATCGGCTTCGAGCATGTCTCCAATCTTTTGATAGACATCCCGATACGACTCAAGGATCTGCGCGTTCTGCCTCAACTCACCAACCTTACCCACAAGCTGCGGCGATTGAATGCTGCGGTACAAGGCGCTAATTTGCTGGTTCAGATACGCCTCAAATGCACGAGTCTTGTTAAGAGCTACCGTGCTACCTCTTGTGAACCCGGCTACCGGCGGTAATATATCTTCTATTTTCTTTCGGAACTCCTCTGACTCTTTCCCCGGAAGTGCTCGCATGATATCACCCGTGGCCGTTGTATTGAGGGTCTGGACCAAGTTCTGAGCCTTCTCCGTATCTTTGAAGAAAGGCGTGCCGACGGCAACCTCCGATGCTCGGTTGATCCACTTTTGCAAAGCCGCGGAGCGGCCAGTCAAATCACTTATAGCTCCGATGGAAGCTAAATCCTTCGTCAGACTTTCGTAAGTAGCTCCTTTCACTGGAACTCCGGCACCGGTGCCGGTGGCGGTGGCGGTGCCAGCACCCTCACCCGCATCAGCACGGGGGGAAACCCTCAGCCCAAGACGGTCTCTCTCTGCCTGCCCGATGGGCGGAATAGAGGCGCCTTCAATTCCTGCTCGCGTTTTGAGAGCTTCTTCCCAAACAGAAATCAGCTTGTTCGGGGCCACCATCTCATATACGGACTTTTCCGCATTCCAGACTTTTTGGGGATTGGTGTGATAACCAATCGCGCCCTCAATCTGGTTGGTCTCGTCAGGGGTGGTTTGACCCGCTGCGTACCGATTGGCCAGATCTGCGGAACCCTCACCCTCAAGGAGATTTTTAACCTTGCCTTGGAGGCTCTTGCCGAAGGTGTCGATCTTAGCAGCGCTCTCTTTGAGCTTTGTCTCGCGAGCTTTGAGGTCAGCGAGCTGCTGTTGGATACCCGTGCGCTGATCCTCGCGGGCATTAGACAGCGTGGCCTGCGCCTGGTCAAATTCCAGCCTGTTCGCAGCAATCGCCTCTTGCAGTTTCAGGCGACTGTCTTGCAAGGCAGAGGCCTGTAGGTGGAGCTTGTCGATCTTCGCAAGTTCATATGTATTTGCGACACCCATCTTATTGAGGTCCAGATCATGCTGGAGCTGTAAATTCTGTTTCCGGAGTTGATCGGCAAGAACAATATCAGCCTGACTACCCGACTGCCGCAAGCTTTCGATGGCTTTCCGGTTTTCTTGTTGGGCGCTTTCCAGACCAAGACGGTTCGCCTGCTTGGCACCCTCTAAAGTCAAGGCACCCCTCTGCCTTAGCTGTTCAATATTCGCTTCGCGGGCTGTGTCAAGCCTAAATTTTAGGTTTAACTTTGCTAGCTCTTGGGCACCCGCTAGTTTCTGCTTTGCTAGATCAGATGCCGCCTTCTGCTCTGCGGTCAGTCCCGCTTCGGCCGCGGTCAAAGCGGCGATGTCCATGGCCCGCGCTTCCTTGGCTTGGGCTTGCTTGTACTTCTGTAGTTCGCCCGCGCGAGCGCCGATATTGCCGAGAACAGGCGTAAAGGCCGCCGCGAGCTGCTCGCCGGGGCTGCCCCCGGGCTTACCGGCGCCTCCCGCGAAACCCAACGCGCCCTGCGCAATATCAAAGAGCATCTGGGCTTGGGTCATGTTGCGCTGCTCTTCCAGAGCCTGTGCCTGATCTGCGGCGCCCATAATGCTGCGGTAGAGGTCTCTTTTTTCTCCGTAAAGTTCCCCCAACCG
>Ga0208644_1004523_pt1 | contig 10466 bp, 22 predicted proteins | sample VirMetDEL_Nov_18_FD_184517 | JGI IMG/M metagenome (GOLD analysis project Ga0208644, IMG submission 184517) | Aqueous microbial communities from the Delaware River and Bay under freshwater to marine salinity gradient to study organic matter... | ecosystem: Environmental > Aquatic > Marine >... | reverse complement strand
TGTTCTAAACATATCTACTATATCTCCAAATATTAATTTGCCATCTTGTTGTATTACATTTCCTTGTGCTTTAGATAAATCATAATTAGTTTTTCCCATAGAAACTATATTAGACAAATCTTGTGCAGTCATTGTTGGCTGATAGCTATTTGTATTTATTTGAGAAGGATTAATTCCAAAGTTAATTGGTGAATTTAATAATCCACTTAAATATCTCCCAGCTCCATAGCTACTTTGTGGTGTCGCCATAGCAGTTGGGGTCGATAAAAATGATGCTACATTTTGAACAGGTGCGTATGTTGATTTTGGTCTCATTGAATTTACATATACTTGAGATATATCGTATATACCTTTATCTCCTTCAACAAATCCAGCAGGTAATTCTTGATTTTTACCAAACTTAATTGGCTTAAAATATTGACCATCAATAGTCATTCCACCACCATTACCACTACCACTACTGCCACCAATTCCATTACCAATATATGGACTATTTGGATTTCCTATATATCTAGGTTGATTAAAATAAAATGGACTTCCATAAGCAGTCGCATAACCTGAATTGTTTGGTCTTGCAGATGGTGTATAAAATTTACCATCTTGAAAATAATACCCAGTGCCTGCGTGTTTCATTAACCCAGTATATTGGCTTGGAGATAACCCTAGTATTGCATTAGTATCTAATGAAGATGTAGGTGCTTGAACAATATTAGGTGCAAGCTGTGGTGCTCCAAAGTTAAGTAACATTATTGCATTCCTTTATTAGCAATGTTGTTAATCTTTTCTAACGCATCCATAATCATCTTTGTTTGATCTGTTTGCAGTTTGCCTGATTTGTTTTCAGCATCCATTCTGATTTGCAATTCTTTTAATGCAAGTTCAGCAGTTTGTTGAACTTCTTTTTGCTGTAACTCTAAAGCATCTTTTTGAGCTTTAAGTTGCATTTGCTCTCTTTCTAATTCAAGTTTAGCAGAATCAGTTTGTGCTTTAAGTTGTGCTTTTTCTCTTTCCACTTGAGCCAATACTTGTGCAGCTTGTGTATTAGGGTCAACTTTTTCTGGTTGTGGTTGAGATAGTTGTGCATTCATCTCTGGTGTAATTTCATTAATAAACTCTGTAGAGTCTTTGAAACCAGCCATGTGAATAAATTTAGCTAATGTATCTCTGTACTGTTTGATGTTGACTAGAGGATTAGATAATCCATAGTTTGTAATAATCTCTTCTTGTTTAGCCAAAATCATTTGCATGGTTGCTAATTGCTCTTGTCTTTGACCTGTACCTAAACCTACATTGATGTTCACATTGTAGTTAGTCTTCCACTCTCTTGGGTCAAACGGAATAAACTCGCCATTAATACGCACGACACGAGCTTTGTCTTGGTATTTACATAGGAGATGTAGGATACCTCTAAATAAACTTGTCACGCCTGTTTCTGCAAAGATACGAGCTATAAGTTCTAGCTTACCTGTAGATGCAGCAGACATAGCAGATACGGCTGTTGCTGTTACATTCTGTAAAAGGTTAGGGTCTAAACCTTGTTGTGAATCAGATACACCTGTGCGTTTAGCTTGAATTGCATCCAAGTATTCTAGCATAGGGAATGATTGACCTGCAGAAGATTGTACAGTCATAGGTACAAGTGCTGCTGGATTCTTTAATCGAACCACACCACCTGCTGTTGATGTCAATAAGTCATCTAGGTTGACTTGTCCTTCTACTGCACCCACTCTGTAGTTGTTAGTGAGATAGAGGTTGTCTAACATTTGACGAACCACAGTCGACTTAATCAACTGTAAGTCCATTGCTCTATCAGCTAATGACTGACCATAGAACTTGTGTGGAATTGGAATTGGGCAAAGAGAATGGAATGGGTTGTAATCACATTCATGTTCTTCTAATATTTCATGACCTGCATACACCACTCTTCTGTATTCAGCAATGTCATCATTATCCATATCAACTTTAAGATAACATTCAAACACTTCAACTAACTGCATTGATTCGTCATTAGAATCCATATCGGTTGGTTGTTCACCACGAGTGTATCGTGCTATTCTTTCAGGACTAAATTCTAGTGCATCACCAGTTGGTAGAGATTCAATAAGCTCTTCATCGTAACCCATAGCGACTAACTCTGAACGAGTCATCATCTTACGGTGTGCAGTGAATGGTGAATCTGCAATACTTCTTGCTCGTTTAGAAATTAAGAACTCTTCTGGAGGTACATTCTCAACAGTAACTTTACCATTGTTAGTTGTTTTCTTGAGCTTTACATTATGAGAAACAATCGCTGGTGATACTTCCATACCTGTCATTTCATCAAACACAGCTTCTTGCATGACTGTTGTTTCTTGCTCGACCACTTCTACTTCTGGGTCTTGCATAATAATCATTAACTCATCATCTGTTAAGTTTTTGTATGACTCTTTCTTAACATCAATCTTGTCTTCCCAGTATGCTTTGACGACACCTACTTTTTGTAGTAGAGCATCTTTAAACCAGTTGTGCATCACAAGGAATCCATCGTTATCCTTGTTAAATACCCAGTTTACATATTCTGTGGCTTGTTTAGCGAATGGTTGGTCGCCATCGTTTACAGGTTCAAATGAAACAACATTGTCTCCAGATGCAAATAAACGCATGAGTTGTGGTAATGCACCATCGACTACTTCTGCGACTTCGCCTGTTACAATTTGAGATTTACCTTCTACTTCGTTACCATAAGGCTCACGAAGATAGTATTCGAGTGCACGCTGTCTTTCATCGGTTGTTTCCGTTTCAAGATAACCTATGGCATCTTCTATCTCATTTTCTAATATAGCTTTTAATTTTTCGCTCATTTAAACAATCCATTTGTTGTTGACTGTAATAGGTTTGTGCCATGACTCCATAGGAGACTCGTCTAAACCTACTGCTAAATATCTAAACGCATCGGCTGCGTGTGATGACCAATCATGTAAAGGTCGGTCATGAAATACATTTCTTTTTTCATCAAACACTCTGCGATAGTTTCGTAGAGCATCTAATCCTTGTTTTACTTTTTCTGGGTCAAACCAGCATCGTGGGAGTATTCGTCTGACTGATTGAATACCATCATGTACATTAAATCTGGGTGCTATTGTGATTTGTAATCCAGCATCTTCTAACATTTCTTTTCTCGACTTACCTGTACCCAACTCTCTAACGGCAACATCGTGAGGAAGAATGTGTGTTGCATACATCCAATCGTTTTCTTGTAACCAGCTCACATAATAATCAAGACCAACACCATGATTTTCCACATAGTCGACTAACCTTATCTCTTTGTTGACCAGCTGTGCTACCCATATCGCTGTAGAATCAGACATACCCAAGTCCCAGCCTGTGTATGTTCTAGCTAAACCATCTGGTTCTATAGAGACTAATCTACCTTTTTCTTCTAAATCATGTATCAGTTTAGAATAGTAAGAACCTTCAACAGGAGCTTGGAAAGAACATTCAAACTCTTGCATGTATTTATCTTCGCCCATTTCATCATAGGCAGCTTTTAATTCTTCTTTAGGGAGTAACTCTGTTTCTGATGCTTTAAACTCAAGCAAAGACCAGCCTTCGTTTTTCTCGCCTCTGTCTCTTAAGTCTTTAAAATGGTTTTGACCTTTAGGTGTTCCCATTGCAATACAGTAACCTTGTCGATCCGCTAATGCTGGTCGTAGAATCTCTGTAAACAAAGAAGGGTTGACATCACCTATCTCATCAATAACACAGCCGTCAAGATAGATACCTCGAAGAGAGTCTGGGTTATCAGCTCCATAAAGAGAAATCCTGCGACCCATAAAATCCACTCGTAGTTCTGCAATGTTTGCTTTACCTCCTAGCGGTCTGGTGTACTCAAGAAGATAATCCCAAGCCACTCGTTTCGCTTGATTGTAAGTTGGTGCAATGTAGGCAAATCTAGGGTTAGCTTTGTCAGAAATTAACGCTGAATGTATCAGTTGGTTAATTGCACATACGGTTTTGCCCATTCGTCTATGAGCAACCACTACTGAAAAACGGTTGTTCTTAACGAGTTGGTGTATCTGTTTTTGTGGGGCACGGGGTCTATACCCTGTATCTATTGATTGCGACTCCATAGTGGGTCATCGCTCCTTTTTTAGTTGTTCCATTCTTTCTAATCTAGCTTCTCTGGTCATGTATAACCAGTGTTCTAAATCATCGTAGGTTCTGTTGCATGAAATACATCGGTTATTATTCATCCGACAAGTCCCTGTGCAGGGAGAGTCGTCTACCATTTTACTTTGTTAGCCCAGTAGGCTGCTGACATCTTTCCTTTAGATATGTTTTTAGCGTGTCTTGCTTTAAAAGACTTTTGTCTAGCTGTCGGCTTCTTATCACCTGTGACACCTTGTTGACCAAAGCGTATGGTTTTTACTTTATCGCCTTCTTTAGCCACAACAACATGAGATTTTTTTGGGTGGCTAGGTGTGCGTTTAGGCTTGTTGTATCCAGAAACGCCTGCTCTTGATAATCTGCTGTCTTTCTTCATACACAATCACCCACGCTTTTTAGTAGTTCTTTTAGGCTTGGCTGTTTTGGCTGCTTGTTTGAATTGTTTGGCTGTAGGTGCTCCTTTTGATCCTGCTTTACGCATTTTTTCTCCGCTTCCTGCTTCGATTCTTTTTCGTTTTGCATGGATGTTTGCATAGAGTCCCTGTTTAGCCATTATAAATCTCCGTACGGATGAATATCCTGAAACGCTTTGTTTTGATTTCGTTCAATTTCTTCTATAATTTTATTTAATGCAGCCTGTCTTGTTTGAGCATTAGGCATAATTCTTTTTTCTGGCATGTAGTTAATATTTACATCTCTTTTACCAGTACCCATAACAGCTCTTCCTAAAGCATTAGGGTCGTTATTAAAATCATATGCTTCTTGGATAGTAACAGTACCATCTGGATTAATTTTATATGGGAATCTACCTAATGTATTATATATAGCTGCTTCTTGTGTTGGATTCCAGTCACTTCTTAAACTGCCTTCTTCAGTTCCACCAATGGGTCTACCTTCTCTTATAATGTGTGACCTATTTATATCACCGTAATCTACTGTTCCGCCACCAGATAAAAAATATTTTTCTGATTCTGGGTTTTTAAAGTATCTATTATACTCTTGCATAAACCCTGCATTATTGACTACATCTGGATTTAATTGTTTATAGTCTAATAATCCTTGTCTAAATGCTCTAGCCTCTTGGATTGAATCACTTAAATCAGACAAATCTCTATTACTAAAGTTTTGCTCTGTAATTGGATTTTCATTTCCAACTATAGTTTCACCAAATGTACGAAGCTGTAATGGGACGGCTTTTTTGTATAAACCATATATAGAATCTAATAGCCCCATTGTTACTTACCTTTCTTTTTAGTTTTACCTGATTTAGACAGTGCAATAGCAACAGCTTGTCTGTGTGGTTTGCCAGACTTCATCTCTGTTTTAATATTACTAGAGATAACCTTTTGTGATTTACCTTTTTTTAGCGGCATAATTTTGTCCTACTGGCGTTTGTATTGTTGATAAAGAAAAAGTCTACAGAAAAAAGGGGGGTGGGGGTCTATTCGATTCCTGTAATAACTTTTACATGAACAGGAGCACCATCTGGGTCTCCACCATGCTCATGCTTCTGTGTTTCTTTCCACTGTGCACGAGATTTAAGCCAGAATATCATAGAAGTGGTATCACCTGCTTTAGCTTTCTCATACAGCGTATTAGCAATGACAGAGTTAGCTTCAATCCGACCACGCTTTAGTTCTTCTGGATAATACTTTGTGAGGGTGTCAGCAGAGATTGACAACATAGTTGCGATATCTTCGTACCTAGTACCTACTTTACTTAATTCATACACTTGATTTCGGCTATCGTCTGTTGCAAGGTGTGGGGGGCGACCTACTTTTTTAGGCTCAACTACTCCCATTATAACATCTGTTATCTCATTAATATCATTATCACTCATTATTTACCTTTTGTCAATTTATATTTAATTGTTTTTACTTATGATTATTGTTAGTTTGATAAATATTATTTAATTTATTTTACTTATCATTATTTATATTTTAATAAATATTATTATGTCAATTAATATTGACAGTATTTGTAGTTATGTTATTATCTAATTACTACCAGCCTTTTGTGCTGGACGCTCTTTAAAAAATATTTAAACTTTATTAATCTTTATAAGGATATTATTATGTTTACTATTCCAGACGGATATTTAGTTGATTCAATTCTTAATGCTGTCAACGATAATGATGATTTATTCAAACGCTTAAAAGAGTTTCATATGACATTAAATGTCAATGGCGTTGATCCTGACCTTAATTCTAAAATAGGGTTATTTATCAAAATTAATCTATCTGATTCTATGGCGGTATTGTATGATAAAGCTAAATCGTTGCATGAAATCGAATACGCTTTTCTAATTCGGTGTTTATTAGATGAGTTAGACAATTCCGACCTTATTATTTTAGGTAAAAAAGCAATTCAAGAGTTATCACTATAAATCCAAATCAACTACATTATCCCTTTTTTAACTCCGAAAAAGTTATCAGAGGGATAATATGTTAACTTAAATTTACAAGGAATTATTCAAATGACTACATTACAATCATATATAGATATTTATAAGAATAAGCCAAAATATGAATTAAATCATATTAAAAAAGCATTATCAGTGTGCAACGGCTTTTTCAATTCAAGTGATGATGATATTAGATTAAAAGCGGTCAATCTGATATTAAAAAATAAATAATCTATAAATAATTAAGGGGCTTTTTAGCCCCTTTTTTTTTGTCTTTTATTTTATGCTGCAATTTTAGCAGCTTAATTTATGTATTCTCTAGGCGTAGTTATCCCATCGATAAACATTATACACTCATTTAAAATAAATGTCAATAGAAAAGGGGTATTTTTTTACCCCTTTTTTAATCTATTTAAAACTACTTAAATTTAAACTTTTTGGATAATCTGTAATTATACTGTCATTAAAACAAAAAACATATCCATCTTTAATGCTACCATAATTCATTTTTGATATATCCCAGTCTAATTTATATTTTTTTACTAATTCTTTTACGGCTTTAAAATAAACTTGCTCATCATTTAATGAGTAGTCAAAAGGGATAGTAACATTAAAATCATTAGTAAATGCTTTAATTCTACTACCTTTTGTATTTGTAGCTGGTAAATATTTTGTTTGAATTGCTTTCATTTTACTCTCCAAAGTTTAAATGTAAGTAAATGATAATATAAAAATATTATCTTGTCAATATAAATTAAATATAATTATTAGTTATTTTATTAAACCAATGATTATCTTTTAATATATACTCTCCCTCCTCTATTGTTGCTTTATATTGATTGTCCATCGCATATTGTTTTAAATCTTTTAAATCATCATCATCAACAATAAAACTTTCAGGTTTCTGAAAAAAACTATGCAATGTTACATGGTATTTAAAAACTTTCATTTTACTCTCCCTTTTTATGATAAATATTTTTAATTTCTGTTTTTGTTAGTCCATTTTCAAATTGACTTAATAAATCACATAATAAAGAATACTCTGTTTCATTATAATCAAAATAATCTTTTCTATCCTGGTCATTTAAATCTTTTGCATTGTCAATCATTCTGTTTAATCTATTATTTAATAAATTAGTTATATAATCTTTATCATTTTGGTTTAAATACATTTTACTCTCCAATAAAATTAATACAATTCTTATTATACATAAAAAAATAATAATGTAAACTTTTATTTACAATTATTTTAATTTAATTTATTTATTAGATTTACTTGAATTTTACTTATAGAATATATTATGGATATAATATATATAGTTATCGCCTTTTGGTTATCATACTTGATAAAATCATTTTTCGCTTTCTGCTTTGAGGCACCGCTCAAAATGATTAATTTCTATTTAATCACTAAATAAAACTAGATTTTATCATATTTTAAGACTTTTGTAAATACCCTAAAAAATACTAATATAAAAAATAATAATAAAAACAATGATTTAAAAAATAAAATAATTTATTGAAAAATAATTAAAAAAAACTATTGACAATATGAATTGACATGTTAGTATAACCATGTAGTAACAATTTATTAATTATTGGAGAGTAATTATGGAATTAGTAAAAATTCAAGCATATAAATATCAAGAATTAGATGATAAAGCAAAAGAAAATTATATTCATAAAATGTGGGATATGCCATTTGACTATGAAGATGAAGATGAACATGGGAATAGCATAATGAAATATGAATATTTTGGAGATTGGGAATTATCAGAACAAATAGATTTTTGTGAGTGTAATGAATATTTATTTGATAAATATGGTAACCCAATAAATCGTTTAATAGAAAAAGGAGAGTAATTATGAAAATAGAATTATGCAAAAGATGTCATTCTAAAGTAATTAAAACACCTAAAATAGTTACAAAAGGATATTATTCATTTTGTAAATATCATTATGAAGATTTAAATAAATGGGAAACTTATATTAAACCCAAAAAAACTAAATTAAATAAAGGAGAGTAATTATGAAATTTAATACAGATTTATTAGATGAGTATGCAGAGAATGAGGGATATGAAGATTGGGAGATTGTTCCTCAAAATGATGAATCGCCATACTTTGGTGATTTGATAATTAGATTTATTAAATAAGGAGAGTAAAGATGACAAATATTGAATTAATTAACATATTAAAAAAATATCCTGATAACTATAATATTGAAATAAATATTAAAGGTAACGGATATGTTACTGATGGAATGGGTAAAAATGTTTACACAGTATCAGCATCTGAAGACAATGCTTATCCTGATTGGATATATTTAGTAGCTAACATGGAGGAGTAAAAATGAAAAATAAAAAAGTATCATTCCATAACAATCATCTTTTATACATCAATCAAGATGTGATAGAGGTATTGCAAAAAAGAACATGGTGGAGTAGATGTAAAGAATATTTGACAAAGTTTATTATTATAGGCACACTTATATTATCGTTTATATCTTTAGCATATATTGCATATACGATAAAAACTTTTTAGGAGAGTAAAGATGAGTAGAGAAAAAATGATTAGATTCATTATGGATAAAGAAGAAGAATATTTATTAATGAGTTCAGAAGTTCAGGATGGTTGGTGTGAACATGTATTGCTTAATGGTATAAAAGGATTAAATGATTATACCGATGATGAACTAAAACAAAAAATGGAGGAAATAAAAAATGGCAATTAGAAATTATTATGATAAGAATGAAACTTATGTAGTCGATAGTCTTTACGACATAATGAAACTTGCGTGTGAGTGGGGGCTTTATATAAAAATATCAAAAAGGTATTTAAACAAAGATAACCATGCGTTTATTTATAAGGGTTGGGAGGAGTATGAAAAATAATTTAATTTTACAAGGAGAGTAAAAATGAGTGTAACAGAACAAATACAAAAAGCATTTAATAGAGTAGATGAAAAAATATACAAAAAATATCGTGATTTATTAAAAAATCATGATTGGTATAGCGAATACTCTGATGACCATAGGAGGTGGGAACAGGCATCAGTAGAATATACAGAAATTATGTGTATTGCTCAAAATATGGATAGAGATTATAAAATATTTAATGAGTATGCACCTGATGAATATAAAAAGGAGAGTAAACATGGCTAAATTAAGATTTATACCTAAAACTAAAAAAGATAAATTAATACATGAAATTATGGATTTACAATCATCTTATGCCTTTGGAGACAATGCAGAACGATTATATCAAATGGATGAAGATGAATTGTTTGATGAATTATGCGATGTAAAATCCATGATTTTAGAGGCAGAACATAATTCTATATAAGGAGAGTAAAAATGGATAAAACATGGACAGTAACTTTTGAGAAAAGAGAAACATATACTTATGAAGTGATTGGTAAGGATTATGATGATGCTTTTCAAAATGCAATATCAGAAATTGATAATCAAGAGCCAATGGAGTGTAATTCTGAATACTATTTAGAGGAGAGTGATGATGATAATTAAACCAACGGCAGAAGATTGTGTTAGAGTTACAATCGGAAATTGGGAGGTATGGATAGATGATAGCACAGGAGAAAAAATCATTACCCAATACTTTTTAGATGATAAAGATGCAAAGGAGAGGAAATAGAATGATTATTATTGGTTGGTTATTTCTTATTTTATTAATTATATTTTTATGGAGAATTTAAATGGAACAAATAACATTAACAACAATTATGCCGTATTTTGATAATTCACAATCAAAACTAGCAACAACATTAGGTGTATCAAGACAAGCCGTCAATGTATGGTTTAAAAACGATAAGATACCTTTATTAAGGGCTTATCAGATTAAAGACATCATTCAAGACATGGAAAAGGAAACTGTGAGTGAATGAGTTAAACACAGGT
>Ga0208644_1004520_pt1 | contig 10472 bp, 15 predicted proteins | sample VirMetDEL_Nov_18_FD_184517 | JGI IMG/M metagenome (GOLD analysis project Ga0208644, IMG submission 184517) | Aqueous microbial communities from the Delaware River and Bay under freshwater to marine salinity gradient to study organic matter... | ecosystem: Environmental > Aquatic > Marine >... | reverse complement strand
AGACAAAAAGTAATGATACCTTTATTTGAAGAATTAGGTATGGATGCAAAAACTTTAGAACTTGTTAAAAACAATAAAGAGTATGTTACATTTAGTGTAGAACAATATACTAATTTTGTTGGTGATAGTTGGGCAAAAGGTTTTATACAAAAAACTAAATTTGGTACATCAAAAGATATTATGAATGTGTTAGATGCTACAGTTTTAAAAGATTGGGCAATGATAACAGTATTACAAAGACACCAAATGATTGGCGCAACTGTTAAAATGTTGAAAGACTATAAACAACAGATTGAAGGTCTTGATAGAAAACAATTACAATGGAATGGTAGATTAAAAGGTATTAAATTAGTTAAACCTATTAAAGAAAAAACATATGAACCTGCTGTATGGGATTTTCTTAAAAAGAAATGGAAACCTAAAAACAAAGATATAAGTGTTTCAACAGTTGGTAAAGAAAGAGATTACACATTAGTTGAATGGATTGAAAACGGTGAAAGAAAAGCCGCTTACATTGGATCAGAAATGGCTAGTGCATTTAATGGTTTACAAAATTCACAAGCATTAATTTATCTTCATAAAGTTGCATATGGTATGAACACACCATTTAGAAAAATGTTTACAGAAATAAATCCTCCATTCTGGGGATATAACGTATTTAGGGATATAATGAGAACTGTACAAAATTTAGATGGTGCATCATTATTTGATCTTATTAATGGTGGTAAAAATTCATTTGTTAAGAAATGGGTACAAAATTTACCTAGAGCATATCGTTCAATATTTGATCCTAAAAATACAGATCCAATGGTTATGGAAATGTTAAAAAATAGAGAAATTATGTCTGTATATAATAAATACAGAAATAGAGCAGAAGGTTTATTAGAAGGTGATCCTAACTGGTCGCAAACTACAGACGGTGCAGTAAGAAGTTTATTACTTTTATCTAGAGAAAAGAATTGGAAAAAAATGGATAAAGAACAAATAGAAGCCTTTTTTGAAAAAGTAAAAGACAAAAAGATTTCAGAGTACACATTAGAAGAAAAGAATTTTGAAAAACAAATGAGAGATCAAATTATCAATTCTTACGAAAAAAGATTTATGTCTGAAAATTGGTTAGGTAAAGGTAAAACAGGATTTTTAATTGGTGAAAATAGTTGGTTACAACCATATTATAAACTTATTACATCTGCTGAAATGATGTCTAGAGTATTTGAAAGAACAACTAAAATAGCCGCAAAACAAGATTTATTAGATAGAAGAAAACAAGGTTTAATTGATTGGTCTGATGCACAAATAGAATATGCTGTTAGAAACTGGGCAGGTTCACCTAATTTCTTACGTAAAGGATCTGCGGCATGGTTATATAATAATTTGTTCTTGTTTGGTAATGTATTTAAAGAAGCTAATCGTAGTGTTATAGAAGCTAAAAGATACCACACATTATCTAAAATACCTTTTACAGATAAATACTTTCATGCAGGATGGTATGGTAAATTATTCTATACAACTGTAGCGCCTAAAATTATTTACAGAGCCGCTAAAATAGGAATGATGGGTAAAGCGGCACATTTATATTTTAACTTAATTGGAAACGATACATTGGCTAATTACAATGTAATACCTTTAGGAGTTATAAATGAAAAAGGTGAATTTGAAGTAGGTATGGATAGTCAAGATGGTACGTTAAAAGCTGTATATTTACAATTACCTTTAGATGAATTTCAAAAATTACTTGGTACGTTAAGTTGGCATTCAATGGTAGAAACTTGGGGTGAAGTTAAAGATGATCCAAACACAAATATATTTGAAAATTTAATGAAAAAAGGAATTGGTATATTAGATGAAAATACACCTAGTTTAGCACCATTCTTACCATTGGCAGAAAATGCATTAAAAGCAACAGGTATAACAGAAAGTTTACCTAAAGACTTTTTTACAGGTAAAGATTTATATCCAGAATATTTACAAAAAGCAGAAGGATTAACGGCTCTTAAATTAAGAATGAAAGCATGGTCTAAATATGCTTGGAATAATAGTGGTGGTTTAATGTTCTATAAATTTGACACTTATTATGATCCATTTAATCATAAAAAAATGGTTACAGAAATAGAAGAAAAATTAGGTATTCCTATATTTGGTAAATCATTAGGTAGATTTATTAAAGTATCAGATCAAGGTATTAAAGAAAGAGTTTGGGATAAGATTAACAATAGTAGAGTAGAAGAAGATACAGCTAAAGCAATCATAGATAATGCTATGCAAAAAATTATGTCTGATGATGGTACATTAAATATGGATAAATTAACCGCAGAAGAAAAGAATGCTATGCTTATTGACACTTCTTGGGTTAATAGATATGAAAAAGCAGTATCTAAAACATTTGGTAATGGATGGACAAGATTATTAACTGGTTTAGAAGGTAGAGATTTACTTGAAGCTATACAAGAAATGACTAAAATTGAGTATGATTTCAGATATAATTTTGATTATGACGAAAGTAAATTGAAAAAAGAAGAATAAGATGATAAAATAAGGCACATAATATGACAATATCTACAACTATAATTAAAAACAGTTATTCTGGTGACGGGTCAACTACCGTATTTCCATACACATTTAAGATTAGTGCGGAAGCTGATATACAAGTTATTATCAGAGCCTCTAACGGAACAGAAACTGTAAAAACTTTAACTACAGATTATAGTGTTAGTGGAGTAGGATCTGCTAGTGGTGGTAATGTTACTATGGTAACAGCACCAAGCGCAACTGAAACTATTGTTATCAGACGAGAAACAACACAAACACAAACTGTGGATCTAGTTGAAAATGATCCTTTTACTGCTGAAACAGTTGAAGGTGCATTTGATAAATCAATAGCTGTAGCACAAGAATTACAAGAAGAAGTAGATAGATCTATAAAATTATCAAGAACAAATACAATGACATCTACAGAGTTTACAGTAGATGCGGCTACACGTGCTAATAAAATTTTAGCATTTGATGCTAACGGTGAAATTGCAGTTACACAAGAATTAGGAACATACAAAGGTAATTGGGCGGCTAGTACATCATACAGCGCTAGAGATATTGTAAAAGATACAAGTAACAATAATATTTACATTTCTAATACAGCACACACATCATCTGGTTCGTTACCATTAACAACAAATACAGATAGTGCTAAATGGGATTTATTAGTTGATGCGGCATCAGCAACATCATCAGCTAGTGCGGCGGCAACAAGCGCAACTAATGCGGCAAACAGCGCAACGGCGGCGGCAACATCAGCATCAAACGCATCTACATCAGAAAGTAATGCGGCTACATCAGCATCAACAGCAACTACACAAGCAACAAATGCTTCTAATAGTGCTACTGCGGCACAAACTGCACAAGCGGCGGCAGAAGCGGCATTAGATAATTTTGATGATAGATTTTTAGGTGCTAAAGCAACAGATCCAACATTAGATAATGACGGCAATGCATTACAAGATGGTGCATTATATTTTGACACAACAAATGATATTATGAAAGTCTATGACTTGACTAATACAACATGGCGTCAACTTACTTTAACATCTGCAAATCAAGCGTATGTAAACACAGTTGCAGGTCAAATTTCACCAACAAATAACATTGCAACTTTAGCAGGTTTAAATACAGAAATTACAAATTTAGGTGGTTTAACAACTGAAATTACAAATCTTAATAATATAAGAACAGATATATCTAGCGTAAATTCAATCAGTACAGAAGTACAAGGAGTTTACAATAACACATCAAATATTAATGCAGTTTACAATAATGCTACAAACATCAATACTGTTGCAGGTTTAAATTCTGAAATAGGTTTAATTGGAACAAGTGCTAACATAGCATCTATAACAACTGCGGCTAACAATTTAGCAGACATTAATTCATTTGCTAATATATATTTAGGCCCAAGTGCAACAGCACCTACACAAGATCCAGATGGAAGCGCATTAGATGTGGGCGATCTTTATTTTGATACTACTTCAAATGTTATGAAAGTGTACTCATCAAGCGGGTGGGTCACGGCGGCGTCTGCAATCAATGGCACTTCGGACAGGTATACGTACACAGTATCTTCATCAACTACTACAATCACAGGTGCGGATGATGATGGCAATACTTTGGCATATGATGCAGGGTATATAGACGTTTATCTAAACGGGGTACGTATGGTAAATGGAACAGACGTAACAGTAACGTCTGGTACAAGTGTTGTTTTTGCTAGTGCTATTGGTACAAGTGGTACAGATGTTGTTGACATTGTGGCATTTGGTACTTTTGAATTAGCTAACTTTAGTGTAGGGGATGCAAATGATGTATCTTTAGCAGGTATATCAGATGGTCAAGTATTAGTATGGAATGCAGGATCTAGTACATTCCAAGCAGGAAACGCTAGTAGCGCTGAAGTATATGGTTTTAGCAAAGATGGTAGTGGTAATTTAATAGTAACAACAACAGGTGGTGGTGCTGATAATATAGATGCGGCAACATACGCTACATTTGATGACGTGGTATTTGCGGCCTCTGGATTTACTTGGAGTATTGATAGTGGCGGTAATTTAATTGCAACAATATAGATTGAAACTAGAACAAAAATAGGGTAAAAGGAGTACATATATGGCAACAGTAAATTTAGGATCAATAAAATTTAATTGGCAAGGTGCATACGATAATGCAACTGCCTACGCAGTAGATGATGTAGTTTCATCTGGTGGTAATAGCTATGTTTGTATAGCGGCAACTACTGGTAACACTCCACCAAATGCTACTTACTGGGAATTGATGGCACAAGCAGGTACTAATGGTACTGATGGAACAGATTTAACAACAACATTAACTACACAAGGCGACTTGGTTTATTACAATGGCTCTGCTCTTGCTAGACTTGGTGCAGGAACAAGTGGTCAAGTTTTACAAACTAATGGTACTGGTGCTAATCCTAGTTGGACAGACCAAGCAGGTGGTGCAACTGAAGTAATAAGCCACACAACTTTTGATTCAACTGGAACAGCAACTTCATTAGTTACAACAACAAATTGGAGTACAAATAATTATTATCAAATTTCTGTTTTAGGTCAATGTGATTGGGGAAACAGAACTGACCAAGGTGCTAATTTTAGATTTAGAAATAGTAGTGGAGATATTACAGATACAGCACAATATAGAGTTGGTATTCAATCTTATGGTAATGAAACTCATGCTGATTTGCAATTAAATTATGATATTGATTTGAATGGCACAACTGCTGTGCAAATAAATGGTTGGGGACAAAACTCAGGTAGAGCAAAAGGTATCTTTGCTATAGATGTATATAAACCAGATGTAAATAATAGACAGGTTTGTTTTATCAAATATTATAACAATGATCCTTCAAGTCCACCATACCATGCTTTTTATCAATACTTCTTTTCAAGTAGCGATACTGGAACAAAAACAGGTTTTAAACTTTATAATTCAGGTGGTTATAATTTTACTAATGGATTTGTAACAGTTGTTGGACATAAATACGCATAGGAGATAATTAATATGAAGATAATAGAAAATGGTGTGTTAAGAGATATGACAGCAGAAGAAGTTAATGCTTTTAATACACAAAAAGAAATAGATATAGCTAACGAAACAGCTAAAAAACAAGCTATTGAAACAGCTAAACAAGCTGATGCAACTAACAAAGCTAATGGCAATCAAAAGCTATTAGACTTGGGATTAACACAAGCTGAAGCAACTGCATTAACTGGTTATACACCACCAAGCGAGGAGTAAAACTCCTATGACTAAAGCAAGGGATATATCTAGTCTTATTGGTTCTAGTGGTCAGATAGATAATGCTAAAATTACACTAGATGCTAATGAGATACCTAATTTAGATACAGCTAAAATTACTACAGGTACTTTTGCTGATGCTAGAATTTCAAACTCTAGTGTTGTTCAACATAGTACACCTTTTGATGATAACAAAATTGTTAATGATATTTCTACACTTGCTTTAAGACAAGCTAGTGACCAAAACAAATCAGCTTACAATACTAACTCACAATCAGTTGATGTATTCCAAGATGATACTGGAATTACAAATTTAACTAATGCTCAAAGAGATACTAATGAATTTATATCATCAACAATAACTACAATAACTCAAGCATCACATAACTCAACAACATTTATTGATGCTTCATCTGAAGGCAAAACTATTACATCTTATAATTCATACTGGCAAAATACAGTTGGGGGTGCATTAGGTGGTAGTTTTGGTATTCAGCAAAATAATAATAGCCTTAATGGGTACTTAAATATTGCAAATAATAATTCATTTATTCATCAACTTGGTTCAAGTGATTTTACTATAGAACTTTTTGGATATAATCTTCAAAGTGATGCTCATAGAGGAATATTAGGTTATTCAGATAGTTCAGTTATGCAATTTCAATGGGCAACTAATCCAACTCTTTCTGTTAGATGGTGGGCAAGTAGTGATGGTTCTAGTTGGAACATGGGACAAAATAATTATATTACTGCAAACAACAATCCTAGTGGTCAATGGGTACACATGGCAGTTGTAAGAAGTGGAAATAATTTTTATGGTTTTTCTGATGGAGTACAACGAGATAGTTGGTCAGGAAGTGGTGCATTAGTTGATGAAAATTCTGATTTTAGAATAGGCTCTCAAGGAAATGTTCCTAATGTCCATCATGGATATATAGACCAAGTTAGAATTTCAAATATTGCAAGATATACTGGCTCAACCTACACAATTCCAAGTGGTTCTAATGGCTATGTTGATGATGCTAATACAAAATTAATTATTGGTTCTAAATTTTCTTCACAATCTATTAATGCAACTGGTTCATTTGAAGGAAACACAATAACTGCACCATCAAGTGTATCTGAAATGGGTGCTATTATTACCTACCAAGACAATGCTGGTACTAACGCATTAAACACAGATATAGTTTTACAGTTATCAGCAGATGGTGGTTCTAACTATTCAACTGCTACACTTACTGCTTTACCAGATTTTTCTACAGGTATTAAAATGGCTAAAGTAAATGACTTAGCTGTAACAGCAGGAACACAATTAAAATATAAAATCTCTTTTGCTAATCAAGCATCTGGTTCTAAAGAAGCTAGAATTAGAGGTGTAGCTTTACAATACTAAACTAATTTCTTAATCCATTTACCATCATTATTTAAAACCATTGGAAGTAATCTTGGAATACCATCAAGGATAACTCCACATCCAATTATAAATCTAGTCTTAAAATTTTTGGCGTACTGAAAAGCAAGTGACTTTTGATTTATAAGACATCCTACATTCATACCAAAAAATATATTATCTGGATTGGCCCAATAGCTTATAATAAACTTTGTATGATAGTGGCCTTGTACAGCAGACATACCCATAGTCTGTGATACTTTTAATATATCAGCAGATCTACCGTGTGTAAAAAAACATCTTTGTCCATTAGACATTGTAATAGTTAGATCATCAATCCATTCCCATTTCTTTGTACCAAGAAAATCACCGTAGTCTTTAAGAAACTCTTTAGACATCCCATACTTTAATGCACGTCTATATACTAAACTACTATGATTGCTTTCTACTTCAATCATTTTAGGGAATATACTTTCTAATTCTTTAACGTATTTTCTAGCTACTTTTAATTCATGACCAGCAGAGTATAAGTCTGGATCGTGAGAATGCATAGATATAGCGTGGAAATCAAGTAGATCACCGATATTAACCACCAAGTCTGGCTTATATTCTTTCTTAATCTCACGTAGAAATTCAAAAGCGTCTTTATGATGGTACGGTATATGTAAGTCACTAATAACTAATATTCTTTTGTGGGTCATATATTACAGCAGGTGAGCCGTCTATGTACTCCTCTAGGTTTTTTATTTTTTCTTTGGGATCTACAAAAGTTACTTTCCCATTTTCAATATGCACATCCTTGACAATATTATTTTCTTCATCAACAATTATATCTTCAAGTATAAGCACATACAATTTATACAGGAATTTTTATTCTTTGCAAGACCTCATTACTTCTGCAAGTTTCTTTGCTCGGAGTGGAGTTTGATTAGCCCAACGACTATCCATCATTTGAAATGATGCTTCACCATAATCTTTTTTCTTTAATGCTTCCCACATCTTTTTAAACTTGGATACACCACCAATACCTAGTTGGAACACCATCTCAATTATGACACATTTAGCTTGGTCATGTATATCAGTTATATCATTGTCATGTAGTATCAATATATCTGCATTGTTTTTAGCTGTTTGAAAGTCTGCCTCAAACTGTGCATCTAGTTCTTCTCTTGGATATTTAATGTCTGGTTTGTAATGATCTTCTGGAGTAACTAAATGGCCATATCCGATTGTGGCAAAACCAAGACTATCTTTATATACAGTATCTCTAAAGCCTTCGTGTTCTTTTATACGCTTTTTAAGTTCTTCGTACATTATGCTTTGTTCTTATTAGCAAATGCTTTAGCTTCTTCTTTGCTGTTAAAACCCCATTTTTTAAGCGCTAGTTTTAATCTGGTAGGTTTACCCTTATTATCAGTTAAAGGGCCATCCATGCCCCCGAAACGGGCCGCAAACGATATCCTACGGCCATTCTTACCAGACGATAAAGGTGGTTTTAAATTAGATCCTTCAGTACGATTAAAGTAATCTCTACCTTTTTGGTTAAGACCACCGCTAGGGTTCTTGTGTTCTTTACTGTAACCCATTAGCCTGTACCAAATTTAGGAAACCCTGCTTTTGCTTTAGCGTATTGTTTAGGGTCAACTGTAGATTTAGATTTAGGGTTAGATGTACCTTTTTTCTTGGCTCTATTCATGTAGTAATATAAACCTTTTTTAGCTACCTTACCCGACTTTGTTTTATGATAACCATCTTTCATATTATTTCCTTTTGATTAGATCTGTTGCTTTAAGACCATAGACACTTGCTATGACACCCACGAATATAGTTTGATACCAAAATGGAAGATCAGAAAAGTATTCAAAAAATAATTTCATCTTTTCCATGTGTGCAGGATCATCAGACCATACTGCAAATCCCAACATTACTATGGGCAAACACAAGATTATTAAAATTAGTTCGTCTTTCCAATCAGATTTTTGATTTTCAAGAACAGTACCTTTATACTCAATTTCACCTTTAGCCATACGAATTGCAGTTTGTAGTTTTGCATCCGAGATAGCTTCTTTCGTTCTTTGATTGTTAGCATATACTTTTGCCCCCGTTTTGATTGCCATTCCAAGTAAATTTATCCATGCCATATTATCCCCAGAATTTTAAATTCTTTATTATTGTAAATATTATACCAACTAATGCACCAACAACAAACACAGCTTTGATACCACCTGTACCCATAGCCATTTGTTTTTTTAACACTTCAATATCTTTGGAATTTTTATTTACGATTTCTTTAATTTCATCTAGCTTGTACGCTATCATATTATGAGAGATTGATGCAGTTCTTTTATGTACTTTTCTTCTAGGCATCACTAACCTCTTTACAATAGAAACTTATAACAGTTCTAAACTTGTCTAGATCTTCTGTTTTTAATTCATTCATAATATTATAACTCTTTCTATAGCCTGTTATAGCACATTCTTTGTATGATTTGTAGTGTAAATTATCAGTTATTGGGCCTGTACAGACGCCTATTGAGGCTTGGCATATCTGCATTATTAATAAAAACTTACCCATTATTCTTGTTCTTGTAGTATTTTATATGTACTTGTTTCCTCCACGCCCAGTTCCCTATTATTGAAGCACGGTAGCCAATCATCTGATAAACCTTTACCAAGATCCGATCTAATAGACTGTTCCTCATCATGTTGGTCATTATAGTCAGCCTCCTGTAGTGTTCCTGCGTTTATCATTCTGCTGGGCTATTGTTATTACTGTTAATATAATTGTAAACTCTACCTATTGCTTTATCTATACCATAGAGTTCGCCTTTGATATAATTGACGTCTTCTTTTAATGTGACAACTGATATTAATACCCATGTAGATAGACTTAAAAGGATTGTACCAAGAAAACCAACAATCCATTTAATATCTATTTTCATAGCTATATCCCTTGTAATCTTGGATCGTTAGATGTAATGTTTTTTGTAGCTTTAGGTCTTGCTATACTATCCATACTTCTTTTACGAAGTTGTGCTTTTGCTGATTGCTCTTTTCTTTTTTCGTCAATCTGTTTTTTTAAATCCCATTTAAAGTTCATTTCTTTCTCTTTCTTCTTAACAATTTAACTCTTATTCCCCATAACCAAGAAGTTAGTTTGACAGCATACGTTTCAATAAATGAAAAGAATGCATCAATCTTACTAAAAAAATTATATAAAAATTTATCAATCATAATGCATTTTACCACAATATGATTTAATATAAATGTTATTTTTTATTTA
>Ga0208644_1004519_pt1 | contig 10472 bp, 5 predicted proteins | sample VirMetDEL_Nov_18_FD_184517 | JGI IMG/M metagenome (GOLD analysis project Ga0208644, IMG submission 184517) | Aqueous microbial communities from the Delaware River and Bay under freshwater to marine salinity gradient to study organic matter... | ecosystem: Environmental > Aquatic > Marine >... | reverse complement strand
GATTTTTCTTCACTCAAATATTGTTCGAATGGAACTTCAGTTAGGATTGAACCTGGGTTCAAAGCCAACTGGGTGTATTTAGACTCAAGTGCGTATGAGTCTAAAATCTCATTAACCTTACACTTGTTTACGGAAAGAGTTACTTTTCCAAGTGTGGTAGAACCAGATGCTCCGAAACCAGCAGAGCCAGTTTGTACGTTCATTGCTGATTCGATAGTGTGGATATCCTCGGCAGATTTAACGCCCGGCATAACCTGAACGTAGTTTGCTGTTGGGTCTGCTAAAATTGCACGAGAGATCAAATCCAAAGATTGTTGGTTCGTGTAATCAGCAAGACCTGAAACTACATAATTAAAATCAAATGACTTTTTCATAGTGTTTGTCTTTTTTTGTTGTTGTTTATTTGTTACGAAGTGCTTTAATGCGCTCGATGCGTGCCGCAATCATATCAACTTCTCCTTCAGCAGAGAAAGAGGTTTGTGAAATGGTCTTAGCAGATGGTGCTTTTTTAAACTCGCTGTAATCTTTAGCGAATTCTTCTTGTGAAGATTGGATCTCAGAAAGAATGCTGGACATTTCATCCATTTTCTTTTTCATCTCCATAGTTGCCTCGGCAACTTTATCTTCTACAATGCTCACAATCTCTTCTGCGATTGCTTGAGCATCTTCAGGAGTTACATCTTCAGGAGTTGCCTCGTCAATAGCATCTTTTGCCTCTTCAACGATTTCTTCCCTTACTTCTCCTACTTCTGCTGCTGCCTCTTCCGACATTTCTGCCTCTTCAGCGGTGGGTGCATCGGATTCTTTGACCTCAGTTACTTTACCTTCTTCGTCGACCATGATTGAACGACCATCAGCAAGAACATGCTCGCCTGCCGGCGCTGGCATGTCTCCATCTGGAGTCGAAACAAGTACCATGGATCCAACTTCGAGAGATTCAGTATCTGTCTTGATCATTCCTCCATCACGCAATTCCAAGGACTCAAATGAATAAGACCTTAGTACTTCACGAATTTTTTGTAGAACGTTCATAGTTGTTGTACTAATTATTTTTGTTTGTATGGTTAAGTATATTTTGTGGGTTTTTTTCCCTTTTTAGCGTATCCCCTCTACACGACTCGGACGGATCCAAGTAAGGATTCCTTTATAAATTATACCAAGATTGCCTGCAATACGATCTTCGGTATGGACTTTGTACCAATCTCCCTTAAACATAACTTCCTTGTTGATGTAAGAGGTTTGGGGTTTGCCACAACCACATCCCATAGTTATAAAGGATCTACGTTCTTAAGAAGTGAACCTGCTTTCCTACCGACTACCGTGTCTGTTCTTTTCCATTCTCCTTCAGCATCTTCCTCATAAACGCGGATAAGGTAACCGGGGTTATCTGGAGTCCCGGAGATTTCAAAATCTGCACCAGGAACCGATTTACTTCCTTCACGAACTATATCAATTATTTTACCCCTTGGATTTTGTCCACCTGTGGACCAGGAAACTGAATCCCCGACCTCTAGATCCTCCACTGCTGCAAAATAACGTAGTCCGTACTGTTGTGTGATATCTCTTAAGAAATCTGAAATCACACGCTTTTCAAATACTGAATATGACTTAAACTTTTCTTCAAGTTGTGCACTGCCTTGCCATTCTGTTATGCAAACTGCATATCTTTGTTCTTGGTCTGGAAATTCACCCTGTAGAGATGACATACAACGACCGATATAGTCTTCTTTGCTTTCGCCAGGATTCACTGTTACAAATTTTTCTTGGGAAAGAGGTCTGGATGATAAACCACCGGTTGCTCCTTCGCTAACATAATCTGGTAACCCTGTTACATCCAGACCCCCCATTTCTTCCTCTTTGGATTCCATTTCTTCCATCAGATTTTCGTATTCTTCATGGTCTCCACCAGGCATGTAAACTATAATTTTAAGATCTTCGTCGTAGTGTGAGTGTATAGCACCTTTCAGTCCAAGTTCTTTGGATCTTGCCATTGCACCTTCTGGGGTTTCAAACACATCAAACTGTTCCATTTCCACCAGAAATAGAATTTCATCCAATTGCATTTTTTCGTCGTTGCTTAAACCCTTATACAACTTTTTCCATTTGTTGCGTACGTTCTTATACTTACGTTTGTGCTTAGCAAATGCTTTTTCGTATTTCTCTTGACCAAGTATGAAATCCCCTTGTACTGAAAAGCCTTTGTACTTACCTTCCTTAACCTCTTTCCAGATCTTATCGTCATTAACTCTCATCTTGACCATCCAGGTGCCAACTGGCAGGTTGTCAAAACCATATTTGCGATAAGTCTTATCGTACTCGTCTTCGATGATCCAAGATTCCATTACATAAACATCTTCTGTAAAGTTGTCTTTATGGTCGGTGTTTTGTGCAGATGCTCGGTTGTGCTTTAAGAAAAGTTCTGCTGCTTTGGCAATAGTTTCTTTGGTAAAATATACATAGTAGATTTCACCATTTTCCATTCTTGGAATGCGCATTTCAGGGACCATGGACGGACCTACAATTATTCTTTGGTCCCCCTCTTCTTCAAACACATATGGTTTGGATTCCATTTTAGAAAAGAACATAAAGTCCCTTTCAATTGCTGGTTTGTCTACCAAAGATATGGATTCAAGCATTGCCTCATCCTCTTCGGAGATCATTAGTTCGATAATTTTGTGTACGGATTTAAACATAATTTTAGGTTAATGTTGCTCTTCTTTGTAGGTACTCTTCAGTGTCAAGTCCATCTTGTATTTCAGTTGCCACCACATATGCTTTAGGTGGAGTTGCCAATCTTCGTTCAATTCTTGCCAGAATCTCGGTTAAGTCTGGACCTGAGGTTGCTAAACCACCATTGGCGAAGTTTCTTGGTGTATTATTTATCTGTTCTAACAACGGAAGGAAACGTGCAGTAGATGCTGCGTTGATAACATACTCTCCGTTGGAAAGTCTGGCAGGTATAGAATCTGATGTGCCTGTACCAGGACCAGAAACATAACCACCCTCTGCAAATGTTGTACGAGAATCAATTTGTGCTGAAACTTGTCCTGCTGCTGCTCTTGCCTCTGCAATTGCTTGGTCCCTAGCGGTTTTTGCTGCTGCAATTTCAAACCCAGTAGTAGTACCAATTGCTGCCGCTGCTATAGAACCTCCAATTGGTCCAAGTTCTGCAAATGCCCTGATGATTGCCAGAGATGCATTTGCTACCGATTGACCTACGGTTAGTGCAAAGTTTTGTTTTGCAATCTTGATTCTGAGGTCAGCTTCTTTACGTGCTGCTTGTGCTTGGATACGAGCAAGTTCTGATTCTTTGCGTGCCTCTATTTCAACTGTAGATCTACCTGCTGCCTCTGCTGCCTCTACCTCAGCGTCATATCTTGCTGTTACAGCATCCAGTTCCCTTTGGTTTTGGGATTCAAGTGCACCAAGTTTTGCCTCGTTGAATGCAATTATAGAACCAAATGCATCCAAGTAAAGATCTGCATATTGAGCAATATTCTCAGCAGATTCGAGTAAACCTTGTGCTTGTTCTTCAAACGTTTCAGAAGTACGGTCTATCTCTTCTTGTTTTTTCTTTTCAATTTCTACAGTAAGTTCTGCAACTTCTTGTAATGCCTCTGCTTCTTCCCTACTACCTTCTTTAGCAGCATCTGCTCTTGCCTGTGCATTCTGTTTTTTTAACTCAAGTATATCCTGCTCGAATTTAGCAATATTTGCTAAAGACGATTCTGCAGCACCCTCTTCTGATTGTAGTATTTTTAAATTTTCTTGTGCTATTAGGGTTTTGATAGCAGCAATTTTACCTGCCAGTTCATCCTCAAGAATTCCTGTTAAAGTATCTGAAGTTGTTTGTGCTGCTCCTGTTGCTGCTTCACCGGTTGCTTTAGTTAATTCAGTTGCTGCTTGTGTACCCAACGCCTCAATTTCGGCAAGTGCCTGGGCATAAATTTCTTGACTAACTTTGCCTTCTTCCAACAGTGCTTTCAGTCTTGCTTTTGCCTCGTTGGTAATTCTGGCATTATCCGCTGCTGCCGCTGTTTGGATATCTTGGATTTGCTGTTGAATACGTGCTGCTGCAGCATCATCTCCTACAAGTTCTGCTCTTCGTTGTAGTTCTGCAAGTTGTTCTTCAGTACCTTTTTGCAGTTCTTCAAGTTGTTTTTGCTCGATTTCTTGTACAAGACGTACTCTTTCAGCACCAAACTTCAAATCTGCTGTTGCTGACCTTTCTTGAATTTCCTGTCTGCTTTTTGCAGTTTCTTGAATGGTTCTACGTTCTGCAGTTTCGTTGGCATCTATAACCTTTAGTCTTTCTTCATAATCAAGGTTAAGCACTTCGTTTCTTGTGTTAACCAATCCAAGTTCTGCTGCAAGCAATGCTTTCCTACGTTCTTGGGCACGCTTAATTCGATCCTGTGTTGCCTTATTTTCCTCCTGCTCTACCTTGTTGTTGTAATCAGTATTAAGTTTTAGAAGTTCTACGTATAGATCTTTGTACTCTTGGGATTCTTCTCCATTGGCAAGGCGAGTAAGTTCCAGTTGGTTCTCCAACGCTTTTCTTTTAGCGTCATACTGTTCTTTATAACCAGCACCCTGTGCTGCCAGTACTTTTGCTTGGTAATCAAGTTCACCCTGCAGATTTTCACGTCTTTCAATTTCTGCTTGCTTACGTCTTTCTGCCTCTGCCTCTTTAATACCGTTAACCGCACCTTCTTTAAGAATTGTAGTTGCTTGGTTAACACCTTCTTTTATAGCATCTAGATCAAGTGTGAAAATGCCTTTTAAGATCTTACCTATAGAACCAGCGATCTCCGTAAATTGTGTAAAGAATGCTTTAATGGCACCGGTAACCGCTGGAATAATATTGCGTATAAAGTCGAAGAGTTTTGTTAGACCCTCTGACTTATCTACAAAGTTGGTAACCGCAGAAGTTAGTTTATCCCAGTTGGCGATAAGTAAGCCAACTGCTACTACAATGGCACCAATACCGGTAGAAACCAGTGCTAATCTGAAAAGTTTAAGTGCTCCGGTTGAAGTACCAATAACTGCTGTGTATGCTGCCTGTGCTGCAGATGCCAAATTGGTTGCTACGGTGGTCGCTGCTAAACGAACTTGTGATTCCTTACGGGTTACATTGGCGACTTGTTCTGCGACTGCTGCAAGTCCTATAATGGCGTTTGTCTTTTCAAGTGCTGCTTGCAGTTCTTCGTTGTCTCCACCAAAAGACGAGAATGCAACGCCAACTGCACCAACTGCAGCACCCAATGCTCCTAGTTCCCCTGCAAGTCCTGCTGGGTCAATGGCATTAAATGCAACTTCAGTCTTTTCGACTTCGCCTTTTAATTTGCGAATAGATGCAGAAAGTTTTTCAAACTCTTTCGAATTTCTGGGTACATCCTGAATCTCCTGATTCAGTCTTTCCAGTTCGGAGTTTAACTGACCTAACGATGCATCGTCTATGTTAATCCTAATATTAGCGTCTGCCATACTCTTAAGTATTATTACTTGTTATTTTTCTATGCACCGGTTAAAAGTATCATATCACTTTGCGTTCCTGAATATAGTTGTAGTTCAGACCAAGTTCGTGCACCGGTTGTTTTGTTCAATTGGTATACTCCTCCTGTTGTCCCAGTTAACTGAGACGTGTTTATGTATAGGTAGGATGCACTTGGTATTGCAGCAGGGGTGTAAGCACTTGGTACATTGTAAGCAAATGTAGCGTCTCGTGTTCCGGAAAGATTCGTTTTCCAAACTGTAGAACCTGCAGTGTCTTGTGCACCAGATAACCATACAGTGCTGCCTTCTTCATATACGGATAAAATCTGTTCGCTGCTACCAAATGTTATACCAGGTATGAAAGAGGCATCTACAGTACCATCATATGCAAGTCTTGCAGCGTTTGACGCTCCAGTTACACCACCAGCGTTCTTGAATCTACCAGCAACGTAAATGCCTGTTGCTCCAAAATGAATGTTCCGAATAATAACATCGGATGGATCCGTGAATGTACCGATGGTATCAAATGCACCATCTAACGAACCGTCAGTGTTTAGTCTAAACACATGACCAACTCCAGTGCCATCGTATTGTGTTTCATATGGGGATCCAATATACACTTTAGAGTTTGTACTGTCATAAGCAATTGTCTCCAAGTAATATGGGTTAGATCCAGGTCCAGTTGCAAGTACTTTACCCCAAGTATCAAATGAAGTGTTTACTGTGCCATCTGCATTTAGATGTGCTATAGATTGGATAGCGCCTGTTGAACCACCCTGAATGCGATCAAATCCACCTACAATGTATACCGAACCTGTAGGTCCAGCATCTGAATCTACAATAATCGGAGTGAAAGGAGATGTGTTGTCTATACCAGTTGTCCAGGAGGTATCTAGCGATCCATCTTCAAAGAATCTGAGTAATCCTTGTTGTGATGTACCGTTTACTTCTGTGAAATAACCACCAGCGTAAATGTAATCTGCTGTTCCCCCAACCGCTTGGGTTAAGGTTCTAATCCTTTTGGTACCGCCTGTTATTCCAAAACCTGGGAATGGTTGAATTGCTGTACCTCCCGCGGTAACTGACATAATAGTTTCTTGATTGTCAGGGGGGTATTCAAATGCTGCTGCGATTACTATTCCTATACCTGTTCCTCCCGTAGGTCCTGGTGGAGGTGTAGGTGAAGGTGCAGGTAATTCTGCACCTATATCACCTGGGAATTCACCAACACCTTGATCTGGTGGCAATTTATAATCTGGTGGGTATAGATCATCTATATCTGTTGGATAATCAGGTCCAGGTCCTTCAGGTCCAACTTGAGAATAAGAGAAGTTAAATGTTTCTCTGTTAAATGTTAGTAGTTCTACGGTACTTGGTGCTAAACTTGTTGGGTCGTAGTCGATCTTGTTAACAATAAAGTACTGAGCATCGCCGTTTGGAAATCTAACGAACACGGGGTTTCTAAAACTAAATCTTGCAATGTCAGAGGCATCCAATCTTACCTTTGCTTTTAGTATTTTTTGGTCATTCAGGTTGTTGTAGAATCCTTCGTAGTATCTTTCGTAGTTGGTATCGTAATTACCAAACACTGGTGGGATATTACCACCATCTGACCAGTAACTTAGTTTGGTACCACCGAAGTTAACATCGACTGCATTGGAACCAGTACCACCTACACTGCTTAATGACCAAAGGTGATCTGCAATGTAACCCCCGGTTGCTGAGGTTAAGGTACCAGTCACACCCGTTGCACCAGGTGCATAGAAATGTCCATACAAAGGACTTGCTGTAAGATCCGATGCGTATGGTTTAAAAAATCCTGCTCTGTAAGCAAGGTACATGTCAGATTGTTCTGTGAGTTGCCTTGCACCCACACCTGCAATTTCACCACCCTCTCCAGAACCAGACCAGAGAGATGGGTTTGGTATATTCCAAACATAATCAGTGCCATCTATGTTTTCCCTTGCCTGTACTCTTCGCCTTTGTGAAGAAACAAGTTCAAATGTGCCCATAGCATCTGGTGTTAGCGAACCGAAGTCTGACTGAATGGTTTGGGTGTCATCTTTACCGTTATCCAAGAATGTTTTGTAAGATCCGTACTCCAATTCATCCGAAGTAGTTTCTTGAGATATCTTGTCTTGCCAGTTGTCTGTTTTTTTCATTCTGGCAAAGACCTCTAGTGGTGGGTCTGATCTCTCGATTTCCCTTGCTGAAGAAATATCGAGTTTCAGTGTCCAATCTTGCAGGTATCCGGAGTTGTAGAATGAATCTCTTGGTTCCATACGAATTAACCTCGAGTTCGGGGTAACCTCAGAGTAAAGGTTAAAGTGCTTAATTAGTGCAACCAAGAAATCTTTTTGGGTAATGTCTGGAAGTGTTTGGTTCCAGTTAAAGAAGAAGTTGCTGATGTCTACTGCCAGCATATCTACAGCAACTTGGTATTTGCGTTGATCCACTGGGAATGACGAACATCCTGTTTCTACAGGTGCTGCTTTATATTGTGTAAGGTCTGCTTGAACTCTAAATTTCCAGACATCCCCTGCTTGTGCTTGCACGATGTATTCCAAAGGTACTGTGTAAACATCGTGGGAAGATTCCCATTGGTAGTGTGTACCTGGACCTTTGGTGTAAGTGTTAGGAGTGGCGAGAGAGGTGCTGGTCATAGAGGCACCTGCAATGCTTTTTGTGTAGGTTAATGGTCTGGTTTCACAAACCATTTGCAGCGAAGAGTTTGGACCTAACAGTGGGTAGTTTGCCCAGTCATATACGTTGTTCTGTGGTGTACCACCAGGACATAAGTTACCCTGGAAATTGTAGTACATGTCCCAACCAAAACGGATATCGACTACTGCTTTGACCTGTATTTTGTAAGTTCCAGTTCTGGGGAATATAATTCTTTGTGTACCAACATCGAAAGTGTGGAACGGATCTTTCAAAGATTCATCGGCGTTAAATGGGGATGCCGAGGGTACTTGACCTGTGTCTCCGAAATTTTCTAAATCATTAAATTGGGTATCGGGTTGGAAACCCGAACCGTAGATGATTGCATCTGTATAGTAAGAAGTTGTACTTGGATTCGAACCAAAAATCTTCATACCAGTGTTGGATGGGTATTGGTTGGAATCATAAGCAAGTAGGATCAACCTCTTAAATGCCTCAGAGTTGAAAAAGTCAGAACTATAGTCTATGTCTATACCATCGAAGATCTGATCCAATAAGTACTTGACATAAGCATACTGGGTAAAGTTATACCCAAGTTGTAAACCAATTTCTGATGGGTCTGATGGTGGTGTTGCTGTTTTAGTAAACACCGTGCTGGTTCCAGTGGTTGCATAATAACCTGCTGGGGATGCACTTGCCGCTGCTGTAGCACCCGAGGCAAAACCCCAATCTGGGTAAGCAAGAGTAAATCCTTGTCTTGTATTGCCATCGACTGTAAACGTGTCATCAGAAGATTCTGATCTGAAGATGTTTAGTACATCATTGCCCGTCTTGATAAAGTCCGTAGGCAATGAGAGGTCCCTCATGTTTTTGTTCTCTAACTCGTCAAATATGTTAATCTGTGTAGCAAGGAAATTAACCTCAAAAGAGTTAACCTCGCCCTGTTCTACAATTGCACGAGTTAATTCGAGTTTTCCTGTGAACGCTAGAAGTCCGTCTACTAATATTACTGCCTCTTGCAATGGCAATTGCCATTCGTTGTCATTTACAATCTCACCATTATAAGTACGGAATGCCTTTTCTGAAGTAATCATATAGGCAAAGTCCATAGCGAGTTGATTACGCTTGGTGCCTGGAATTAAGAAGTTCTTGCTAAAAGGTGAACGCTTAACCGTAGGGTCTTTCACATCAGCAATCTCGTAAGTAATTGGAATGGTTTCGTTCTCGTAGAGATCAAGTGTATACCCTTCCTCGTTATCCACGCGGATAAGAGATCCAATAAAACTTTGCCCGGAACTGCTGAGTCCGTAATTGTAAACATTGGTTTTCTTTGAAAGTAGTAATTCAACCATTACAGGATTTGTGATTTTCTGGTGTAACCAAGGGTGTATGTAAATTCAGTTACTTTCAGTTTGTCCTGAGTTACAAACGAACTGAAAGAGTTTGTTTCTATTTGTACTGGGATAACAGAACCATCTGATTGTAGTTCGTAGACGTTTGGTGATAACATTAAAGATTCCAACCAGTCTGTTGCTGCCCTACCGACATATTGGGTCGATACCCTGCGAGACACAGTTGCTGTGTTTGCTGGATTCATTCTTCCTCTTTGCCCTTTCGTGTATCCAATAGGTAGTGTACGTTCTGCCAATTGTCTTGTCGTGTCGAAAGATGCTGCGGTTAAGCAATTAAACTCATATACATCATAACCTCCAGACTGATTTAACCACACCAATTGCTTTTTATCACAGTTGGTACAATTGGTACAATTGTCATCTGAGTAAGTGATAGTTTCTGTTAGTGGATTGCCAGATACGTCTGTTACATAAACTGAATAATCCCCGGTTACACCCACACCTTCTGTACCTACGTTGAGGTAAGCAAATCTGGTTTGAGATGAGAGTGCATTGATTGGATAAGTTGCTGCTGCGGTTGCACCTGCAGGTAGTACGTTCCAATAAGCATTAACCCCGTCTATAGTCCAAACGTTTACTTGGGATATGGTGGGTTGGGATGGCTCGCCTACATTCTTCCAAGCAAATCCAATCCATTCGTAATCATCGGTGGCATAGTATGCTGTGCCTTGGTAACCAATTTCGTAAAAAATGGTATTGGTTGCTGTGTTTTCAAACTCGTCCATCTGGCGGATTGGGATTGCCTCCACATCTCCTGTGCGATATCCTACCAACCACATCTCATTGGTTGTGCTACTACCTGCCCATCCAGTTATAGTTTGCAACTGTATTTCAATCTTATCACCTGTGCTTACAGGTCCGATTTTAGTTGGTGAAGTCGTTACATATTCTGTAAACTCGCCG
>Ga0208644_1004518_pt1 | contig 10473 bp, 15 predicted proteins | sample VirMetDEL_Nov_18_FD_184517 | JGI IMG/M metagenome (GOLD analysis project Ga0208644, IMG submission 184517) | Aqueous microbial communities from the Delaware River and Bay under freshwater to marine salinity gradient to study organic matter... | ecosystem: Environmental > Aquatic > Marine >... | reverse complement strand
TCGAGATGGTATCAAAGAAAATATTACTAAATTAGATAAAATTAAAAAAGCAGCTGTCCCATTATTTTGTCCAAAATGTAAACAAATAATGGATAAACAGCTAGATCCATTCTATTTTAAAGCATATAATGAATGTTTAGATTGTCGTACCAAAACTGAAACTCAAATGAAAATTACAGGTACCTGGAAAGACTATACTAACCAAACATTTAATACTGAAATAGATCAACAAATACAAGAATATAAAAATTGGTTTGAAAGTATTCTTACAGATAATACTGAGGGCTATATCTCTGAAAATGGTGAAGTACAAAAATGGGTTGGCGGGATTGATAAAGAGCGTGCTAGACAATCTTTAGATGAAATAATTAAATATTTAAATTCACTTAAAAAATAATGGATACATTTGCAATGTTTACTACAATAATAGTAGCGTTAATTACTGCAATAATTGGCCCTATTGTAGTCAGTTGGGTTAAACTTAAAATGGATAAAAAAGATAAGAAAACCCCAATGAGAGAAGCCCTTGAAGCTTCTACCTTAATTGATAATCAATTAGAAAACATAATGGATGAATTATATTGTGACAGAGTATGGCTAGCCCAATTCCATGATGGAGGCCATTTTTACCCAACAGGAAAATCAATACAGAAATTTTCTTTCTTTTATGAAAAAACTTCTCCAAATACACCCCCAATTCAACATACTTTCCAAAACATACCAGTATCTTTATTTCCTAGGATGCTTTCAAAAATTTATGATGATACTGAGATATCAATAGAGGATGTTAGTGATATAGAAGACACTATTGGTTTAGAATATTTAACAACTCAATTTGGTACTAAATCTATTTGCATGCTTGGTGTATATAGTTTAGATGATCATTTAATAGGTGTATTAGGCATATCATTTAAAGAACCACATCATATGGTAAGAGATGAATGGTCTTTTATTAGACAAAAAGTAGGAGTAATAGGAACATTACTTTCTGAATATTTATACACAAATAATAAAAAATAAAATGGACAATTTTGACTTAAAAAAATTCTTAAAAGAAAGCAAAGCTCTTGAGAATTTAAACCCTACAGTTAAATCACTTAATGAATCTACTGATGATTTAAAAGCAAAAATCAAAGAAATGATTGTTGCTGAACTAGAAGGAAAAGATCTTGAAGATGCTACTAAACGTGCTGAAAAAGGAGATTCAACTGATCTAGCACTTCACATGGCTGGAGTTAAAGAAGAAACAGCTACAGATATGATGGACCCTATAATGGAAGAAGATGAAGAAGATCTAGACCCAGAAACTGATTGGGATAAATTAGAAGAAGATCTTGAAGAAGCTAAAAAGAAAAAAGATGAAGAAGCAGAAGATATTGATGTAACTGATACTGAAGATATTTCTACTGAAGAAGTACCTGCTGAAGATATACCTGCTGATGAAGCACCTGCTACTGACGGCGGCTTAGAAGATATCGCTGCTGATATGAAAGGTACAGAAGGTGATTTAATGGATCATTTAATGAAAGCATTCCAAATTGCGAAAGGAATGAATAATGAAAAACTTGAAACCCAAGTCGGAAACACACTTAAATTTTTCGTTAGCGAATATATTGGGGGTGGACAAGACTAATATTTAATAATCTATAAACAATAAAATCTATGAACACAACAGAAATTTTAGACGCAATTAAGGCTGAAGTAGCTATCATGGAAGCGGAGCATGCTAAAACATCAAAAGCAGCTCGTGGACGTGCTCGCAGCGCAGCTAATAGCCTTAAAAAACTTGCAGCTGAATTCAAAAAGACTTCAACTGCAGAAGATAAAGCTTAATATAATAACAGCTAATGAAAAATTTTAATTCTGAAGAATCTCAAGAGATAATGAAAAGATTTAAATCTATCATTAGCAGTCGTTTAGATAAACTTTATGACAGATTTGGCCCTAATGTTGACGGCGAATTATATGCTTATAGTATCGCCGTTAATGGTCAAAGACGTAAACAAGAAAAAGAACCAACAACTGAAGAACTAATGGATAAAGAAACCAAGTTAAAAGAAATGATTCAAGCGGCTTTATCTAAGCCATTATCTGAGAAGAAAAAATCTTCAAATTTTACCTCAGAATATGATGATAAATTTGATGATAAACGTAAAGATTTACCTGATGGTTTACAAAAAGCTATTTTAAAAAAGCAAGGTGAATTAGATGAAGGTAAAGGTCAAGATAAAGCTAAACAATTTGTGTCTCTTTTACGTGAAAAAGTATTCAAGAATTTAACTGATGATGAATTAGAAGAATTTAAACAAGAATTAGCTCTTGCTTTAGATATGAAATTAAATGAAAGTACTATATCTGAAGATATGGACTTAGGTCATGAAGATGATGAACCACACATGCTTAAAGCTGATTTATATCGTATTGGAAAATATGCTATGGAACTTTATAAAATGGTTGATCAATTTGATAATGGTCAAGAAGTTGATTTTCCACATTGGTGGCAAGCGAAAATTATTAATGCTAAATCTTGTTTAGTAGCCGCAAAACATTATCTTGATTTTGAAATTAAAGAACCAAAAATTAATGCTATGGTTGATGTTGCTGCTCAAGAAGATATCATTGATGAAAGAGATTTACCTGCTGGAGAAGAAAAAATTGTTAAAGGAATTAAAAAATCTGGAGATTTTAAAAAAAATGATCCTTCGTTATATGCTATAGCTCGTTCTATATATAATAAAAAACATAAAGGCTAATGACTCGTGACCAACTAATAGACAGAATTAAAGGCTTAACTAAACAAGTTTATTCAGCTACAACAATTACACCTGAAGAAGCTATTGAATATGATGAGTTAACTAAATTTCCTGAACTTAAAAAAGTATTAGTTGATCTTTTAACTCTTGAATATGATAACTTTTTAGAATCTATTGATTGGGTTGCTCCACGTCCTACTACATTTAGAATTAATTTAAAAAATAATCAAAATTTTTATTTAATCTATGGTAAACGTAGTTGGATTGCTCAAGTAGAAGGTAAAAAATATTATTTATTAAACTTACCTGAAGAAGAAAGAGCAGCATTAGCTATTTCTAACCTATTACGTTACGGAGATAAAATAGAATCAGAACCAACTGGAGCAGGAATTGAAAGCCTAGAAACCCCTCCAGCTGAAACACCAGCTGAAACTCCACCAGCAGAAACACCTGAAGAAACACCAGCAGAAGCTTAATTTTATAAAATATGGAATTAAATACGTATGGGGACTTAAGAAAAGCAATTAATGCTATATCTAAAGGACAAAAAAAAGAAAAAATAGGAAACATAACTTTAGGATTTTTAGTTAGCTTACTCCCTGGAGGAGATGCTGCTAAAACTACTTTTGATTTTATACGAGCAGCATTTAAAAAACCAGATGATAAAAAATCTAAAACTTGGATAGACAAAATAGACGTAGATGATGAATTTTCAGCTATTGTTGATGATACTGTAGAAAATTCATTTTTAAAAACTATAGCAGCAGCTATTGATTCTAAACCAGATGATACTCCTTTAGAAAGTGATTTTAATATGAATCAAAAACTTGTTGATTATTTAAAAGAAAAATTTAGTGGTAGAACAGTAACTGGCATACAAGAATTTAATACTCATAATAAAAATAAAATGAAAAACGAAGCATTAAAAAAATTAATTAAAGAAGAAATTAAAACTTTAATTAAAGAAGAAGCCCAAGCCGATTCTAAACCAGAAGTTAAAAAACTTCTTATGTATTTAACTAATTCTGGAAAAATAGCTTTAGAACAAATAAATACACCTCAAGAATTAGATTTTTTATTAAATGCTATATGGAGTGGAATGAATGATACAATGAAAAGAAATTCAAAAGCAATAGCTATTAAAAAAGTAATTGATATGAAATTAAAGTAATAATGGATGTTTTAGAAAAATTCTTATATAGTATAGCATATAAATTTCCAAAAGGATATCCTGACATGAAAAATGAGCAGGATGTTTTGATTTTAGAAAATGAATTTAAAAAACTAGGTATTAATTTAAATGAATTAATTACTACAGATCATTATAATGATCGTAAAAAAGAACGAGGAAATATTCTTGATATTCCAAATTTAACTCAACAAATTTTAGGAGATAATTATTTAATTAATGAAATTAAACCTAAAATAGTAGAAGATTTAGAAACTGAATTAAATACTCGTTTGTCTAAATTAGAAGATCTCCCTAAAATTCCAATTTCATATTCTAAAGTAATAGGTTATAAAGTTATGAAACCTGTTATTTCTGTTGGTGGTAAAAAATCTATTCTAAATCTTAAAGTTGATTATACTACTAAAGATGTAACTAAAACTAATATTGGTAATTTGTATGTCGCTGTAGTAATAAATGATAAATTAGTTACTTTACTTTTATCTGAACCTGAGTCAAACACCGATTTAGAAACCCAATTACATAACCATCTAGTCCGAGAAAAATTACCCATAAAACCCATAATTATCCTCAGCTATGATCCTTTAGAATATACTATAGTTTTAGATAAACCTGAAGAAAAATCACCTGAACCTATAACTTCAGAGGCATTACCTTATAAAATAAAAGCAGCTTATAGAGTAGGATCTGATTTTACCCATAATGATTACGGCACTGGAAAAGTAGTAGCCGCAGCATCATCAGGCACAAGATCTGGTGAACCTGATAGTAGAGGTATAGTTGATTGGGTTGAAGTAGATTTTGGAAAACCATATGTATCTGGAGGAGAATTTAAAAAGACTCGTATTATAAAAAATGTTTATACTACATTATCTCCATTTATAATTAAATAAAATTTGGAAATAACAATATTTTTTGTTATATTTAAAATAACCTTAAATAAAATTTATGAAAGAAACTGAAAAGGTTATATCATCTGAAATTACTTCTAGAGTAGTAACTGTAGATGATTTATTAACTATATACAGTATATCATTAGATGATTGGGAAATTGAAAAACAAATTGTAAATACTTGGGAAGTAGGAGCTAAAGGGCCTGATAATAAAATTGTTACCACTCCTTTATTTCAAGTTAAAGTTTGGTTAAAAAATAAACAATCATCTGTATTTAATAATCTTAGAGAAGAATTTATTGAAGATATTAAAAAGTTATCTCCTAAAGTTGAAAAAATAAATTATAAACAAAAAGTAGATAAAGATCCACTTTTATTAGAACTTAATATATTTGATTTACATTTAGGTAAAATAGCTTGGTCTGAAGAAACTAATCATGATTATAATCTAGATATAGCTAGTAATGTATTTAATCAATGTATTGAAGAATTTCTAGATGAAATATCTAATAAAAATGTAGAACGAATTGTTTTCCCTATAGGAAATGATTTTTTCAATTCAGATCGATCATATCCGTTTAATAGTACAACTAAAGGTACTCCTCAAGAAGAAGATGCTAGATGGCAAAAAACATTTAGATTAGGAAGACAATTATTAGTAGATGCTATTAATAAATTACAACAAATTGCTCCTGTAGATGTAATTATGGTTCCTGGTAATCATGATTTTGAAAGAAATTTTTACTTAGGGGATTCATTAGAAAGTTGGTTTTACAACAATGAAAATGTAACTGTAGATAATTCCGCGAATCCTAGAAAGTATTACAAATACGGCGAAGTATTAATTGGTTATACGCATGGTAATGAGGAAAAAGTAACAGATTTACCATTAATTATGGCTAATGAAAAACCTACTGATTGGGCATTATCAACTCATAGAGAATTTCATTTAGGTCATTTACATCATAAAAAAGAAATCAAATTTAAGTCAACTGAAGAATACCAAGGAGTAATCATTCGTTACTTTAATTCACTTTCAGGATCAGATTCATGGCATCATAAAAAAGGATATATTGGATCTAAACGTTCCGCTGAAGCTTTATTATGGGATAAAACAAAAGGTTTAAAAAATAATATTTATTTTACTTTATGAAACCAACGGATTTAGTTACTCCTGAACTAATCCAATATTGTTCTCAATTTAATACAATAGTTGTTTTAGGGTATACTAAAACTGGTAAATTACCTATAGCTAAAAAAATAGCCCAAGAATTAGATCGCCCTTTATTTATCTCAGATGAATATTTAGAATTAAAAGATCCATTAGAAGCTTTTATGGGTGATGTTACTTGGCATCAAAGGAGAGGGAATCAAATAGTTGTTGAAGGTACATTATGTTTTAGGTTATTAAGAAAAGGTTTAGAATTATCTAATTTTAATACTAATCTAATTATTAAAACAGATTGTAATGAAGAAACAATAAAATATTTTTACAATCAAGATGGTGAATCTCATAAAATCAAACGAGCTCTTTCATTTAATCAAGGCTTAAATAAAATTTGGAATGAATATCGAACTATGTTACTTAATGGTTCTCGTTCAAATATACCTCAATATATTGAATTAACTACTACTTTACCGGAATTTTCTTATTTTTCATAGTATTTATAAGTATGGAACGACTAAGAAAACTTATTAAAGAAGTATTATCTACTCCACCTAAAGAAAAAGAAGGTTGTGATTGTGGATGTGGAGGATGTAATGAAACATCTTTTAAAGGCATTACATTAAATGAAAATTTAGCTCCCAAACAAATACTTTCTGAAAATTTAAGATACCATTTAGATAATAAATTACCCATTACTGAAAATACTTTTAGGTATGGATCTGAAGCTTTTCTTAACTTATGGGCTGAAGCTAGATCATTATATTTACGTGAAATTATTGATGTAAATAATGATGATAAAGAAATTTTAGAAGAAACTAATTTAGGTAATTATGGAATATATGAAGGTATTAAAGTACCTTTAGACTTACCATTAATAGAAGAAAATATTAGTCTTTCTGTTAGGGCTAATGAAATTCCTTTAATGAAAATTTTAGATAGAGCTCAAAATAAAGGACATGAAAAATATCCTTTTTATAATGAATTAGTAGCTGAATTAGGAGAGGAAAATATAGATTTAAATCGAATTAAAGAAATTTTAAGAGATTATGGAGTATATTTTGAATATGAAGATCTATTAAATCTTAATGAAGCTAAAGATAAAAAGAAAAATCCACCACTTGGAAAACCAAAACGAGGCGGATCAAAAGCATATTATGTTTATGTAAAAGACCCCAAAACTAAAAGAATTAAAAAAGTATCATTTGGTTCAGGTGGATTAAAAGCAAAAATAAATAACCCAAAAGCTAGACAAGCATTCGCTAAACGCCATAGATGTTCTGAAAAAACAGATAAAACAAAAGCATCATATTGGTCTTGTCGTTTGCCACGTTACGCTAAATTATTAGGAATTAAATCTTCATTTACAGGATTCTGGTGATGGATAGACTACAGAAACTTATTAATGAAGTTCTTTCTGAAGAAAAGAAAAAACGTGATAGATGCTTACGTATTGCTGATCGTAAATTCGATAAACCTTCAGCTTACAAATCTGGCGCTGTAGTTAGATGTCGTCAAGGTGAAATTTGGAAAGGTTTAAAAGAAGCTATATTAGAAATTATCCAAGAAGACGAATCGCTCCATAAATGGTTTAAACGTAAAGGACCTAAAGGTAAAGAAGGCGGATGGGTTGATTGTAATGCGCCTGATGGGGATGGAGGTTACAAAGCATGTGGTAGAAAAAAAGGTGAAAAACGTGCAAAATATCCTTCATGTCGTCCTACACCTGCACAATGTAAAACACCTGGTAAAGGTAAAAAATGGGGAAAAACAAAATGATTAAGTTACTTGAACTATTAAAACAACAGGAATCGCCTGAGTCTCCACCTTACATGTATTCACCTGTGGGATTTGGATGTCATGTTTGTAAATTCTATTATGTAGAAGATGAAAAACATATGTGCTCAAACACATACTACAAACATTATATGAAAACCAATGAATTAATAGATGAAGAAGGGAATCAAATTAAAGATCCTTCAAAATGGTGTTCAAATTGGTTTTTACCTAAAGGAGAATGAAACCATACACAGACATAGAAGTTACAGACAAACATATTATTCGTGAGTTTAACGAAAATATAGACCCAATTGAACTGTTATGGCATCGCGATAACGAAGATAGAACCATTGAAATTATAGAAGATACAGATTGGCAACTCCAACTTGATAATCAGTTACCTACCTCACTTAAAGAACGTATATTTATACCAAGACACGAGTGGCATCGTGTGATAAAAGGAACAGGAACATTAAAACTAAAAATACATAAATCATGAAGCTAAATAGCTTAAGACAATTAGTAAGAGAAGAACTTAAACGAACTTTAAATGAAAATAAATTTAAAGAAGGTGATATTGTAACTTATATGGGTGAAAAACATAAAGTACTTTCTGATGATGGATATGTAGTTAAATTAACTACTATGAGAGGAGAAGGAAAAAAAGAAAACACCGTAATGCTTAATTATAATCAAGTTAAAGAAAAAGTACGTACCTTAGAAAATCATTTAAACGAAGCAGATTGGTTTGATTATTTACCTGATAATCCTGCTAATCAATCAGATCCTAAAATTAGAAAAGGATATAAACCTAAAGAATCACCTTTTACAATTTTAGCTAATACTGGTGAGTCTGCTATTTTTGAAAAAGATGGTAAATTATATTATTTTTATTACGATAGTATAGATAGAGATGATTTTGAAGAATATGCTGATCGTGAAGTCATAGATGTAGAACCTGATGGTGAAGGTGGATATGATGAAGAATTAAGTGATTGGGAAATGGATACAGATACTGTTTCTAATTATTTAAATGATAATTATTCTAAATTAGAAATAGGGAAAGGTCTTAATGATTATGAAGAAGGTAAAGAATTTATAGAAATAGATGAACCTCTTAAAAATGAAATTTTAAGTATTTTTAAAACTGACGATATAAAAAAAGCATTAGATAAACTTAAATAATTTATAGACAGATTCATAGCCTGTCGATTAAAAAAATTTTAGGAGCTGTGGCCCAATCTTTGGATTGGGCTACTTTTTTTTATATTTTTAAAGTAAAATAAGAGTTATGAATATATTTTACATTAATGAAGACCCGATTATTGCTGCTAGAGAATTAGCAGATGATCATATTAGAAAAATGCAAATTGAAAGTGCACAAATGTGTAGTACTGCTCATTGGGTAAACGGATCAACCGCTCCATATAAACAATCACATACTAATCACCCATCATCTAAATGGGTAAGAGAATCAATTCAACATTATAGATGGTTAATTAAACATGGTTTAGAAATTTGTAATGAATTTGAAAAACGATATGGTAAAAAACATAAAACAAAAGATGTACTTGAATGGCTTCAAGATAATGAACCTAACATACCTGATAATGGATTTATGGATCCCCCAATGTGTATGCCTGATGAATTTAAATTGGAGAATACTATAGATGCTTATAAAAATTTTTATATTAATGATAAAATAAAAATTAAAAAATTAGATTGGAAAAAATTAAATAATAAACCAGAATGGATAAAAAAATAGTAATAGTAGGAGCAGGTGTTGCTGGTGTCAATGCTGCGACAAAATTAGTTGATAATGGTTACCCCGGTGAAATGATCACTGTAATTGATATGGGTAAAGATCCATATCAACGTAAACCTGAAGAAGTAATGACAGGTTTCTTAGGAGCTGGAGGTTGGTCTGATGGTAAACTAACTTACCATACAGCAATTGGAGGTCAATTATCTAAATATTGTGGTGAGGAAAAAGCAATGGAATTGATGGATCAAGTCATTACCAATTTCAAACGTTTCCACCCTAAACCTGAAGAAGTACAATGTTCAAACCCAGAAGCAGAACCGGATTTTATTAAACCATATTTCGGTTTACGATTATTCCCAGTATGGCACGTAGGTACAGATTACTTATCTGAAATTGCTAAAAACTGGTACGATTATTTAGTGTCTAAAGGTGTACAATTTAAATGGGAAACCAAAGTACATGCTATTGATTTTGAAGATCAAAACGTATCTTTTATAGATCCAACTCAAGTTTTATTAAGTAACCCACCTCAACCTAAAATTGAAAAGTTAATTTATGATAAACTCATTTTTGCAGTAGGTAAATCAGGTATTGATTTTGCTCAAGAATTAGCTAACCAATATGAACTCCCAGACGAACCTAAATCAGTACAAATTGGAGTTCGATTTGAAGCACCACAAAAACACTTTCAAAAATTAATTGATGTTTCATATGACTTTAAGTTGTATAGAAAATTTGATAATGAAGGAGTTTCATTACGTTCATTTTGTACAAACAACAATGCTGCTTATGTTGCTGTAGAGGAAACATATGGAGATCACAGTTACAATGGCCATGCTAAAAAAGATGAGCGTTATAGAAACGATATGACTAACTTTGGTATTCTAATGGAAATTAATGGTATTGAAGATCCATTTGCTTGGTCACGT
>Ga0208644_1004517_pt1 | contig 10473 bp, 10 predicted proteins | sample VirMetDEL_Nov_18_FD_184517 | JGI IMG/M metagenome (GOLD analysis project Ga0208644, IMG submission 184517) | Aqueous microbial communities from the Delaware River and Bay under freshwater to marine salinity gradient to study organic matter... | ecosystem: Environmental > Aquatic > Marine >... | reverse complement strand
CATAAACTGGTTTGAGACCAATGGCCTTCATTCTACGATTTGCAACCCATTCAACATACTTCTTGAGGAGAGTATCATTCAAGCCAATCATAGATCCGTCTTTGAAGAGGTAGTCAGCCCATCTCTTCTCCTCATTCACAGCCTTATCGAACATTGCATATAACCATTCCTCTTCTTCCTTCATGATCTGTTTCATATCAGGATCATCACCTGCTGCCCATTTGTTTAAAATGTTTTGTGTGATTGCTAGATGTTGGTTTTCGTCTCTGGCAATAAGGCTAATGATTTTAGCCGATCCTTCCATGAGCTTAAGTTCGCCAAATGCAAACGAACATGCAAAGGAGACATAGAACCTAATTCCTTCCAAGATGTTGACGTTTGCAACGGCTCGGAAGAGTTTTCTTTTGACATCTTTAATATCTTGTTGTGATGTATACGTATCACGGAAGTCTTCCTTCCATTGATTACCCGTACCCCATTGTTGTGCGGTATTAATGAAGTCATCGTATGACTCAGTTACACTCTTTGCACGCTCAAGAATCCTGTCATCAGTAATGATGTGATCAAAAATATCTGATGGATCTGGATAGATGTTTTTAATGATATATGTGTATGAACGACTATGGATCATCTCCATAAATCCCCATACTTCCATACATGCTTCCAACTCAGGAAGAGAACAATATGGGATAAATGCCATCCCTGGTCCTCTACCTTGAATTGAATCTAGCATGATCTGATACTTCAAGTTAGAAGTATAGATGTGTTTTTGTTCTGGCCTGAGAGTTTGATAATCTGCCCTATCTTTTTGAAGGGATACTTCTTCAGGTCTCCAAAAGTATCCCAACTGTTGTGTTGTAAGTCTCTCAAAGATAGGATACTTATAAGAATCGTATCTTTGAACCCCTAGAGGTTTGCCAAAAAACATAGGTTGTTTTTTGGCATCATGGACTTCAGTATTAAAAACTGTCATCCCTTCAATCTTATTCACCATAACATCATTAACTGATGAGACCTTAAACTGCGCAAGACTCACACTCTCCCTCCTCTACTTTGCTCAATTCTTCTAATAGATTGTTCAAATCGGACTTCTCCTCAACTACTTCATCAGTCTTGATGTCGTAAGTGTTCTGATAGTAAGAAGTCTTCCAACCATACTTATATGTAGTCAACAGATCATTTGCCATCTGCGATACTGGGACCTCATTGTCAGGATAGTTCTCTGGGTTGTACGACCAGTTGCCACTGATTGCTTGGTCAAAGAACTTCTGCATCACTGATACAACATTGATATATCCAACATTGCTCTTCATTTCCCAGAGTAATGTGTAATTGTTTTTAAGTGATTGATAAGACGGTACAATCTGCTTAAGGGGTCCTTTCTTACTCTTTTTAATGGACAGATAGTCTCTAGGTGGCTCGATTCCATTTGTTGCGTTTGACACAACGGAACTGCTCTCCGATGGCATCTGAGCAGACAGTGTTGAGTGTCGCAATCCGTGATCCAGAATTGACTTTCTAAGACTCTCCCAATCATGTGCAAGTTCCTGTGAACTAATCTCATCAACATCCTTTTTGTACGTGTCGATAGGAAGGATCCCATCAGCGTACTTAGTACGTCCAAAGTATTCGCAGTGTCCCTTCTCTTTGGCAATTTCATTGGACGATTTGAGAAGGTAATACTGGAAGGACTCGGACAATCCATGAACTGCATCCCATGCCTCTTGTGAGTCATAGTTATAACCAAGTTTAGCCAGGTAATGGGCCAGACCAATGAAACCCACTCCAAGAGACCTACGTGCCTTTGTAGCCACCTCAGCGACCCTGATAGGGTACTCTTGGTAGTCAATCAGTTCTTCAAGACCACGAACAGAAAGATCACATAGATCCTCAAGTTCTTCATCAGATTTAATCTTACCCACATTGACAGCTGATAAGATACACAGTGCAATCTCACCAGGCATCTCTTCATCAATATGATTGAGTGGTTCTGTGGGCAGGGTGATCTCCTGACACAGATTACTCATGTTTACCTTGTCTTTGAACGAGGAATGACTGTTACAGTGGTCGATGTTCATGATATAGATTCGACCAGTCTCTGCTCTCTCCTTCAGAAGATCCAGAATGAGTTCTTGAGCTCCAACAGTTTTTCTTGGTACAGACTTATCTTGTTCATAACCCACATAGAGATCGTCAAATCGATCAGTGCCAAAAGCATCATAGAGACCTGGCGTGTCATGCGGTGAGAATAGGCTAATCTCTCCATCCGTAATGAAACGTTCGTAGAAAATTTTTGAAAGTTGGATTGAGTAATCAAGTTTCCTTACCCTGTTATCTTCTGTACCTTTGTTGTTCTTGAGGACAAGAATATCTTCTATCTCTTGGTGCCAGATAGGAAAGTGAACTGTAGCAGAACCACCTCGGATACCGTTTTGTGTGCAGCATCGTACAGTTGACTCAAACTTTTTAAGGAAGGGGACAACGCCTGTGTGTTGTACCTCTCCACCTCTGATTTTAGAGTTGATCCCACGGATTCGACCTGCGTTAATACCGATACCAGCCCTTTGTGCGACGTATCGGCCAATAGCCATATCACTGCTAAAGATACTATCGAGGGAGTCATCAACATCAACGAGAACACAAGATGCAAATTGACGCAAGGGTGTTCTGACACCTGCCATGATTGGTGTTGGGATGTTGATCCTGTGCTTTGAGATTGCGTCGTAGTATCGTTTGACATATGACAGTCTCGTCTCTTTAGGATATTCTTGGAAGATAGTCAATGCAATCATGATGTACATAAACTGTGGGGTCTCATAGACCTTACCACTGCTTCTATCCTGCACTAGGTATTTATCTACAACCTGCCTCAAACCAGCATACGTGAACAGGTAATCACGATGATGGTCGATGTATGATTCTACCTTCCGAATCTCTTCCAAAGAATACTTAGTGAAAATTCCTTTGTCGTACACACCCTCATAGGCAAGTTTCTGAATGTGATCAACCAGAGATGGCATCTCGTGCATCTTGCCAAACAGTTGTTTCCTAATTGCAAACAGAAGGAGACGTGCAGCAACAAATTGATAATTAGGGTGGTCCAGATCGATCAAGTCAGACGCACTCTTGATAAGAATCTCTTGGATCTCTTGAGTGGTAATACCATCATAGAACTGAATACCAGAAGTCATCTCAACCTGACTTGCAGATACACCAGCCAAACCATTGGTTGCTTCATCAACCATCTTGTGCATCTTATCCAGGTCCAGTTTCTCGACCGAACCATTTCTCTTAGTAACTTTCAATCCGTTGCTCATATCTTTTTCCAGGTTGTAAATTTGAGTTTTGCTTGTAAACCACTATATGTGTTTGATTCTACTATCTCTTGAACTTTATGTCCAGATAGAACCATATCATTTATGTCTTTGTCTCTGATGGTGGAGGGCCAGATGACAACTCGCTCTCCCCGTTCAATACATCGTTCAATTCGAGCAACAATTTCTTTATTACGGGGTTCATTATCGTATACAAAAACTTTGTCGCTTCCTTCAAGATCACTAATTTCACCATCACTACCACACAAAGCCACACTATTGTTGATGAAAGTGCTGTCGAAGGGTCCTTCGACCACATAGACTGGTAGTTTCTTATCGATTGTGTCAAGTCCGAAAACTTTGGGTGCATCGTCGTCCAACATGATGGTTAAGTATTTAATAGGGTTTGTAGACAGTGCTCTACCCTGCACACCTATCAGTTTGTTATCCCTGACAAGAGGAATTACAATACGTTGTTCACCATACTTTGGGTTATCAAAAGACCCTGGTTTGATACTATTGACAAACTCTTGAAAATTCTCGGCATAGTAATACTCACCCTTGAATATTGCTCTATTCATGAGATATCTCTTAGACCTATCTACACTGAATGCATCAGGTAAATCAATCTCAATCTTTTCTTTGAAGACAGGTTTTGATGTTTCTAACTTCTTAAAGATGTCTTCTGGATTCTCTGCCTGAAAATTCTTACCACTCTTACCATCCTTAAACTTTTCGAACACATACTCCTTATGTGTCTCTGGGTCTAGATCCTTCAAGAAACTATTGAAAGAAATACTGATACCACAATTGTGACACTTGTAGTTGGTATTGTTCTTTACGCGATACAGATACCCTCGTGCCTTGTTCTTCTGCTTCTGACTGTCACCGCAAATTGGACAGCGGAAATTGTACAAATGCGGTTTTACCTTTTTGAACTTTGGTAGTCGTGAGGAAATCAGATTGATGTACTTTACATCAATAAAATCCATATCACCTAGTATAACTCGTTTCTATTGTAGAGACTTCTGTCGGTCCTGTCAAGAGTTGTGGGAAGGCTGTCATGACCCTCATACCTATCGACAGGACAGTAAGACCACCTACAACCATCCAGACCCTCTTCTCAAGTCCACGTATTCGTTGCAATACGATGTCATGATCCCCGTCCATTTTATCACGGAGTTTGTCAATTTTAGCAAAGAGTACTGTGTCGATTTCTTCTTGTTTTGATATACGTTCTTCATGGACTGCAAGCATCCTACTTACAGTAGTATTTACTTCAGATAATTTTTCGATTGCTGCGTCGATACGAAGGACAATCGGCTTCAAGTCCTCTATCTTTTGTTCTAATACTGCAATCTTAATTTGATCGTCCATTTTGAGGTTTGAAGTATGGATTGAATTCCAATGACTTTTTCTTAGCCTTCTTATCCTTTCTCTTCTGTTGCCTGTCCATCAGGTCTTTAATAGCCTTCTTCACATACTTATTACGACCATCTAATTTAAGGGTGGAATCATAACCAGCAGTAGGACCAGCAGCAGGGGAGGAGCTACTAAATCCACCAGATCCCCCAGGAGGATTTGCCACCATGCCCTCCTCATTGACACTAAACTCACTATACATTGCTGTACGAAATGCATCTACAAACCTGTCAATTTTGTCCTTATCCATTAGAAATACCTTTTAGAGCATCTAAACATTCTTGATCTAATTCAATATCATGTATGTAACTTTTTGGATAGTCTGGTAACTTATCCAAGAACACAATAAATGTTTTTATTGGAGACCACAAACTCTTATCAATTTTGTAGAACAACATTGGTGTTGTTGCATCACCAAAAATATTATACAGAATGATGAAATGATTTATTAAAAGATGTACCTTTAAATCACCACTGGTCTTATACCGTTTAAGGAGTCTTTTGATGTATCTGAATCGACTCAGATCTTTATCAAAATCCTCCCTTGTAACGGCTTGGGGATTCTCATAATTTTTAATGGCAAAGATAAGGAAGTTCTCCTCGTTCAATTCATTAAATAACATTTATCATTCAGCAGTAGGGTAGTCAATACCACCAGTTGTAATACCAGACATAGCAACCAGAGTCTCTTTCTTGACTCTCAGATTACCAAGGTTGTCAAGGTAGGTTGTAACACCAACCCAACCTTCATGAGTAACAGTATATTCAGAAGAAACACCTTCTGCATTTGCTACACCATATACCAGTGAATCAGGTGTTCCGTATGATGCCTCACTGTAGATAGAATTGAGTACAGATGACTTAGGAAGTTGAGATACCGTGAAGTCTGCACCAGCAATAGCTGCACCACTCAGACCCATGGTTGAACCAATAGTCAGTGATTCAGAGTTAGCAATACTGACGATAACAGCATCACCATAATATGTGTTACCACTACCTCTAGTACCAAAACGGATTACATCACCTTCTGCGCAACCACCATCAATACCAAATGATGTACCAGAACCAGTGACAACCCCTGTAGAGTAGTTCAGGGAAACTGTACCTGCAGATCCCACATTGTCGTTGTTTCCCCAAAGTGCCATGTCTTGTGCCCTTGTAAAGTTACTTTCTTTCAAATATTTATAAAAAAATAGGAGACAAGAATGTCTCCATTATATCATTCTTCTCTGGTTTTAATTGCCTTTGCAACTACTTCAAGAAGTTCATCATCCATATCAGTCTTAGTCAGTTTGACTGCCTTACCAAGAATTACCAAACAAACATCAATCAACTTCTCACCCAGTTCTTCATTCTCAGGAATCTTTGCAACTGCATCAGAGATAATCTTTGATGCCAATGGAAGTAAAAATGATAGCATGGTGAATACCTAGTACTATCTTATATATCAATTATCAATCAAATCTTGAACTCATTGGGAATGGTTTGATTTTTGGTTTTACACCACTTTCCTTTTCTTTCTTTTTGGTTTCTTGTCTTCGTTGTGCTATATCCTTTTTGTTAAGTGGTTTTTGTCCTGGCATAGTCTTTGTCAAAGCAATTCTGATAGCCTCTTTATGTTTGTCACTAGTTTCCTCATTTTGAGGACCACGTTCTGCTTCTAACTTAGCAGCAATTGCCATCTGACGTTTCTTTTCTTTAGACTTTCCCTTGAATTGGGGGGCATCAGACTTATAGAAATCCTTTACAACATCACCCATATCTGCTTTCGCAAGATCCATTTTCTCATTAACTTGTGCTGCCTGTGCTTCTTTACCAAGTTTCTTTCTTTCCTTCGCAATATTCATATCAATTCGAGCAATTTTTTGTTGCTCTCTTGCTCTCTTTGTTTGAAGTGCGGAAATATCTTCACCAACCATCTTATATCTCTTGTCACCTTTAGCCAAATTTTGTGCAGCAGGTGTTTTTGCTTTAATATCTGCCTTTGAAACTTGCATTCTGGTATCTTTAGTTGGTTCTTTAGAACCACCATATCTTGCCTTTGTGGGTCCTAATGGTTTCTTCTTGCCAAAGAGTCCCTCTTCAATCTCCTCCACTTCAAGAATAATACCACCAATCTCCTCAAAGGCCTCAGTCATCTGTGGGTTGATGACAACCTTATTATTTACTTCTTTCGTATCAATCTTTTTCTCAGACTTTTTATCAGTCTTAGGTTCTGAAGAAGGGATATCCACAACTTCAATGAGATCCTCTCTCCAATTAGAAAATTTATTTCTCTTCATGTTACTAGATTAGATACTCTTTTTCTTGTAGTTATTTAGAAATTCTCTGAAATTTGATTTGGGTCCTTTGTATGGCTTACCACCGTATTGAAGATTTGTCTTATCACCCTTTTCAAATCCTGGTGTCATGTCAGCAACATGTTTGAAGTGTCCTGTGGTACCAGTCAGAGTGTTTGGTGTCTTGGGAATTCTCATCTTACGATCCATCTTGACCTCAGAATATTCACGAAGATCACGAATCCAAGACTTAAACATAATATCTTCTTCTGTAACACAGATTAGATAGTTAGTTCCTCTACGAACAATCTTACCAATCAGTCCAGTGTTCAGATTTTCTACCATTTGATTGATCTTAAAGATCTTACCAGTGACATAATTCTCACGTAGATTCTTCCAGTCAAACTTAGGAGCAATCTGCCAGAGTGACCAACCCTCCTCAACATTCATTGCTTTACGAACAGTGGTCATAATAGTTTTTGCTGTTGCGTCATCAATGTTATCAGGAATACCAGTTCTGAAAGTCTCAAAGTCACCCTCGGCTGCAGCCTTTCTCATCTTAGATGCGGACATTCCAGAGACACCTTCTGCATCATCTTCTCTCTGACCTGCAGAGATAGTTTCAATCTCATCAAAGTCATAAAGGTCACCATTGTATTTCTGAGCCAGGTTGTCAAACTCACCAACTCTGTCAGAACCTACCACAATCTTGATGTTTGAGTATCCTTCACTGTCAGCAATCTTCAATGCATCAAAGATAGTTTTGACACTTTCATCATTAACAATGTTCTCCTCATGGTCAGGGAACATTTTCTTCATCAGATCTGTTTTTTGTGTGGGATCTAATGGATTCTTTTTGGGGTCATATGATCTTGAAGGATAAATTCTCAGGTCTCCATCTCCTGCAACTTGTGCAGATGCGTCAAGAACTTTTTTATGTCCAACTGTAGGAGGATTAAATCTACCAAACACCAGTGTTAGTGTCTCTCCAGTTTTATCACCACCCTTAGTTTCATTACCCTCTTCTTCTCCACCTTCTCTCTTACCACCTTCTACTTCAGGTTGTGCAACTCTCTTCTGTGGTTGTTGTTCTGGAGTTTTATATTGTGCGGCCTTACCTGTCTCCTGTCTTTCTGCACCACCTTTTCTATCAGTGAATCTCAGTTCACCACCTTCAGTTCTTGCTACGATATTACCAGCCTTATCAACCCAATTTCCCTGGCCATCACCAGTCAGACCAAGTTGCTTCGCACGAGAAGAAGCCTTAGTCTGTCTTGCCTCAGAAAAGAAATTTAAGAAACTCTTCATTTCTACCAATATCCTATATTGTATTTATTAGAAGAACCTGTTGTTCTTATTATACTTGGAAAGGAATGACTTTCCATACGAAGTGGACACCCTCTTTACTGTCTCATACTCCTCCTTGAAGACTTTACCAGCCTTCTTATCATCAAGAATATCCTGATCGATAAGACCAAGTTCAATCAATTTTCTATTCACAGCTTTTGGTTCTCTTGCTTCATTACCTGCAGCAATGGCTTCTGCCCAACCATCCATATATCTCTGTCTGTCTCCTGGTTTTGCATTAGCCATGGATTGTAAGAACCCACGGTAAACATTTTCTTGAAGAGCTACTGTTCTTCTACCAGATTTATCAGTAATACCTCTACTCAAACCTGCTGCCTTGAGTAATTGTTTCCCAAGTTTTGATTTCATACCAGCTGCTTTCTTCTTATCTTTTGGATCGGTTGCAACTTTACGGAACTCATCTCTTAGACTTGTGTACCTACCATCATCTTCACCAAAGTGTTCTTGTAATATTTCTCTAGTAACTCCGTCACCAAGACCCTTTCCACCCTCACCAAGAAGTGTCTTTACAAGTTGATCACCAACATCACCAATTTGATTTTGTTTCTCAAATAATTTTTCAATACCACCAAAATCTTCTTCAGACTTATCTTTATGAACATCAACTTCCCTCTCAAAGAAGTCTTTCATTGACATATCTACCTTTTTCTGGTTGATATTTGAATTGATGAGAGTAAAGTTATCATCATTTTCTCTCTGTTCCCACTCTTCTTTACCTGGTGCACCATTGTCTTTATTGTTAAAACCACGAACATGTTCTAAGTCCATGGCCTGAAGATCAAGAGGAAGACCCGTGTATGCATCACGACCACCCTGTTCAAGGTATATACGCCACATCAACTTTGCCCTGTCCTTATTATTAGCTGCACCTCGTCTCACCGTACCATCTTCGTTTTTACCAAGATAGTGCATGTCTTTATGTGCCTTATCATCTGACACATACTTATCATTAGTAACCTGACCCTTACCACTCAAGGATTTCTTGAATGAATCTGGAAGAATATCAAATGATGCATCAATAAACTCATCCGATACTTTATTTGATCTTACAGAGTCAACAAATTTTTTAATCTGTTCTGGTGATCCATCACCATATCCTTCCATCAAACGATCACGATTAGCCATGAGGTTTTGAATATCTGCATATCCTAAGTTATTCTTACCTGCACCAGCATTCACTCTTCCTTCAAATGTCTTTGCATGTGCCATTGACTTAAGGAAAGATCTCTTATCAGTTGCGCTTGGAACAGTTGATAAAGATTCCTGGAACTTTGCAAACTTCTTCTCCATCATCTTTCTCTGACGATCAGCCAGAGTCTTCATCATAGTTTCAGCTTCTTTAGTGAACTCTTCATATTCACTATCAAATGCCTCATCATCATTTGCATAATCAATTTGGTCTTGAGTTTCTTCTACTGCATCATCAAGAGTTTTGTAATCATCTACGTCTATCTTCTCAGCCTCTGCATCATTTATTGCTTGAATCTCTGCTTGACTCTTCGCAAGTTCTGCCTCAGCTTGTGCATCTGCAACTTCTTTTGCATTATCTTCAGCTTCTTTTTCTGCAGCAAGTTGTCCAAGAATATCCCGTGCCTGTTGCTTAATCTGATCCTTTCTCGCAGGACTCATTACGTTTCCACGACCACGCATCAAACCTTTTTCAATTTCTTTTACATTACCACTATCAACTGCAGTTGATGTTGGTCCACCAGGAACAACTCTCCCCATTTGATCGGTAACAGATGTTTGAGGTTCTTGTGGAACTTCTGCCTTAAATTGAGAAAGTGTTTTTGGTTCTGCCTGGCCTGCAGGAGAACTTGCCATCCTGTCAAGAAGTTCATCCTTAGATGCGGGTTGGAATTTATCTCCTACAACCTTTCCAACATATTGTCCTTTGTCATTATAATACTTACCAAACTTTGACGTAACTCCACCAGCACGTTCAGCATCTTTCCTTGCCTGAGACTCATCATTCTCGGCAAGGTATGCATCTGCTTTCTTCAAATATTTAAATACGTCCACTACACAACCTAGTTCTCATGAAATTATTTATTTCTGAGTGCCTCGGCTCTCTTGCGTGCTTTGTTTCC
>Ga0208644_1004515_pt1 | contig 10479 bp, 15 predicted proteins | sample VirMetDEL_Nov_18_FD_184517 | JGI IMG/M metagenome (GOLD analysis project Ga0208644, IMG submission 184517) | Aqueous microbial communities from the Delaware River and Bay under freshwater to marine salinity gradient to study organic matter... | ecosystem: Environmental > Aquatic > Marine >... | reverse complement strand
TGATCGGAGCATTACCAATCCGATGGAGTTTGTGTACGATAACGTCATTGGCACAGCCAACGTGCTTGAGTATCTTCGCAACCATCAGGCAGACGCGTGGATGATCTACTTCTCAACGGACGAGGTCTTTGGACCGGCACCAACTGGCGTCGCGTACAAGGAGAACGATCGGTACAACAGCGGCAACCCATATGCAGCGACAAAAGCTGGTGGGGAAGAGTTGTGCGTGGCATACGCCAATACCTATAAGCTGAACGTGCGCATCTCACATTGCATGAATGTCTTCGGTGAACGCCAGCACGCTGAGAAGTTCATTCCATTGGTCATTGGTAAGGTGTTACGCGATGAGCTGGTCACGATTCACGCTGATGCGACACGCACAAATGCTGGGAGCCGCTGTTATATCCATGCACGGAATGTGGCTGACGCGGTGATGTTCATCATTGAGCATGGACATGCGCATGAAAAATACAATATCGTTGGTGCGCAGGAAATGGATAACCTGACGTTGGCGCAAACGATTGCAGAAATCGTTGGCAAACCACTACGCTATGAGCTCGTTGATTTTCATTCATCGCGACCTGGGCATGATTTACGATACGCGTTAGATGGCACAAAGATGGCACAACTTGGTTGGCAGCCACCAGTGGAGTTCTTGACAACGCTAGAGCACGTGGTCTTATGGACATTGAAACACCAACAGTGGTTATGAGGTGATGAAATGCTGGTGCGACATGGTACGTTGCGAGCGCGATCACATTGGATGGATGTTGGGCTTGGTAGCGTGACGACGTCACTTATCACAAGTGTGAGTCCAATAGTGCCTGCAACGACTATTACACAACCAACAGCTGGAGCGGTACCGCCGTCAATGTCATCGCAGCAAATTGCACCGCTTACAGCCGTTACATCGACACAACCAGCGCCAGGTACGACGACAGCGACTGATCCGCTCTATAAAAAACTATCATCAACACCATTAAATCCAGGCGTCCCTGTTCCAAGTGATACAGACGCAGCATATGCATACGCGCTTATTAATATACGCGGTGGAACAGGTCCTAGTGCATGGAAACAGTATAACGATCCAATCCAACTATGGAATGATATGTGGATATCGCCAATGTCAGCGAGAGATGCAAAAGCAGGGAGTGCATCTGGCGCTGTCTTAACACCGGGGTTGCGTCCATGGGAACAAGGAATGCAATCACTCGGCATTGATTGGGCGTTTTCGCGTGATCCAGCACTTGCATCACTCATTGATTGGGTGTATAAGCGTGGATTTCCGCGATTGACGACATCACCATTTGGACAGCCGTTGAGCGATAATTGGAGAGATCCTGCATTACGGTATTACAACGTCGCGACAGATAAAAATCCAGGTGGATTTGGATATTATATGCACACGTACATTGGACCAGCGCTGTTTACGCTTGCAAGCGCTGTGATAGGTGGTGTTGCATTAGGGCCATTGTTTGGTGGTAGTGCGGGTGCGGCATTAGCTGGTGGTGCTGTTGGCGCGGGATTAGGTACGGCTGTAACTGGATTTGCGGTGTCGCCACCTGCAGCTCTTGATATAGCACCAACATCGTTATCGCCATCGTATAATTCAACGCTTTTACAAACTGGTACGCAAGCAAGCGTGCCGTTGATGGTTACGCCGCAAGGTAATCAATTTTCATTTGAACAGAACATGAGTAATTCGCCAATTCCATTGACAGAAGAACAAGAAACAGCCATGGCAGCGCAAGACGACATTGTGAAAGGGCTCTTGGTCGTCAGCGTGCTTGGCGCAATCGCGTTGTTTGGAGGGAAATGATATGGCACATCGTGGACAGTCGCGTGTTGTATATGTGTTATTGTATTGTGAAGATGGCAATGGCGAAATTGGGACACCACAAGCGGTGTTTGATCGTAAGCCGACAATGCGAGAGTTACTTAACATGGAGTTATTTCCAGCTGAAAGTCTTGATGAAATAACAGAGCTATTTGATGAGCGGGTATTTTGGTGGAAGAAAACGCAGCGTTATCCATAGGAGTTGAGTATGCCACCGCAATTACCGCCTGGCTATCGTGATGCGCAAACCGTCTTTGAGGAAATGCGACGGTACAACCAGTCGCTCTTGTCCATTGCGCTATCGACGTCATTTCGGACACAGCAGATTGTCCTCAGCGATACTGAACGGAAGATGATCATCCGGCCGTTCAGACCGCAAGTCTATATGTTGATTAATGCCGACCCGACAAATGCCTTCTTCATTGGCGATAAGAACGTGACAGCGACATCGGGCTTTCCAATTCTTGCGCAGAATCCGATGACATTTGGTGTCGCTGAAAACGTCGAGATTTGGGCAATTGCGAATACAGGTAGCATGATCGCGTACTTGTTGGATCTAGGCTACTAAGGAGATGACAATGGCAAAAGTGCGACTTAGTCGAGAGGCGCGGAATTGGGTGGAAGACCGCATTGAGAATGAAGAGCCGCTATTGTGGAGTGAGTTCTTAAAACTCATGAAAGAAATGGGTGAGACCGCGGCAACGATCAAACGGTACCGATCAAAAGCTGTCAAGAACGCGGCCAAGAAACGGCATAAAGAAGGTATCGCGTTTTGGAAAATGACACATCGACTTGGCAGTACGAGGTAATCATGGCAAAACGAAAACAACTTGAGTATACGATTGGCGAGATTAACAAGCAGATTGCGGCAATTTTTAAGAAACATCGCGTGCGTGTAAAACCTGGAGAGAGGGTGTTTTGGCAAGACATTAAGCGCGTTGAAAAGAAATCAAAAGCTGATGCAAAGAAGCTTGAACGGTTAGCAAGCAATCGGCAAGTAATGATGTCATTCATGTATGAGCGCATGCTTGCGCGTAGTAGACGGGGGTATTAATGACACTTCCATCATTACAGACAACGTTAAAAGATTGGCGCATGGAGGTAGCGAAAGGCTCGATTGTCGATCATCAGGCGGTGAATTGGACGACGACAATACGTAATGGTTGGTGGGCACGAAAGACGGATGTATCATTGCCACTCTATCCAGGTAAACACGCGTACGTCTACACGTTAGACGCGATTGTTTCACATGCGTGTCAATTGGTGATCAATGATCAATGGCATTGGGAGTTGCAGCGTGGGCGAACTGTCGTGCCAGTTGCGTTTCCAATCCCAGTCGGTGAGCAACTCACAATTGCGTGTCTATGGAGAGGAGGTTGGTGGCCATGGCGCAAATGCCAATGCAACATCGAACTCATCTTGACGTCATAGAGAATGTCATTCGTTTTCGTGAAGACGCCAATGGCTTTACGCTCAACGCCAACCCGTTGGCAATGACGACAAATATTTGGTGGCTCGATGGACGTTGGACATTGTGTAACGTATGGGTACATCCGCGTTTTCGTGGACTGAAGCTGACACATCGCGTGATGACAGCGTTATTTGATTGGATGGCATTGCGCAATGTCGCTGTCGTGTGGTTTCCAGTGAAAGACGCCAACATGAGCTTTTGGAACTGGATGGCTGAATATTATAATATTGCATGCGATGGCGAATGGGTACAAATACGGAGAACAACATGACATTGCGAGACGCACAAGCACACGCGCGAAAAATGGGTATGGTCATTAAGACAACGCCCGAAGGTGAATATCGCGTTAACTATAAGAAGGGCAAAGAGGCAACAGCGTATTATGCGACAGAGCTTGACGATGCCGTCGCGACAGCAGAAGATATGGCCAAACGAGCAAATACACATACGGAGAATACAATGGCAAAGCGAAATCCGTACACGGCGGTTGGAAGTGCGCATGTGATTGACAGCGTCGCTGGCGCAAAAGCGTTATGGGATGCGTGGTCAAAAAACGATCATGGCATGGATTTTCAAGAATACGCAGAGAAAACAGCGCCGCGAGTCTTCTACGCGATGAAGGCATTTGCGAAAGGCGAGTCGCTGCGTGATAACCCAGTGCGTAAAGGAAAAAAGAAAAAGAAGAAACGCACAAAGAAAGCATCGTCAACAAAGGCAAAGCGCGCGATCGCGAAAGCCAAGATGAAAGTAAAGAAGGCGCAAACAAGCATGCGACGAGCGGCAGTAAAACCGATAAGCCATTCGCGATATAAGGCGCTGGAAAAGAAGCTGGCAAAAGCGATTGCGAAGCTAAAGGCGCTCATCAAACGGCGAGGTTAATATAGTGAAAGAGGCAATATCATGGCGTTAGGTGCAAGTGCGTTTGGCGCGTTTGCGCCAGGTAAAAATGTTGGCGATGTGCATTATGACGTGAGGACAGGTTCATTTTGGATTTTTCTTGGCGATGTCTACAGCAATTGGCTCAATTGGCGATTAAGTGGTGGAAAGTTGAGCGATCGTCCAGACACAAGCCAATGGACATCGAAACACGCGGGTGCATTTTGGTATAACAATCTGACAGGGCAATTTGAGGGTTTCAACGGTGAGGTTGTTGTTTTTCTTGGGTAATTAAGAAAGCAAAGAAGAAGAAAGACGTCAAAAAGTTGAAGAGACTTAGCGCAATTGCGTATAGCATTTGCGAGATTGTGAATGACGAAGTTGGCATCTTTGATGAGTTGTCAAGCGACTGTTCAAATGCGGCTGCACGCGCAGACAATGAATAGGAGCAAGCAATGTACGATTACCGGTGCAAGGTGTTGCGTGTGATTGATGGTGATACCGTTGAGGCTGATATCGACCTTGGCTTTGATTGCCATTATATTTCGAGCGTGCGGTTGCAAGGTATCAACGCGCCAGAAATTACAGGCGCAAACAAACAAGCTGGGCTGGACGCAAAGGTAGCGTTAGAAAATTTCTTAGCGCCTGGCAACGTGATCATCATGACGACGTTGCGAAAGGACAAGGATAAGTTTGGGCGAGTACTTGGCGTATTCATGGTCAATGGCGTCAACGTCAACCAACAAATGATTGATGGCGGCCATTCGGTCGCGTACATGACATAGGAGTAGGTAATGGCTTGCACCATGCGACGCATGATCGCGCGTGTCATTTTATGGTGTATTCAAGAAGACGATGAAGCGCGCATTCAACGAGTTCGGCAAGGGTTAATTGAGGCGATGACGGCACAGTTGCAGCAGATGACAGAGTTGCACATTACAATGATGGAAACGTCACATGCGCAAATGCAGCAGCAAATGGAAATGCAAGTGGCGCGTGCGATTGGTGAACATTATCTGCAGACAATTGGGCAAATCGAAATGCTTAAAGAACACCTATCAAAAGTAAATAAAGATCTACATCATTACACAACTGTGCGAGCATTAACATACGCAGAAAACTTACGAGCATCGACGGCGGAGTTTGTTGAGAAATTAGGAGGCGCGTTACGATGAGATATAAATGGCGGTGGTTTGTCTTTATGGTCTTGTTGTTTACTACAGCGTGTGCATACGCTGTTGGAACGTGTCGATCTGGGCAATTATACTGCGTGGATAGTGAAGGTTATATTCACGCGCAAGGTATTATCGCATCACCTGGACCAAACACAATTAGTGGATTGTCGTTGTCAGCGCCATTGCTAATTGGTGATGGGACAAGCGGAACGCCAGCGTATTCGTTTACAAATACGCCAACAATTGGGCTATATAATATAAATGCAAATAGCCAATTTGGTATTAGCGGTAAAATTGGCGCGTACAACGGTACAGCGTTAACAAATGGGCAATTGCTTATTGGGAATACGACATCAGGTGCATTTGATATTGGGACGCTAACTGCCGGTACAGCGGTAGCGGTAACAAACGCGCCTGGCGCAGTAACAGTATCAGCGACAACACCCAATCCAATTATTAACAGTAATTTTGACATATGGCAGCGAGGCACAACGTTTGCAATTACAGGGACGCCAACATACACAGCTGATCGTTGGGTGATTGGCTATAGTTCATCTGGCACATTTACAGTCAATCAATCAACAAGTGTACCAACAGTCGCTGAAGCTGGCGTGCTATTTAATTATAGCTTAGAAGTTGACGTAACGGCAGCTGACGCAGCTGTTGGCGCTACCGATTCAGTGCTTATCGCACAGAAAATTGAAGGTTATAATTGGCGGCAGCTTGCACAACAAACCACAACAGTAAGCTTTTGGGTATACGCAACAAAGACGGGTACGTATTCAATTGGCATGGTGAATAAAGGTGGCGATCGCGCGATTGCGAAAGAATACACAGTAAACGCATCAAATACGTGGGAAAGAAAGACGGTGACGTTTGCAGCATCGCCGAGTGCAGGCACATGGGCGTACGATAATACAGTTGGTGTTCAAATCGATTGGGTACTGATGATGGGGTCGAATAATACTACGGCCACACTTGACTCGTGGACATCGACAAACGACACTGCGTCAACAAATCAAGTAAACGCAATGGATTCAGCATCAAACTTCTTTCGCATTACTGGCGTGAAAATTGAAACCGGCAGCGTTGCGACGCCAATTGCAATTATATCATTTGAAGAAGAGTTGGCTCGATGTGAACGGTACTATCAGAAATCATTTGACTATGCAACTGCCCCCGCACAAAATCTTGGCCTCACTGTTGGAGCGGAGTTCAAAAACTCTCCGATTGCAGGGGCCACAACACTGTATTGGGGAATACGTCTGCCAGTCAAGATGCGCGGGGCGCCCAGCGTCCTTACATACAATCCAAATGCAGCCAATGCTCACGTGAGAAATGCAAACGACTCGACCGATTTTACAGGAACAGGAATCAGCTACCCGACTGAATCTGGATTTGTGATTCAATCCACGGGCACAGCAGGAACTGCGGTGGGGGAATTGCTAGCCGTATACTGGACGGCTGATGCGGAGCTTTAACGTGGGGGTAGTGGTCAGTTATTACTAACCAATGGAGGTTGATCATGTTTGGATTACAGAAATGGCAATTGTACGCGTTGGCTGCAGTAGCAGGATATTTTGTCTATAAGAATTATTTTGCGCCACAAGCAGCGGCAGCGACATCGCAACCATTACCAGCGCCATCACCAGTGCAGCAAGGCACAGCGGCATTTCCGTCATATGTGAACTAGGAGGCGATAATGAAACTTGAAACATGGCAGATCGTTGCGTTAATTGGGTTGGCGGGTGCTGCGTATTGGTATTTTACACGATCAAAGGCACCAGTGAGCACAACCGCAGGATCATCCGCAAATTCAATGGCGCCATCAGTAGTGAATGCCGGTGGTGCGTTAATGTATAGCATCCCTGTTGGCCAGCAATCTGGTGTACTTGCGCCAATGACACCGCAAACACCAGGTTATGGCGTATACGCGCCGATTTCGTAGGAGGATGATGCGATGAAACCATGGCAATGGTTGGTTGTGGTATCATTCGTTGGGTTGGCGTGGGCAGCGAGTCGAGTGCCTATGCCGCCACCGAATCCACGAGCATTTGTGCCACCAAGTGGACCAGCGCCATCAGCGTAAAGGAGGTATGAATAGCTGCATGAGTAGCTAATGCACTGTAAATAATTACAACAATGATGAGGAGGTAATTACGTGAATTTGGTAAAGCTAATGATTGCGTTATGGCTACTGATATTTACGCCGTCGTGGTCATACGCGCTTGAAGATTACGCAGAAGTCACGTTACAAAACGGCGTAGCGATAGCTAGTAATGGCACTGCTATTACAGTTAATCGATACACGTCAATTGCGTTACAAGTGACAATTACTAATACTGCAACAGTGACATTTGAAGGTAGCACGGATGGAACGACGTACGCGTCACAAACATGTACGGCGTCAGACAACACATCTGGGACGTTAGTGACGTCGACAACAACGACCGGTATGTATCAATGTAATATTGCTGGGTTATCGCTATTTCGGGCACGGGTATCGTCGTTTACTAGTGGAACGGTGACTGTATTTGGGCGAGCCAGTACTGCGTTATATAGTAGGAAAAGCGGTGGTGGAGGGGGCGCGGCAGATGGCGTGGGTTACGATGAGGTTGATGATGAGGGGGTCGCGCTAACAAAACGAGCCAAGCTCAACATGACTGGCGCGGGCGTAACCTGTACGGATAATTCTGGGGCAGCCCGCACCGATTGCGTGGTGTCTGCGCCGACGCACACGCTGCTGGATGGGCTCACACACACCGACACCACAGCGGGCGTACCTGGCAATGGTGATTTGATCATCTCCGACACGAACATGTGGGCGAAACTGTCCGGCCCGACAAGCGCGAGCGAGCGGTGCTTCGTATCCACTGGAACGGGGGCCGCAGCGAATGTGCCAACCTGGAGCGCGTGCAGCGGAGTCAATGCGCAGACAGGGCCGTCATACACGGTCTTATTGACGGATAACCGCAAGGTCGTGACATATACCAACGCATCTCCAGTTGCAGTCACGCTTCCACAGGCAACGACGGCAGGGTTCGCGGCTGGGTGGCATAGCTATCACCGCAACGTCGGGGCCACGGTTGTTACCATCACGCCGACCACCAGCACTATCGGCGGGCTAACCACACTCGTGCTTGACCCAGGTGAGGGCGCATGGATCGTGTCGGACGGGACGAACTATCAGGCGGTGCGCGGTGGTAGTACCTCATCCATCAACGCGCAAACGGGCGTGAGCTACACGATCAGCCGAGACGATGCTGACAATCTTGTGACGACCTCCAACGCTGGCGCGATTGCCACGACACTCCCGCAGGCTACTACGGCTGGGTTCGGCAAGGGCTTTTCGACCTTCGTGAAAAACATCGGCGTCGGCACGAACACCATCACGCCGACGACCTCCACCATCAACGGCGCGGCTTCTTTGGCGTTGACCACGAACCAATGGGCGGCGATCTTTTCGGACGGCACAAACTATATCGCGCTCAAGGGCAGCGATTCGGGCGGTGGCGGGGCGGGAACCGTGACGAATACGGGCGGTTCGCTTACCGCGAATGCTGTGGTCCTGGGCGCAGGAACGGACGATACGAAAGTCGTGGCCGGCATCACGACGGATGGCACCAGCATCCTCAACCTGGGCGTGGCTGGCGCCTCGACAGGCAAGGTCGTCCTGAGCAATACCACGTCCGGCACCATTACGATTACTCCACCGGCTGGGGCGTTGGGGTCGGTGACGACCACGATCCCCGCCACAACCGGCACGTTGGCGCTCAATTCCCCGAGCTATCTCACAACCAGCGCAGAATCGACGTTGAGCGGAGAGAATGTTCTGACGGCAGGCTACCGCGTATCCGTCACGACCGCTGGCGGAGTCACCACGCTGGATACGACAACGAGCAAGTCGAAGGTGGTATTGGAAGATGAATTTTGCGGCGGGGTCAACTCGAACGGCAACTTCGGAAATCTCGGCTGGTCAACTTCGCTTGGCACCTTCGGTTCAGGAACTCTAGCAGCGGGGCATCCGTGCGTTGGGCAATTCTCATCGGGCGCAACCATTAACAATATCGGGCGCATGTGGCTTGGGTATAACACGCAGGCGACGGGAGTGCTATCAGACGTGGAGTACGTCGGCTATCTCGTAAAACCAAGTTCGGCCCTAACTGGGGCCAGCGAGTCGTTCCGGCTCGGTTTGCTGGCAAACATGACGACATCAAACGAAGGGGCCGATGGGGTGTATTTCTCGTATTTGCCAGGCTCGTCGGCCAACTGGCGCAGCATTACGAAATCTGGCGGATCAACCACGGCGAATAGTTCCACCGTCGCCGTTGTCAATGGCACATGGGTTCTGCTGGAAATCGTACGGAGCGGTTCAGACTTCGCCTTCTACATTAACGGCACTCTGTTTCAGACGCACACAACAAACATTCCAGCAGGATCGACCACTATCTATGATGGTATCAATGTCGAGAACAACGATGGCACCGCCAGAACGCTGGATCTGGATTGGGCCGCCTTCCGCTCCATCGCGCTCACATCGAGGCACCCATAATGGAGGTTCGCATGACACAGTTTATTATCTGGATGTTCGCGATGCTGATACAGGCGGCTACGGCCTGGGCTGTGGCCGATCTACCCACGCTTCCAACGGAGTTTGTCCCTGGCACCACCCCCACACCAGGAACCAGTAAGAGCGTGTGCGCCACGGTCAATATCTCGACGGCCTCCAACGCCTCCCCGATTGTCGTCACCGTCGCCAGTCACTACTGGGTCACCGGGCAATCCGTGATTGTGTCAGGGGTGAGCGCGAATACCGCTGCTAACGGCACCTGGACCGTAACCAAAGTCTCAGCCACGCAATTCAGCTTGAATGGGTCAACTGGCAACGGGGATGGGACGGGCGGCACCGCGGCCTGTGATTATTCCAGCCTGCAAACCGCGCTGAACGCGGCGACGGCGGGATGGACGCTGTACCTCAATCAAGGAGAGGTATATACCGCCCCAACCGGCACAGATGGATATAATTCAGGGTTTGTCTTGCCTGCTAAAAGTGGGCCGACCTATACCGTCGTTCGTACGTACGATGATAGCAGCGGGCATCTCCCGTCGGAAGGGGAGCG
>Ga0208644_1004514_pt1 | contig 10482 bp, 14 predicted proteins | sample VirMetDEL_Nov_18_FD_184517 | JGI IMG/M metagenome (GOLD analysis project Ga0208644, IMG submission 184517) | Aqueous microbial communities from the Delaware River and Bay under freshwater to marine salinity gradient to study organic matter... | ecosystem: Environmental > Aquatic > Marine >... | reverse complement strand
CATTACATCATCTGCCTCCACATAATCAATGTAACACAAATCAACAGGTAGTAAACCTAAGTACTTAATCAGAGCGTTGAACTGATTCCTCATAGATTGTTGTTGGTCTTCCAAATCTTCATAACCTGCCAATCGGTTCACTTTGGTTAGACCTGTTCTACCATCTTTGTATCCGCTATACATTTTCTTTCTTCGATGAGAACCACCTTTCCCATCAAATACCACCAATACTCTCGTTGGTTTGTGGTTTCTAATAAGAGCACCGAGGGATAACAGAAATCCTGTCACCCCTCCTACATGCTCTCCATCATCATTCAATGTAGGAACTGCCCCAAAGACTCTGATGAACATATTCAATCCATCGACTATCATAACCTTATCGTTTACATCAGATTTTGATGTATTGGTTAGGTTATTCAACATTTGTTTGTAGTTAGTCGATACTGTCATCAAATTCCGTTGAGTCTATGTTTGCATTACTCTCAGCCTCTTGATATCCCAAGATGTATGCGTCACATATTTGTTTATACATTGATTCTTTCACTTCGGGTCTGTCTTCCAACAAAGTTGAGAAGTCTTTGGCTTGGAACTTAACCTCTTCACCAGTTTCTTCATCAACCCATGTATACCAAGCACCACCCTGCTTTACCAACTTATAGGTCTTCATAGTATTCAACCAAGAACCATATCGGTCAATCCCTCTGTCAAAGTAAATATCAAAATCAACTGCTCTCAATGGAGGGCCCATTCGATTTTTGATAACTTGGACTCTGGTCTTAATCCCAACGGCTTGGTCAACACCACCTACTTTAGAATTGAGTTTTCCCATTTGCTTCATCCTCAATCTACAAGATGCGTGGAAACCTAATGCTTTACCACCTGATGTAGTATAAGGGTCACCAAAGGATACTCCCATTCTAACTCTGAGTTGGTTTGTGAATACAACCAATATTCTCTCCCTACCAATGAGATTCGTAATCTTCCTCATTGCTTTTGAGATAATGATTGCTTTTTGAGTTGCGTAACCTGCTTGGTCGTAGTCTGCAGACAATTCTACTTTAGTAGTTGCAGCAGCTACTGAATCAACTACGATGGTTACCAACCTATCTTTATCAGATTTTCTAATAGACTCAATAATAGAATCCATTGCATCAAAGATATCTTCTACCGTTTCTAAAGGTACATAAAGTAACTTTTTGGTATCAACACCCAATGCTTCTAAGAACTCCTGATTGATTGCGTTCTCCGTATCAATGTATACTGCTAAACCACCCTTCTTTTGAGTGTTAGCCAATGTATGTGCTGATAGGAGGGATTTTCCACTCGCTTCTAAGCCTGTAACCTCAACAATTCTTCCAACAGGAAATCCACCATTAGGTCGATTTGAAATTGCTAAATCTAACATATCATCTCCTGTAGACACCCACTCAGTAAGGTCGGTGGGTGTCTGTTCAGAGCCATCTAAGAAATATGCAACTTTTTGCTGTCCTTTGAACTTCTTATTAAGGTTTTCGGCCAGAAGTGAAGATAATTCATCTCTGTTTGTTGCCATATACCTTAATTTTAATTGTTAAACAAATCGTCAAATGCGTCCTTTACATCAGATACTTTAGCTGTCTGAGCAGTATCTGTTGATGTGGTTGTTTCGGCCGGTTGAGTTTCCTCTTCTCCACCTTCAGCAACTTGTCCCGTTTCCATCCAAGTTTCCAACAATGACTTCATCTCATCGTAAGGATACTTCTTAAACATAGTTGGAAGTTCAATTTGGTCTTTAACCATTTCCAATACATTCTTATCTTCTGTGATAGGTGTTTGGTTTGGTTTTACTCTGATGTAAGTCTCGGGATAGTTCTTACCCAACTCCTTTGCGGTTTTGAACTCAACAGTGATATCTCTACCACTTGTTGGGTCTGTCAAATCACCATAATCAGGATCAGCGAAGAAAGCAAGAAGTTCTTGATAAACTGTCTTACCAAATCCCCAAAACTTAACACCCTCAGATTCTTCTCCTCTAACCAATACGGGAACATAAGTTCTCATCTTTGGTGTAAGTTGCTTGGAGAGATTCCAATCATTCCTATCACCTGTAGCCTTCAATTGGTCAGCGAACTCAACAAGTGGGTCTGCCTCACCAAAGGTCTGAGGTGAAAGAATGTTCTTACCACCAAAGTTGTAGTGAAAGAACAACTCAATGAAAGGGTTTGATTGATTGTGTACATAAGGTACGATTCGTACCTGCTGTTTGCCAGGCTTTGGCTTCCAAAGGTTATCTGTTTTAGTCACCTTTGTTTGTAGACTGTCAAGTCTGTTTCGGATTGCGTTTAGGTCAATTGCCATAATTACTCCATTTTTTATTTAGTTAAACATTTATTTCTACAAATATACGAATAATTTTTCAATTATCCAAGCTATATTTCAATTTTCAATTTCAGTACTCATTTAATCCCATGTACTGATATGGTTTTACTTTTTTAAAGTCCGTATGAACGAGGTTTACTTTCAATACGTTCAACTAACTTAATAGCTTCTAACAAACCTTCAGAATATCCTTTTCTATCTTCTTCTGATATTTTTTTTAGGTTATTGGGTTTACTGAAAGCCTTTAACTCAGCTAATATAGTACGAGACATTCTGTTCACCACACTACGCTCTGCTTTCTCAATATCAGACCTATCATAAGTATATGAACCATCCCAACTTTTTGAGAACTCTTTTAAAGACCTCATCTTTTTGATGTTCTCTATAAGTAATTTTCTATTTTGTTTGATAGACATAATACTCCTATTTAAATAGAATTTACTTTCTCTATTTTCTTAGTCATGTCTACTATGTATCGTATTGCAGAGGCTTTGTTATCAAACGAATTATATTCATTTCTATGACGATTGATATCTGAATGGCTAGTTTGGAATACTACATGTATCTGCCACCTTCGCGAAATAGGATGTTGTTTTATGCGAATTTGTTCTGCATTTCCATATTGATTTTCAAAACTAAGCTCGTTACCTTTTGTATCTTCTAAGCTATAATGATACTTTTTTAATACTTTTTCAAAGTCTTTTTGATCGTCACGACTTATCGGTGCCCAACTGATGTGTTCATTTAGTTGAGTTCTTACCTTTTTGATGTTCTCAACCATCAGGTCTCTATTTTGTTTGATAGACATAATAATCTCCTCTATTGTAATAAATATACGAAATTTTTAATTAACATCAATGATTCTGAACAGGTTTGTTTTCATTATTTTGTAACCATCACCATCAGTCAGAATCATAGAGTTACGATAATCCCCCCACTCTATCTGATATGATTTATCCAATACACCACCATTCAAATCTTCTATCAATCTGTTTAATGCATTGATAGTATACATTGTGTTACTTTCTTTCTTTCTGTGAACCATAATTGTTGATGGTAAGAATTGTGTTCCTCTATCAGGAACAATGTTATAACTTATCACCAACTCTTTTGATGGGTCTAATTTAAGAATGAATATCTTTCTACTGAATAGATTATATGTATCAAATACCCTCTCCAATAAACCTTCAAACGAATCTTCCGATGTAAAGGTACATAATAGTTGCGTCCTCACTCATTCTCCCCTAACTTTTCCTTTTCATAAGCAGTAAGAGAGTTCTTTTTTATGTCAGTATCTATACCATCTTTTTCATCACCCACTTCAGGTCTGTCACCATCTTTCTCCTTTTCATCATCCTTCTCCTCTTCGTCCTCATCCAAATCAGTATTGTAAATAGTCTCATCTTCATCATCCCAATCAGGATGTAATTGTGCTGAGACTGCTGTTTGATTGTCACCAACATTTATACCTGATGGCTTACCAACATTCATAGAGAAATTAGAAGGTGAGTTTGTAAGTGCTTCGACTATATATTGGATAACACCATTGTCAAGTTCGAAATTCTCCCTCAACACATTTTTCAACCCTCTGATACATTCTTCAGATTTTGGGTTTGTAAGTTTAGTACCCACCTCAATCCACCACAAATCTCTTATCTCATTTAAAAAATCTTCCATATACCATATTCCTATACATTTAGTGATTTCATATCAGAATACTTATCACCCATTTCGATTTTAGTAGGGAATTCGTTCCCTTCTATAAGTATCTTTAAATCCTTTAATACATTAATTTCATCAGGATGTATATCCAATAAATATGAATCATATGTGTATAACACCATTTTTGATTTCTTATCCTCTAAGTATTCCATCACTTTGGATAGTATCTTCATATTCAATTCTGTTTCTGTTGCTTGAAGAAGATAATTGAACAATTTGTTTGCGTTCATATCCTTTAGGTTGTTTTTCGACAACCTCCTACCCATTGGAGTTTCGATGTATCCGTTCCGATTGAACTCCATCCACAACTTATCGATGATATGTGATACCTTTTTGAACATTGGTATGTGTAGGTATTGAGATTGTACCCCACCATAAAGTTGTCTAAATGTTATACCCTTTGATTCTTCATACGACACCCCATACATATCGGCTAAGGCTTGGTGAGCAGATACATCCGTTCGAATGGGATGTCCTACCATCTTACCGATGATACGTGGATGATACCCATCATAATCAAATTGTACCAACTTACCACCATCAAACCTACTTATAAATCTGTCCCTACTACCATCATCTTTGTTTAGAGCTGCGTAGTTTACTCCACCAAACTTATTGGATGGACGAGATGTAAGAGTGTATGGGTGATACTCAGTCCACTCCATACCACTCTCTGTCCAAATACCACATCTTTCTATTTTGTGTAAAGGCTCTATATAGAAATTGTCAAATTTCTTCACACCTTCGGTGGACTCACCTCTGTGATAAAGTAGGAACTCATCTCTGACTCTTCTGATGAATTCTATGTGTTTGGATATGGGTATAAGATTGTTTACCCATTTTAAGTCGTAAAACTTTCTGTAAAAATGAGAATGGGTGGGAGTCTGCTCTTTGTTTAGTGTATCGTTGACTTGTAGATACTTCACTAAATCAGCATCGTAACTATTGGGTAGATTTAACAGATTCAGTAACGATTTCTTCCCTATTACATATGCTTCTTTGTAAATAAGAGATATGTCAGTTAATTGTGAAGTTTGATAATCAACATTGTTGATGTTCACTACAAGCTCCTCACCCTTCTCAATGTCATAAATATAAAGTAATGATAATTTGTTCTGTGTAGGATGTAAGTGTACATCCGCCCATATAGGGTGGATGTACATCTTATCCATACGGATGTTTCCGCCAGTTACAAAATCAATCATTTAACGAATATACGAAACTATTCGTTAATTTCCAAAAGTAAGTTTTGCAGTTCTTCCCATTTGTCTGCTTCCACTTCTAGTTGATACCAATCCATAATCATCTGTAAATTGTTTTATTTTTCAAGTGAAGTTTTGATATGCTTCACATCTGTAACCCATATTTTGGATTTCTCTCATCTTCTTTTGGGCGTCCATCTGAGTGAACTTACCTAAGACTTCTTTCCACTTACCCATCTTAGTACCACCAACCCAGTAGCGTACTGTCCATTGGTCTCTTTTCATACCGTATGAAGGTTAAAGGTTTGTACATTGAGGATTGGATATGTCCTCGCCGTATTCTGAATAAGGATAGTATCCTCATCACAATGTTCTACGGTGACGCAAGTCCATCCCCTTTCGATTTCATCTGTGGGAGGATACTCAACCATACGAACATCGACATTTGGATTCATTCTCACTTCAGCACCGAAGTTGAACGCTTCATTCCAATTCTCAAATGTTACATCAGTTACTTTCATATCTCTCATTTTTACAGTACTAATGTACGAATAATATCTGAGAATTCCAAATTTTTGTTAAATTATTGTTCTGATTCCTTTCCCGAAACGATTCTTGACATAGGAATTACTGATTCGTCCTGCGTCAATTGAGTCCCAACTTGATTCCCACTTATCAATCTGAGTACCTTCTTTGAATTTGACAGAAACGGAATCATATGAATCAAGGAACTTCATTGGTACTTTACGGAAGATGTTTTTACGATTTTCTCGGTCTACCTCAATAAAGAGTACCGAACGAACCTTTACTTTACATATCTTCAAGTCCATACTGAAGTTAGTTCCTTTTACAGGAATGGTTACTTTTACAATTTCACCCTGCAATCCATCAAGTGGTATCTTTCCCATTGTTTAGTGTTAAAAGTTTTTAGTCCAAAATGTTTTTGGTTTCTTTAGTCACTATAAAAGAAACACTTGACTCCCAAATGCGGTCGTCTTCAAATTCAGCATCCATAAAACTAGCAAATGTGAACTCAAATCCACCTATGTTAAGTGGGAATATATTTTTAAGTTCTTCTTCAGAAATATCAAATCTGAGTTCGGCAGCGTTCATAGAAAATCCTTCACCTTGGGGGCCAAAATAACCTCTAACTTCAGGAAGTTCGGTAGTAATATACTTTTCAGATTTACTATCCCAAACGCTTTCCATTTCTACTTTAGTACCTGCTTTTTCGAAAGCTTTTCTAAGCTCGATAAAAAGGGTTGGGTTTTGTTGGACAAAAAGGAACGCCGGAGTATTCATAACACTTCTTATTGATTACATAGTAAAAGTAGTAAATACTTTTGAATCTACGAAATCCTAAATGTTAAATTTATGTTAAAGTTGTTATACTGCGTACTCTGTCAAATCAGTAATATACTCCATCAATGTAGGGTACTCTTCTGACTTTAGATTGAGTGTTCTTCTGTTTGTATCTATGATACCACTTTCTTTGATGTTACCGAACCTATCTAAGATATCGTTGTCAGGTCCTGTGATTTTCCATCTTAGGTTGAACTTCTTCCAAAGTATTGCATCCAAACCATTTGGTGAACCTACACTATCATAACCTTCTTTATTCAACTCCAATAATTGTCCATCATTTACTTTGTATGCAAAATATCTTACCACATACCCAACTTCAATATCTCTGTCGGTAACCCTTTCTGTATTTGGGTTTGGAATCTGACTTATTTGGACATCCAATGTTTTTATAGAGTTGTATTCAAAGTTCTTTGATGTGTCTATACCCAACTCATTTTGTTGACCAATAGTCTTAGTGTCAATATATGGTATTAGAATCTTTGACTTACCATCAATGTAGGTTGCTTCTGAGAATACCTCATCAGTAGTGTATCTATGGTATTGTCCGATGTATTCTGTCCCATCGACATACATCCACTCTTTACCTGATGTTACCAATCCTTCGGTAATCTGTGCCTTTGTGTAGTATATTCGTTTTCTATTGTCTGACATAATTACCCAATCTTCATAGCAGTTTTGATATCAGTTTCCCAACCACCATTTCCATCAAATGATTGTTCAACACCCATAACTAAAAATCGTATGCTATCTGATTTGTAATCAACAGGCAGTCTATCAATTGTTATAGGTGATAAAAATGGTATGTTAGTTATACCATCTAATTTTATACTGAGGCTTATCTGAAATGGTAATGTTACAAAACTACCACCTTCTGGGTCTGCCACTAACTTTTCTCTCATAGCATAAGCTATTGAGTTTGCTCTTGAATCATCGATACCATCTTTACCTATACCTTGTTTAGATGGTATGTCTTGATTTTCTGGTTGTTTTGGTTGATTCTTTTCAGGATCTTTTATATCTATATCTGGAAATTCGTACAATCCACTCTTTTGGAATGGTGCTAGATTTACAACACCATTTCTAACATTACCGACTGTCATCATAGTCATGATATCAATATCAAATTCAGTATCTATACTAACATCTTTGACAATGGTTCTATCACCTATTACTGAGAATTCATATGGTGCTGGGTTTTTTAATTGGGCAGCATTAAAGTAATTTAAAATTTCATATTGACCACTTTCGTTCTCTTTACTAGGGTCTTCTGTTTTTGGGACTACTTTTATATCGACCAATCCACCTGATAGTTTTTTTATATCGTCTGATAAGTCTTTTATGATAGTTGTCATTTGTGGAGGTCTGAACTTTTCATTTACTGTAGTGCCTCTGTTTTTGACAATTGATGTAATCTTATCAATGGATATCAATATGTTTTTGATATCAGCTTCTTTTTCACCCAATACATCCACATACTTATTATCTTCACCATAATCCGCCATCTTACCAGGAAAAATGTATTTTCTTGGGTCTGCTGAACCAAACTCTTCTGTGTTCTTTTTGATTTCTGTGTTTTCTTCAGAAAATACGAAAGTTGGTTTGGTTGAATCACCACTCATTTTATTAGCTAAATCTATAAATGACTCAAATCTTACAAATGGTGTTCTGATTGGGTCATCACCACCGATTCCCAAAAACCCATCTGAAGCACCTACATTGTCTATAGCTGCCATAAATAAATCGTATTGTCCAGAGGCATCCTTACGTTCTTTTATTTCACCATTGTCTATACCAACTTCAGATGCATTTTCATCTGCATCTATACCAAATGCGGCTTTATACTTTGCGATAAGTGCCATAGATATATCGGCAGGATTTACACCTTCAGCACCCAATGCATCTATTTCTTTGTCATCTGTTAATTCTAATGTTCCACCAACGGAGGCTGCTGATGCAAATGCGTCACCCGTCAATCCCTTTATGTTACAACTAAAAGAACCATCTGAACCCATAGAGTATCCAAAGTTATACACTTTCATAATATCCTCACCCCTCTCACCATCGAGAGTTGAGTTCATCCACCCATATTCAATTTTTACTCTAGCACCAATTCTAAAATATTCGGTCACTACCCTATTTAGGTCATCTAATGTGTATACCTCAAATGATACATCTACTTCTCTGATGAATGAATTGTATAAATCACCACCACCATCTAAACTCATTTTTGCCGATGAGATTTTTGGTTTGAATCTTCGGACACCCCCCTCATCTGTATACATATTTAGATGCCCACCTTGTGGAGCTTCTCCTATTGGGAATCCACCTTCCGCATTAGTTACGACATCAAATACCGATGTAGATGAAGAAGTATCATCTTTATATGGTTCGGGCTTTAATACACTCATTCTAAAGTAAGCGTACTTTTTATAGTTCCAATACGCATCTCTATTTTGTATGGCATTCGCCCTAGCGTCAAGAGTGTCTCTTATACCCTCAGGAAATGTTGGATTAAAATTGAAGTTTGCCATAACATTATTTGTTTAGTTCTCTGAATTCATCAATGATATCTATATAGTTTGTAGGTATTCTGATTTGTTTACCAATAGGTACTTCCAAACTACCCTGTCCTATATTGTTAGCTCTCGCAATAATCCACCACAAGCCAACATCCTCATAATATTTGTATGCGAGGTTATCTAACCTATCACCTTGAATACCTATGATATAAATATCATCTGAACTTTTCTCAATGATTGGGTATTGTACAGTCTTTTTGTACCTCTTACCACTTTCAGTTTTTAGTATGTTTATGTTTTTGTATCTATTCATTTTTTAAAAATTCCAATCATAAACCTTTTGTCTGTACTGAGGTCTTCTATCATCCAATATCTTAAATCCGATAGCCACATCAGCACCCATTGGTATTTCACCAATTGGTTCATTTGAACCTAACATAGATATCTCCCAAGGTAATTCATCTGATATGGTATATGTCAATGACTCTATAAATGCCAATTTGTTGTAGTATAAGCTACCCAATCTGAATCTTACCAATATTCCCTCATATCCGTTTTTACCACTATATTTTGGCATTGTCATTGTAGACAATCTTTGGAGTTTGTTCCAAAGTGGTTTCATCTCTATTCTTGATGTAGCGTATGCTTGGAAGTTAAATGAAACACTTCTATCGAATGTAGAGTATTTGTATGCTTGGTCTGCTCTACCATTATATTGTATACTATCCCAAGAAGGTGAGAATGTATCTGATATACCACTAACAGTTCCTCTGAACTGAATTCTATCTCCTCCATTTTCATTGGTAACCCAAAAATGAACTAAATCATTTAATTCACCACTACCGATGGGACTCGCAGTAACCTTATCGTATCTATCACTATTACCCTCATGCTCTTCTGTTCTCCACCATTCAGTTCGATTCTCTGTTTCTGATATTTTACCTGGAGTTGGAAAGTTAACTCTTTTGTTTATATTGTACTCACTATAATCATCAGATTTTGCAATATCCTTTTGTTTACCATCCAACAAACTTCTGAAGTCTATTGTTGGTGAATTAGGAACTCTATCGGGTAATTTTCCATATGCTACCGTTTCATACTTTTTGATAGTATCTGTATCTGTTTTTAGGTTTACACCACCACCAGTTTCGTTAGGTTGTGATGTTAGTCCAAAATCTTTGTACTCATCTGTACCTGCAACAGGTAAATCATCTTTGTATGTATCAAAAGTACCTAAAGTCTGTGCTTTCAGTCCCAAAGGTTCATATTTCTGAGTGTAGTCAGCAGTATCATTACCTGACTTTTGGGATGAGTTG
>Ga0208644_1004511_pt1 | contig 10484 bp, 18 predicted proteins | sample VirMetDEL_Nov_18_FD_184517 | JGI IMG/M metagenome (GOLD analysis project Ga0208644, IMG submission 184517) | Aqueous microbial communities from the Delaware River and Bay under freshwater to marine salinity gradient to study organic matter... | ecosystem: Environmental > Aquatic > Marine >... | reverse complement strand
TTAGATTCAGAAGTCTATGAAGTTGTTGACGACCATAACCTGGAAGCACAAATGCGACTCAGGCGGCGTGATGACCTCTCGACCGAGTTTATTATTGAGCAAGTCTTGAAGGAGAAGAACAATGGTAGATATCGTAACAGGACTACGACTGAAAGAATCAAGCTAAAGGAAAAGAATCATGGATAGAGAAGACATCATCCGAATGGCGCGGGAGGCAGGGCTTGATCCTGACCTATGGAACTACACCGATGCTTTTGAATGCTTCGCCGTCCTTGTCGCCGCGCATGAGCGTGAGGCGTGTGCGAAGGTGTGTGATGTGCTTGCTGTACATCCTGAATATGCTTCAGACATTACAAAGGTGGCCGCGCAAGCAATCCGAGCAAGGGGTGAGAAATGACATACTTAGCTACTCACCAAGGTTGTGATGATTGTGGTAGCTCTGATGCCTTATCAGTGTCAGAGAATGACAAAGGAGAAACATGGTCTCATTGCTTTAGTTGTGGTACAAATACGAAAATGTATGAACATGATGACATTCTACGACAAAAGCACGACATTCTACGACAAAATCCTACAAAGCCTGCTAAGGTGATTCCAATGCTAGATGGTAAGTATCAGTCTATACCGCTAAGAAATCTCTCCAGAGATGCCTTAAAAGCCTTTGGTGTCATGATTACTGATGAAGGTGGTGTAGCTTTTCCGTACCATGATGCTGATGGTAAGGTCACTGCATACAAAGTACGACACGATGCAATGAAGACTGATTGCACCATCAAAGGTGATTGGTCTAAGGCTACTTTGTTCGGACAACACTTGTTTTCTAAAGGTGGTAAGAGCATTACCATCACTGAAGGTGAATTCGATGCTGTTTCTGTGTATCAAATGAATGGTATGCGGTATCCAGTAGTAAGCATACGCAATGGGGCACAATCAGCACTAAAGGATTGCAAGGACAACTATGAATTTATTAACTCTTTTGAAACCATTGTTATCAGCTTTGATGCTGATGAGGTTGGTAAGCAAGCTGCTACGAAGGTAGCTGACCTGTTCGGTGCTAAGGCTAAGATAGTCAAGCACAGACAACCGTACAAGGATGCTAACGATTACCTCAAAGATGAGATGATCAAGGAGTATATCCAGGATTGGTTTTCTGCTGAGGTCTATGTCCCTGATGGTATTATCGAAGGATCAAAACTATGGGATGAGATCAATACACCGGCCATTAAAGCCTCTTGTGACTATCCTTGGCAAGGTTTGAATGCGTTGACCTACGGCATCCGTAAAGGTGAACTGGTGACGTTTACAGCCGGTTCTGGACTAGGTAAATCACAGGTTCTTAGGGAGATCGTATACCACATCTTATGTAAGACTGAGGACAACATAGGCTTGATGTTTCTCGAGGAGTCTACTGTTCGCACTGCTAAAGGTATCATGTCTATCCATGCGAACAAACCACTGCATCTACCTGACACAGCCTATACTGATGAGGAGTTTAGAGATGCCTTTGAGCACACTCTTGGCACTAACAGGGTTTATCTTTTTGATCATTTTGGGAGTACATCAATTGACAACATTCTATCAAGAGTCAGATTCATGGCTAAAGGACTCGGATGTAGCTTTGTTGTGCTGGATCATATTAGTATTGTCGTCAGTTCTGGTGATGTTGGTGATGAACGTAAAGCATTAGATGAGATCATGACTAAGTTAAGGATGATTGTGCAGGAGACAGGCATTTCACTGTTGATTGTCAGCCATCTAAAGAGACCAGACGGTAAAGGCCATGAAGAAGGAGCAGCTACTTCGTTAGGTCAACTTAGAGGATCTGGTAGCATTGCACAGTTGTCTGACATGGTGATTGGAATGGAAAGGAATGCACAGCATGATGATGAACGTGAACGCAATACCACCAGGATTAGGGTACTCAAGAACCGTTTCAGCGGTGTCACAGGTCCAGCCTGTAACGTCTACTACAGCCACACAACAGGAAGGTTATCAGAGGTCACACAAGATGAAGACTTATGAAGATTTGAAGGAAGATACGAAACGATTTGCTTTACAGCAGATACGTACAGGGTATACAATGGGTGAAGTAGTTTGTTCGTTTGAAGAGATCATTGATGAAATCAGAAAGACTTCAGACTACGTAGACGCTATGCAAGATGCTAACAGGAGACCATAATGTCTGAAGCAGTAGTTGATGAAACTGATTTAGTCTATCGTCTTTTTAAAAGGGCTGAGATACGTAGGCAGATACCTACTAGGAAGTCAGTGCAAAATAACGAAGCTGATCGTATTTCTGATTTACTTGAAGAAGCTGCTTTTGAAATTTTACGTTTAAGATCTTTAGTGGAGAATCGTAATGGCTGAGGTAACGAACATTGAAGAGAACGATGATGGCACAGCTACCTTATACCTTGATCTTACTGATGAAGAGATTAAGACGTTGATCAGTTGGGGCATCAAGGAAGCACTTAAGTTAGCTTTACAAAAGGAAAAGAACTTTGATTGGGGTTTGAACAATGAAACAAACACTTAGAGAAATGATGAGTCAGTGTTGGGACAATCGCATGGATTGTGAACGGTTTGACTTTGAGAAGTTTGCTGAGATGGTAGCCTTCCAAGCCAGTGAAGAGAGGTTAGATCGCTGCATTGAAGTCTTACAAAGGCATGGCTACAGCGATGCAGCAGATATCATCATGGGAGAGGGTTAATGTGGGTAATGGATAGGTTGTTAGCTGACCATGCTGACTTAAAGAAGAAGTATGATACACTGCTAGAAGACTATCAAAAACTGGTACACAAATATGAAGAGATTAGTCTTGGACATCGAAACAGACATGAAACAGACTGTTATCTTCTGCGTAGTGACAAAGGATCTGACAACAAGTGAGGTTATATGTCATACTCATCCAAGTACACTAAAGCCTCTTATAGAGGATTACGACACAGTGATCGGACACAATCTAATCAGCTTCGACGGTTACCACCTTCGGAGATTGTGGAACATTACGATACCACTCAAGAAGGTCTCCGATACACTCGTGCTGTCGAGGCTATGGAATCCCAGTATCGAAGGAGGACACAGTCTAGAAGCATGGGGGAAAAGATTAGGGAACCACAAGATTGAATTCCAAGACTTCACTGCTTTGACACAAGAGATGATTGAGTACTGTATCCAAGATGTTAATCTTACTGGTGAACTTCATCGAAAACTAATCACAGAATTGAAAGATTTCTCACAGCAAAGCATTGACATCGAACATACAGTACAGTTTATTGTTGCACAGCAGGAAAGACATGGATTTAAACTAGACATTCCCTTATGTACTGAGTTTGTATCGCAGTTGACTACAAAACTATCTACCATTGAGGAAGAACTACAGACTATATTCCCACCGATCATCACTGAACGTATCAGTGAGAAGACAGGTAAGAAGTTAAAGGATCATGTGGAAGTGTTTAACCCAGGCTCTAGAGATCAGATAGGACGTAGGTTAACATCGTTAGGATGGAAGCCTAATAAGCTCACTGAGACAGGAAAGCCGATGGTGGATGAAGTGATCCTGTCTAAGTTAACCTATCCAGAGGCTAAGGCAATGGCTGAGTACCTGCTTATCCAGAAGCGTATAGCACAGGCTACATCGTGGCTAGAGCATGTTGCTGATGATGGTAGGGTTCACGGTAAGGTGATCACTAACGGTGCTGTCACAGGGCGTATGACGCACCACAGCCCTAACATGGCACAGGTTCCTGCTGTCAATGCTGAGTATGGTGAAACATGCAGACAAGTATGGACTGTAGATCCTGGTCATGTCTTAGTAGGTTGTGATGCTTCAGGGTTAGAATTACGTATGTTAGCTCACTACATGAAAGATGATGAATACACTAAGGAGGTGATTAACGGTGATGTCCACACTAAAAACCAACTCGCTGCTGGTCTTGAAAGTAGGGCGCAAGCAAAGACGTTCATCTATGCCTTTCTCTATGGAGCAGGGCCAGCTAAAATTGGATCAATTGCTCAGGGGAGCGCCGATGAAGGCAAAAGGCTCATTACCCGCTTCCTTAAGAATACGCCAGCTCTCAAGACACTTAAAGATAAAGTTAGCAGGTATGCAGAGAAGGGGTATTTACCTGCCCTTGACGGTCGTAGATTATGGGTACGGTCGGAACACGCAGCACTTAATACGTTGCTTCAAGGAGCTGGTGCGATCTCGATGAAGCAAGGTCTGATCCACCTACATGAGTCACTGAAGAAACATAAAATACCTGCACACTTTGTGGCTAATGTCCATGATGAATGGCAGATAGAATGTCCTGTAAAGTACGCTGATGATGTTGGTAAACTCGCTGTAGCAGCTATTGAGAAGGCTGGTGTTACCTTGGGTTTACGTTGTCCTCTAACGGGTGAATACAAAGTAGGAAACAACTGGAAGGAAACACACTGATGATTACCAACTTTGATGAGATTGATTCTCTTGTTGTAACTATAAAGATAGAAAAGGATGATGCTGGTTACATAGCAATGGATATTCAAAGTGACAAGTTAGTATCTAACCGTATGATGCTGGATTTGCTACACTCTATTGCTGCATCAGCTACAGAATCAATGATGGCTGAGATACAAAGTAGAGTATTACTTGACAAATTTAAGATGCACTGATACACTTTGTTTGTTACTTCACTAAGGAAAGTAAAATGGAAACAGTAAGAATTGAAGCAACTTTGATGTGGCCCTTCCTCAACAAACCTAACGATATGTCAGGTAAGTATCAAGTAGATCTTACTAACTTGTCGGACAAGGCTGTAAAGGCTTTGGAGGATATGGGTATTTCTGTTCGCAACAAAGAAGGTAAAGGCTTTTTCATTACCGCTAAGAGTAACCATGAGATCAAAGCATTAGATAAAAACGGTGCTCAAGTGTTAGCACATATCGGTAACGGTACTAAAGCTGTTTGTGTCATGGGTTCTTATTCATGGACCTTTAAGAACAAGAAAGGTGTATCTCCTTCATTGAAGAAGCTGGTGATCACTGACTTGGTTACATACAGTGACACTTCTAAGCAGGAAGAAGAGGAAACAGAAGACGTGCTATGAGGACTAACCTGCCTATCATTGATGGTGATATCCTCTGCTACCGTGTAGGCTTTGCCTGTAACGAGGAAACAGAGGCTACCGCCATAAAGACGATGGCAGAGTTGTTGGAAGAGTTGGTCTACATAGACCTCTCTTCTGATGACTGTATTGGTTATCTAACTGGTAAGAACAACTTTAGATATGACATTGCTAAGACACAACCTTACAAAGGAAACAGAAAAGATGCGCCTAGGCCCATTCATCTTCGTAGTCTTCGTGAGTATCTCAATACTGCTTGGGACTTCCGAGTGGTGGACGGACAAGAGGCTGACGATGCAATTGGAATCCATGCCACGCTCTTACGTGACAAATCAGTCATCGTAACCATTGACAAAGACTTAGACATGATTCCTGGTCATCACTATAACCCTGTTAAGAAAGAGCATTATTACGTGGATGACAAAGAAGCTATTAAGAACTTCTACCGTCAGATTCTAACTGGTGACAAGGTAGATAACATAGAAGGATTACGTGGTATTGGTCCTAAGAAGGCTGATAAAATACTAGGTGACTACGATACTGACCTAGCCATGTATGAGGCTGTCCTGAAGGCTTATGATGGTAATGCTGATCGTGTGTTAGAGAACGGACAACTACTGTGGATTAGACGTAAGGAGGATGAAGTATGGCAACCACCGACACCATCGTGTACTTAGAATGGGTAGATGCTGTAGCGTCTTCTGGATGGCAGCTTAAGGGTAAAGGTTCTATAGCTAGCTGTAAAGCTATTGGGTTTCTGACTCATGAGACAGATGATGAAGTACATCTAGCAGCAGCAGTAGGCGATAACGAATGTAATGCTGTGATGATTATTCCTAAAGGATGGATAAGCCAATGGACGGAGATTGACATTGAAGCCCTCAAGCGCAAAAAACAAAGGAAGGCTACTACAAAAGCTAGTAGCTAACAAGTTACGAGATACTTTTAACTTATCCGAACATGATTGCAAAAGCACACCAATGGGTACACAGGGCGAGGATGTCTGGCTCTCGACGAATGCACTGGAAAGATTTAGGTACGGTATTGAATGCAAGAACAGAGCAAGAATTGCCCTCTACAACGACTACGAACAAGCAATACGGCACTGTGAAGGAAAAGACAAAGAACCTTTGTTAGTGGTTAAACAAAACAGATCTGAACCATTAGCGTTGGTTAGTCTTGATCACTTCATTGACCTAGCATCAAAGGCTAAGTTGTGGGAAATACATCAGAAGCAGAAGACTGTAGAGGAAAGTAAACAAGCTACTAGGATGAGAAAGGTTTATGGCAAACATTAAAGTAGATTACATCAATCACATGGGCGATGACTTAACAGTTGTCAATGCTGCTCGTGTTAGCTTTGATAAAGAGTCAGAGGCTACTAATTGGTATGACACAGAGCAAGGTAACCACTACTTTCCTTTACCTGTGTTAGATCCTAAAGACATCAAGCTGATTAAGTATCTAGCTAAACATAACCATTGGAGTCCATTCAGTCATTGTTTTATTCAGTTCAGAGTTAAAGCACCGATCTTCGTAGCTAGGCAGTTGATGAAGCATACAGTAGGGTTAGCCTGGAATGAGGTAAGTAGGCGCTATGTAGACAGTGAACCAGAGTTCTATCAGCCTACGTATTTCAGACGTAAAGCACCTAACGTCAAGCAAGGAAGTTCATCAGAACCTGTAAAAAGTCACACTGATTGGCATGAAACAGTTGACAAGTACACAGGAACTATGTTAGCATTGTATGACGCTATGCTCAAAGAAGGTATCTGTGCTGAGCAAGCTAGGATGATCCTCCCCCAATCCATGATGACTGAATGGTATTGGAGTGGGAGCCTTTACGCCTTTGCTAGAGTATGTCACCTAAGATTAGCAAAGGAAGCCCAAGCAGAGACAAGGATCGTTGCAGAGAAAATCTGCCGAACCTGCTCTGAAGTATTCCCTAACGCATGGGATGCCCTTATGAATGGAGATGAAGATGAGTGATAGTAAAATTAGTTTGCATGTGTCTATAATGTCAGAAGATGATGAAGAAGTACAGAAGTACAATACTGACCATGGTTTCCCACTACGGCAAATGGTTGATATCAATGTTACCTACGATAGTGGTATTGCTTGGCCTAAGCTGTTAGAGACAGCCTGTGAAGCTATTGGCGCTTACTACGGTTATGATGTCAAAGAGAAAGTATTCCTTAAGCAGTTTGACAAGATCGTTAACATATACGGACACGATGATCCTGGAAACTACGAAACAGACTTAGATGACGATGAGAATCCTGCTACTTGATATTGAATCAGCACCTAACACTGCGTATGTCTGGGGTTTGTTTCAGCAGAACATTAGCATTAGCCAGATTGTAGACAGCAGTAGTGTTTTGTGTTGGTCCGCTAAGTGGTATCAAGGTGATCAGTTAATGTTTAGTAGTGTCCTAAACGGTAAGAAGACTATGTTAAAGAAGATCCATAGTCTTTTAGATGAATGTGATGCTGTTGTACATTACAATGGAACTAGGTTTGACATACCAACTCTTAACAAAGAGTTCCTAGAGGCTGGTATGTCTCCTCCAGCGCCTTACCATCAGATTGATCTGTTGAAGACTGCTAGAAAGGAGTTTAGGTTTCCTAGTAACAAGCTGGACTATGTAGCTAGAGCGTTAGGGTTAGGACAGAAGACTAAGCATGAAGGCTTTGAACTTTGGATTAAGTGCATGAACAAAGACAAAGCAGCCTGGGAAGTCATGGAACAATACAACAAACAAGATGTTATTTTACTGGAGAAAGTCTATGAGCGATTTCTTCCCTGGATTCGAACCCACCCTAACGTCTCAGTCAACAAAGACCACCGAAGCTGTACCCGCTGTGGTAGCATCAATCTACAAAGGCGTGGATGCAGTACCTCGCTCACTGGAAAGTATCAACGTTACCAGTGCCAAGACTGTGGGGGCTGGCAACAACAAAGAAGGAGTGAACCAATTGCTGCCGAAGTACTCAAACCAAGCTAAACAGGTTGGGGGTGATCACTACAAGCAGACAACACTACAACCTTGGGATGTGATTTCAGCATGGTCACTAGATCCTTGGTTAGCTAATGTTGTTAAGTATGTACAAAGACACCAACGAAAGAACGGTAGAGAAGATCTACTTAAAGCAGTACACTATCTGGAGTATGTGATTGAGAACTACGATACCGTGATTAAAAAGTATTATAAGGAGTGACTATGGCTTTAACGATTCTGGACTTGTTTGATAAACTAAAAAGGCTAGATGAGATCTCACTCATGGAGATCTTAGGGATAACATCAGAAGAACTGGTAGACAGGTTTGAGGACAGAATCGAAGCCATGTTTGACCAACTTGTTGACGAAATAGATGACACCGAAGAGGAAGAAGAATGAAGTTAAACAACTACTCAAGTTTTATCCACAAAAGCCGCTACAGTCGTTTCATTGACGAACAAGGCAGACGTGAGAACTGGAGTGAAACAGTTGATCGCTACATGAAATTCATGAAGAAACAACTGTTAGACAAACACAACTATGAGATCCCACAACATATATACAAGACAGTGCATAAAGCAATCCTTAACCTGGATGTGATGCCATCTATGCGCTGTATGATGACTGCTGGAGAGGCACTTGAGCGTCAGAACATTGCTGGTTACAACTGTAGTTATCTGCCTATCGACGATCCTAAATCCTTTGATGAGGCTATGTACATCCTCCTATGCGGTACAGGTGTTGGATTCTCAGTAGAGGCTAAATATGTTAATCAACTACCTGAAGTCCCTGATCAGTTATTTGATAGTAAAACTACTATCGTTGTATCCGATAGCAAAGAAGGTTGGGCTAAAGCATTACGACAACTCATTGCTTTACTATACGCTGGAGAAGTTGCAACATGGGACGTATCCAAAGTTAGACCTGCTGGCTCCAGACTTAAGACCTTTGGAGGCAGAGCTTCTGGTCCAGAACCCCTCGTTGAACTATTCAAGTTTGTTATTAGGAAGTTCCAAGCGGCCAAAAATCGTCGTCTCTCGTCCCTTGAATGCCATGATATTTTGTGCAAAATCGGGGAAGTTGTTGTTGTGGGTGGTGTGCGGCGATCTGCGATGATATCTTTAAGCGATCTTAGTGATGATCGTATGGCACACGCTAAAGCAGGAGCATGGTGGGAACAGCAAGGACAGCGTAGCCTGGCGAACAACTCTGCTGTGTACGATGTAAAGCCTTCGGTGGGGCAGTTTATGCGTGAATGGTGTTCGATCTATGAGAGCCATTCAGGTGAACGTGGTATCTTCAACAGAGATGCGTCTAAGAAGCAAGCAGCTTTTAATGGTCGTAGAGATCCTAATCATGACTTTGGTACTAATCCTTGCTCAGAGATTATCCTACGTCCTTACCAGTTCTGTAACCTCACAGAAGTCATTGTCCGCTCTACAGATACTATTGAAGACTTGATGTACAAAGTACGTGTAGCATCGATTCTAGGTACTTGGCAGAGCACAATGACTAACTTCCCATACCTACGTAAGATCTGGGAAAGGAACACCGCTGAAGAGCGTCTATTGGGTGTATCGCTGACAGGTATCTATGATAACAACCTACTCAATGATCCTACTGATAAAGCGTTACCAACAAGATTGGAGATATTGAAGCATGAAGCAATTGTTGCTAACGAAGTTACGGCGAATGCTTTGGGAATTACCGTCTCTGCTGCGATCACTTGTGTTAAGCCTTCTGGTACTGTTTCTCAGCTGTGTGGCACTGCTTCTGGAATTCACCCACAACATGCTCCGTATTACATTAGACGTGTTAGATCGGACAAAAAGGATCCTCTTACGGCGTTTATGATTGCTCAAGGTATTCCTAGTGAACCTTGTGTGATGAGACCAGATAGCACTACAGTGTTCTCATTCCCTATGAAGGCTCCTGAAGGTGCTATCACTAGGAATGGTGTTGATGCTTTATCTCATCTTGAGCTATGGCGTGTGTATCAGCTACACTGGTGCGAACACAAACCATCAGTGACTATCTCAGTGAATGAGAATGATTGGCCATCAGTAGGGGCTTGGGTGTATGATAACTTTGATATCTGCACTGGTGTATCATTCCTTCCAATGGATTTAGGGACATATCGACAAGCACCTTATCAAGACTGCACTAAAGAAGAATATGAGGCTTTGTTAGCGCAGATGCCTACGAACATCAATTGGGATGAGTTAAAAGAGAATGATGACAACGTTGAAGGTGCACAGCAGTTAGCCTGTGTATCCGGCGTCTGTGATATCTAAATAAAAAAAAGACCCCTGCAAAGGGGTCTGTAAAGGTCACTAAGGAAAACTATGCCGAATGTTTGGGGTTGGTCTTTTT
>Ga0208644_1004510_pt1 | contig 10484 bp, 8 predicted proteins | sample VirMetDEL_Nov_18_FD_184517 | JGI IMG/M metagenome (GOLD analysis project Ga0208644, IMG submission 184517) | Aqueous microbial communities from the Delaware River and Bay under freshwater to marine salinity gradient to study organic matter... | ecosystem: Environmental > Aquatic > Marine >... | reverse complement strand
GATCACTGCTTTGATTCACGCAGCAAGAGAAAAGATCGAGAGTTATACCAACTTGGCTATAACACTCAAAACGGTACATGAGTATTTTGATGAGTTCCCGACAATGACAGAGCAAAGGCCAGATGCAGAGTTTCTTTTGAGCGTGAACAAGGTTAATTCTATTACCTCCATTCAGTATTATGATGGTCAGGACACTGATGTCCTTACCACCGTGCCTGCAAATGAGTACATTATGGATAACGTGTCCAAGTTTGCAAGGGTATCTCCCAGGATAGGCAAGGTATGGCCTCTTGAAGATGGCAGGGTGAATGGCGTGAAGATTATCTACGAAGCTGGATATAGCCTTGTTGCCGACATTCCCAAGCAGATCATCCAAGCGGCTTTATTGACCATTGGGGATTGGTACGAGCGGAGAGAGGATAGGTTGTATCAGAACCAGAGTACTGGATTCATTGTGCCAAAAGTTAGCGAAATGCTTTTAAAACCATATAGAATTTACCAATGGATTTAAAAGGCGAGCAGATAGGCACATTAAGAGAGCGGGTGCAGGTGTTGCAAAAAACTACTGTACTTACCGACTACGGCAATGCTGATGAAACAGCTTGGACTGTTTACAATACCTTCTGGGGATCTATTGAGATGAATATGACAGGCTCGGGTAAAGTTGAAGAAGGCGGAAGGCTTGCGACTAACATTAAAGCAGTTTGCAAGATGCGATACAATGCAAGTTTGAATAATCAGATGAGAATTAAAGCAGGAGGTGTGGAGTATGCAATTCACAGCATTTTACATGATCCTCACAGGCGATACAGCTTTTTAGAATTGGTAAGCGATGGCCAAGCGACGATATGACGGACCTGGGTATTCTTCATCATCTGCGGATATTCAAGCCCTGCAAAGGGATTTAAGGGAAACGATTGCCGCGATTAATGAAGTACCCAAAGGCTTTACGGATGCAAAAATCAGATCAGCATTAAGACATGCTTTAAAGCCTGTTTTGGAGACTGCACGGGCTTTAACCCCGAAGGGCAAAAAAATACATTACCGCTATGAGTACAAATACAAGGGATCGAAAAGAGCTGCAAAGGGAAAAGGTAAAGTAGTTGGAGTTTATAGACCTGGCAACCTTAGAAAGTCACTTTCAATAATGACTTTCAAAAAGGCAAAACAGTCTTTGTTTGTCGGTCCGACAATGAAAGGTGGTGTTTACACGGATAGAAAGAAATTGACTGATGGTTATTATGCTGCAATGGTTTTTGGTTCAGCTTTGGCTTTCAAAAAAAGAGTGACAGAAAAAGCATTAACTCAAAACACGGAGCAAGTTTCAGCACGCTTTTTCTCCAAAGTGGTTAGAATTATTGAGGACATAAAAATAAAAACTGGGCTTTGATCGGTAAAGCTATATATAATCTTCTTTCAAACAATCTTGCGGTGTCAAGCATAGTTGGTACTCGGATCTATCAAGACATGCCTCCGCAAGATGTGGCTTTTCCGTTTGTGGTTTATACAATTCTATCTACCATCCCAACTAACACAAAAGATGTCAATACAAGATCTGTTTTAGATGCGCAAGTCGTTCAGTTGGATATGTACTCAAAGAAAGTTGTAGAAAGTAATAATTTAGCCGAAGCAGTGAGGGCGAGATTAGATGGATTTGAGGGAACTGTTACCGGATTAACAATAAAGCAATGCAGGTTTACCGGAGACACCTCCGCTGCCGAAGATCTTGAATTAGGTGTTTATTTTCGTTCACAGGATTATGAATTTCACATACATAAAACTTATTAACTATGCCTTCAACAGGAGTAATTAAGGGGGAGAAGTTTCGACTATACTTGAGCGGATCAGTAGTAGCTTATTCAACTGAATGCACTATTGATTTGTCTGCTGCGGAAGTCGAAATTGTACACAAGGATAATGCAGGAGCAAGCTGGCGTAATGTTCAGCTTGGCCAGAAGTCCGGAACTGTATCTGTATCTGCGCTATTCAGCGAAGATGGAGCAGCTAACACGCACGATGTGCTTTTCAATGCCCTTGCAAATGGCACTACATTAACTGCAATGTGCTCTACCGAGGTAACTGGCGATTATCGCTACAACATGAGCCTTGTGTGTACCAGCTTTTCAATTAACGCCACAGTTAATGAGAATGCCAGCTTTTCAGCTACATTTGCAATTGATGGCGCACCAACAATCGAAATTGTAACTTAATTAAAACACAATGATAGATTACCTGAAAATCGAAAACGAAGTTTATCCCATCCGGTTTAGCTACAAAGTGATCACAAAGCACATGGCAAAGCTGGGCTTAAAAAAGTTTGTGGACCTTGAAAGGTTTGTAAACGAAATGCCAGCCGAAAGCATGGTACACTTTCTCCATGATGCGATAAACGCAGGATGCGCTAAACTGGATCAAAAAGCTCCAAAAGTGGATTGGCTTGAAGAGAACCTCGATTTTGCGCATGTCTCCGAAGCTCTGGAAATATTTGGCAAACAGATGGGAGGAGGCAAGCAGGGGCAAGACGTGGGAAACGAGAAATAACATGGCAGGAGATTGAAAGCATTGGACTTGGGTACTTGCAGCTTTTTCCTGAACAACTTTACGATCTTACGCCATCTGATTTGATTGCAATGGTGGATGGCAAAAGGACTACTGATGATCTGCAAATTCAAAGCGACTGGAATAGAATGCGAATTTTGTACAGCATTATTTACAATTCAAATGTAGATCAAAAGCACAGGAAAGAACCACATGAGTTAATGCCTTTTAGCTGGGATGAAACAAAGCAGCAGGAGGATAAGAAAGAAAAGCGATTAGAGGAGATGACAGCAGAAGAGCGAATGCGGATTTTTGAAAAAATGGACAAGCGAGTTAAAGAAAAATTTGGAAAAGCTGACTAATGGCAAGAGGTGAATTAAATATTCGGTTAGGGCTTGATTCCAGTGGATTAAGAAGAGGCTTGCGCAACGCTGAAACAGAGTTGCAAAAGTCAGTCCGTAAGATGGGCCAGCTCGGACAAAGCCTTTCTATTTCCGTTACCGCTCCTCTTGCCGGTATTGCCACAGCTGCCGTAGGTGCTTTTGTGCAATTTGACAAGCTGAAAAAAGGGCTTATTGCTGTCACTGGTTCAAGCTCTGCCGCACAAGCCGAATTTGAAAAGTTAAAAGAAAGCGCAAGGCTTCCCGGTTTAGGACTTGAAGAAGCCTTGCAGGGTTCTGTAAGACTTCAAGCTGTTGGACTTACAGCGGATGAAGCAAGAAAGAGTTTAGAGACTTTTGGAACTGCCATAGCTGCCATAGGTGGAGGGGCTGAAAACCTTGAAAGGGTTACTTATCAGCTTACGCAGATGATCTCCAAAAATAGAATCCTGCAAGAAGATTTCGGCATTATTCAGGAGAATATACCGCTAATTGGGGATGCTCTTGAAAATGCTTTTAACACTCGCAATATTGAAGCGATTAGAGACTCGGGCATAAGTGCTCAAGAATTTAATGCAAGGCTTGTTGCTGCCTTAGCTACATTGCCTGAACTTCAAGGTGATCTCGGAGGACTTGGCAATGATTTTGAGAACCTGAAAAACGATGTAAAGGGCGCACTGGTAACGCTTGGAGACAGCATAGCCGTTAATCTCAATCTTCGGGCAGTTGTTCAAAAGCTTTCTGATTTTGTAGCAGGACTGGTAAAAAGGTTCAATAATTTATCTCCCGCTGTTCAAAAAACGATAATACAAGTTGGGCTTGTTGCTGCGGCTATTGGTCCGGCCATTATAGCAGTCAAAGCACTTGCTGTGGCTTTTACCTTTCTTACTGGACCAATTGGATTAGCTACTGTGGCTATTGCCGGGCTTATTATAGGCGTTATTGCCTTATACAATAACTCGGCTAAATTTAGGGGCCTTATAGGTGGTTTGATAGCTGCTTTTAGAGAATTTGGAGAAGCTGTACTTACGGTAACTGATGGCATAGGTGATGCATTTGCATCGCTTAGAGAGGGTAATTTTAGAGAGGCAGGCACAAGGATAAAAGAAGCATTAAGCACAGACTTGAAAGGGATAGATATTGGAAAGGCATGGGCAGAGGGATTTCAAAAGGGTGTTGATTCAGAAATAGCTGTACCAGAATCAGTAAAAGAGCTTTTTTCGGGCAAAAAAAAGAAAAAAGATCCTAATAAATTTAACATACCCGGAGTTGATGAAGCTACTGCAAACGAAAGAAAGAAATTAGTCGTAGAATCGGTAAAACAAATTGACCTTCTTGGCAGGAGTTTAAGCACAAACATCGGAGGCATTGACACATTTAATGCCTTAAAAAGAGATCTGGAAGCTGTTAATCAAGCTATTCAAACATCAAAAAGAAGTGCAGAAGCTGGAATAGCTCCGCAGCCTTCGTTTGTTTCACTTAGCACAGGACTTGAATCGTTTCAAGGCACGGAGCAATTAGAGGCTTTTGCGCTTGTGTTAAATGAGAAGCTAAACAATATTGATGTTTTAACCAATTTAAGAGAAGGCTTTGGAAGCCTTGGGGAAGTCATTAATCAGACTGCAACATATACTGATTCACTTGGTAAATTATGGGATTCTCTTGGGGGTGCAATGCAATCTGTGGCAGGTGCAATAATTCAAGCTGCAAGCTCTGGTGAAACTTCATTTAAGAAACTCGGACAAGCCGCACTTAAGGCAGCTGCTGATGTTGCAAGAGCGGCATTGATTAAAGTTGTATCTGAATCGCTTACTAAGACATTTGAGAAGCTTGGACCTTTAGCTGTACCGCTTGCTGCTGGTATAGCTGGACTTGCTGCAGGTGTTTTCAATTCAATCTTAAAAGGCTTGCGCATCCCGGCACTTGCACAAGGTGGACTTGCCTACTCTCCAACACTTGCCCTTGTGGGTGACAACAGAGGAGCAGGAGCAGATCCAGAGGTAATTGCACCGTTGAGCAAGCTGAAGCAGTACCTCGGAGGAGGCAATCAATTAATAGGTAATTTCAGGATAGCAGGTAGGGATCTTGAATTGGTTTTAGAAAGATCGCAAGCGGATTCACAGCGAATAAGTCCGTTTTAATTAAAATAAATGGCAGTACGATTTGAGACAGAGATTGACACAATTTACACTGCTGACATCTACAAATTACAAATTTTAGATAACGAGTACAGCGGATCAGCCATTGCTTTCGATGCTTTAGGCCCTGATGGCTTTACGCTTAACTACTCTGGTTCTCGCAATCTCGGCAGGTTTAATCCTGTCTTTGCAAGCGATCTAATCTTCAAAATATCAGTAACAGACCTAATCAGATCAGACGTTGAATCATTTATTGATGATATGGTCCAGTCTGGTGACGAGGATCGCTTTAAGCTCAAAGTATTAAAAAATGATGCGCTTTACTGGACTGGCGTAATTCTAATTGACAGAGTTACAAAGTCTATACCCTTGCGCTCTTTGGAGATACGGGCCATTGATGGACTTGGCAGGATTTCAAGCATTGAGTACAACAATGATGGAGAAAGCTACTCCGGTAAACAATCCATTCGAGGCCATCTTTTTAACGTCTTAAACAAGCTCGGGGTAGATGATCTGTTTTCTGCAAGCGATATTTTCTTTAAGTCGCTGGTGACTTGGAATGAGGATGACTTGACCTATAGTACAGCGCAAAACATTCTTGACAATGCAAGGCTTAATCACCTTGCGCTAATCAAGGTGGACAAGAAAGGCAACGTAACCTACAACAATGCTTTTAGGGTTTTAGAGGAGATTGCAAAAGTGTTTGGCGCAAGGGTATTTCAGAGCGATGGATCTTGGTGGTTTTGGCAGGTCAATGAATTTAAGGCCAGCACAAGAGCAATATCAAAATATACAAAGTCTGGCACAAAGACACTCGAAATAACAAGCAGCAGGCAACCCTTTTCAACCTGGAATGTAACAGGAGAGACTGATGTAAAAATGACCTCCGGAGAGATAGAATGGTTTGCGCCTTTGCGTGCCATTCATTGTGACTACAAGCACTACTCTACAAAGAACTTGATCAAGGCTTTGAGTTTTACAGATCAAGAGGGTACAGTTGAAGGCATTGACAGTCTTGGCGAAACTTCAAGATTGCAATTTACATCCACAATCACGACTTTCAGCAGCTACACCGCAGCTACTTACCGAGGCCATTATCAAAAATTCAGGTTAAAGATAAAGATCGGTGACTTGTACCTTCAAAGACCTGCAAAGATTACGAGTACAGGCTCATTCGTTTATGGTAACATGGTATGGCTTTCATCGGTGGAGTATTACGAGTTCTTTACACCGCTAATCACAACAAGCAATCCGGCAACTCCAATTACCTTTCCGCTGGAATTTATTACTCCTCCAATCCTGCAAGATGGTAACATGACCGTTACTTTTGAGTACGTCAATATCTATTTGACAGATGGCACTGTGCCAGTCCTTGTAGATCCTCCCACAGGCTTTGACATTGCAGATGCTAATGTAGTGATCCTGACTTTGGGCACAGTGGATAGTGAAACAAATACAACACGATACGAGGTAAAGAATGCCATTCAAGGCAATTCTGATATTATAGAATTTACAACCTTATTTGGTGATGGACCTTCGGGCAATAGCTACGGAGCAATAGAGGTTTGGAATGGCGAAGATTGGATTGTGTCAAACGGTTGGAGAAAGAAAACAGAAGGCGATCCGGTAGAGATAAGTCAGCTGCTTATAAACGAGATGATAAGCGGGCAGGTCAAGCCAGTTGAAAAGATTGTTGGCACGTTTGTAGGTGAATATGAAATGCACTATACAATCAAAGATCCTGCTGGCAATCACTACGTTTTCAACGGCGGTACTTTGCAGGCAAGGCTTAATCAGTGGAACGGTGAATGGTTTAATATTGAAACTGCAAATACTGGCAATTACACCGAAGGCGACAAGAAGGAGTTTATTGAAGAGCCAATCATAATTACCGACATACCTGCCGATACTTTTGAGCCCGACTATCCTCGTCCAACCATACCTAATACAAATGATATTGGTGTCTATTTTCAGCCATCAAATCCATTCGTAAACATTGACATATTTACAAGGGTAGATGATACACGGATAGATGGAGGAGGCTTGATTGATTTCATACCAATTCAGGCGCCAGGAGAGGATGGATTGATCAGAGAAGGTGATTACTTTACTATCCTTGATCCGACAACTGGCAACATTCAGGAGTTACAAGCAGTAAGAACGGTAAGAGCTGACGACTTTGGTATAGCGGTAAAACCTATTACAGTAAATGAAGATGGTTTTAATCCAGATTCGTTAATTTTGTTAAGCAACAAAGAGATAGTAAAGAATGGCACAATGGGAGCAAGCAGCATAAAAGAAAAGTGGTACAATCAGAATTTTACTAACGTGACTGGCTCTGCTGTTACCGTTACCGTAAATTCTGGTGTGTTACCTTCTATCAATTCTCACCTCTTTGTTTACGTCAATGGAGTGCATCAGGATAGCGGCTGGTATGTTGAAGGCTCTCAAATTAAATTCACTTGGTCATTAGAAGGCAATGAGGTAGCGGTAAAGTTCTTGATCACCACCGAGGTTGAGGATGGATGCTGTGCAAGTTCTGGACTACCTTTGGAGTTTTACACACAGCAAATAGATAATGTTTCAACTAACTATGTACAAGTCACAGCTGGGGGAGGCGCATTGCCAACTAACGCAGCTAACTTGAATGTGTACGTGGATGGCGTATATCAAAACGGTGGTTATACGGTGCAATCTGACCGTATCTACTTTAGTTGGACGCTGGAAGATAATACTGTAGCTGTGCAATTCACGGTAGATAGCCCACGAGTATACAATCAAAGTTTTGACAATGTACAAGGCGCAACTGTAACGCTATCCAGTAAGATAGCACAGATGGCGCAAGGTAGTACAAGGGTAATGGTTTTTGTAGATGGCATTTACCAGTTATCTGGCTATAGTATATCCGGATCAGTTTTATCTTTCAACTGGACACTTGACAATAATAACGTGCATATAAAAGTATTCAAATGAGAAATAGAATAGCACTTTTAACGATTTTAGGCTTTATTAGCTTTTCGGGCTTTAGCCAAACAAGGGTAAAGCTGAACATGCTTGAAAGGTCTCCGCTGTCAAATATGATAATTTACAGCAAAAACGATAGCGTAGCAAGGTACACAAAGTTAGTTGCCGGTACTGGCATTCAGATCAATTACAACGAAGGCGATACAACGCTATCTATTATCGCCACAGGCACAAGTGTAGGAGTGCCACAAACTTTGTCTATTGACAATTCAACAAGGGAGCTATCAATTAGCGATGGCAATACAGTTGACTTGTCCGAGAGCATTCAAGATGAGGTTGCAACACTTTTGCAGGCTGGATCGAATGTGACACTAACCTATGATGATGTAGCAAATACCTTGACAATCTCCGCAACTGGTGGAGGCGGAGGCGCTTCTAATCTTGGCGATCTCGGGGATGTTACTTTGACAAGTGTTTCAACTGGCCAAGTGCTAAAATACAATGGTGCAGAGTGGATTAACGCAGTTGATAGCGGTATTGCGCTAACTGATTTGAGCGTGACAACTAATGCTGCGGGTAGTGCTGCTTTGAGCTACAATAACACAAATGGAGTGTTTAGCTTTACACCTCCTGATTTGAGTTTATATAATACTGCTTTTGAAATCCTTGATACGGTAAATTATTTTACTAATTTTAATGACAATGAATTAAGACCGGATTTATTGTTTGGGCCTTACGATGGAGGCAGGCCACAATGGGAGGTACAAGATACCGCAACAAGGGATCCATCTAATGTAATTGAACATGAAGGTAAATATTATTTTTATGGCTCCTGGTTTCCAAATAATACTTTTTCTGGCGAATATAGCGTAGGTATTCAAGTTTTTGAAGGTGCAACGCCCTATGGGCCTTGGACGCCAAAAGGACTTGTTATCACGACTGGCGAAAGCGGAGGCTTTGACGAAGGTGCAATTTTTACACCCAATGTCATTAAAAAGGATGGGGCTATTTATGTGTTCTATTCTGCGTGGGATGGCGGAGTTGATGGCAGATGGAATATTGGGTGCGCCTACTCAACTAATCCATTGACTGGCTTTACAAAGCTAACTGATCCAGTTTTATACAACAGCACGGACGCAGGATCTGGTGCAGCTTGGGATGATTTCAGGGTTGATGAAAATCATATCATCAAAATCAATTCTACTACATACCGAATGTATTATAAAGGCGTAACAAATAGCGGAGGACCTTTAGTAAGAAAAATAGGGTACGCCGAAACAACGAGTTTTCCGACTGGATGGGTTAAATACGGATCTAATCCAGTTTTAAGCAGTTCAAATAATTCCTCGCAGCCAGAGAGTATAATTGTTTGGATTGAAAATGGCAAATATTGGATGTCAATTGCGCCTACATCTTCAGATATTTTAGAATTTTATTCGAGCGACAACGGACAATCATGGACTTACCAAAGCGACATAACATCAGAAGAAATAGGATTAGTCGGAGATAATTGGCACGGTCATTCTGCTATTTACAATGAAGATTACACAAAAGTAGAAGGTATAATATATCATTTAGGCCCTACAGGTGATAGCGTTTCCGAAATAGGGCATTTATACAGAAATTATTTATTTAAATTCTCAAACTTCAAAGAGTTTACCGAAAGTCAAATAGCGCCTTTTGAAATTAGCACTAATTCAATAATTGCTAATTTTGACGCAGGATTAGATTATATAAATGTTTTGGGCGGGATTGAGCCTGATTTTTCAAGAACAAATCCTGCAATAGGACTTGTAGGCCTTAATTATGTCACGCCTGCATCAAGAGGTAATATTTTTGCAGAATTTAATACAACTCAAAGCGCCACAGCTAATTTTCAAGTCCAAAGCTGGGATGGGTCAGGTCCAGCAAATAAGCACATGACATTAAGCGCAGCTCTTTCTGAAATCTATAGCACAATTAAATTTAATGATTACGGCCTCGGCAATAAAGAAGCATCAGACCTCTCCAAAACTGGATCTGGTTACTTTCTCGAGGTTGCCACAGATGGTACATTGATTGAAAGCACGGTGACAGGTGGGTCAGCTCAAACACTATCTTTTGATGAAAGCACAAGGGCTTTATCAATCAGCGGAGGCAATAGCGTAGATTTGAGCGAAGGCATACAAGAAGAAATTGCGGGTACATTGGTAGCTGGCACAGGCATAACAATTACATACGATGACCTTGCAAATACAATTACAATCGCTGCTCCTGCTGGATCAGGCAACACAGACGAACAAACTTTAAGCCTTGACAATGCAACTGCTGTGCTATCCATTAGCAACGGCAATAGCGTGGATTTGTCGGAGGCAATAGACAATCAAGTTAATGCTTTACTTACCGCAGGTGACAACATAAGCCTAACCTACAATGATGGAGCAAATACGCTCACAGTCACATCTTCGGGTAGTTACACTAACAT
>Ga0208644_1004509_pt1 | contig 10485 bp, 16 predicted proteins | sample VirMetDEL_Nov_18_FD_184517 | JGI IMG/M metagenome (GOLD analysis project Ga0208644, IMG submission 184517) | Aqueous microbial communities from the Delaware River and Bay under freshwater to marine salinity gradient to study organic matter... | ecosystem: Environmental > Aquatic > Marine >... | reverse complement strand
TACAACCATCAGGCACAAAACTAGGGTATATAAAGGTTGTGTTTGAACGAGGGTATATAAAGGTTCTGGTACGGTACCGAGGGTATATAAAGGTTGTTGCTCATGCCTGAGCCATACAATAGAAACCTATAATAACCGTTCACCCATACCATCAAAAACAAAACCTATAATAACCCCACAAAACGAACTAAAACGAGGGTTAATAAAGGTTGCGAATCCCCCGCTAGTATCCATAGTATCCATTATACGGATACTGTCTATACTGTCATGTACTGTAATCAACCGAACACCTTATAAGGTAGTATTGTATAGTGTTATCATGCCTACTGAGCAACAAAGAGAATACTTTGAAGCACTAGCCAATCTCTCCGAGGCATTGGCTCAAGTCTTTCAGTATCTCCCAGAAAGCGAAGTTAAAGACGGCAAAAACAAAGGAGACATTCACCGAGCATTGTCCCCTGCCCTCTTAAACACCCTCTTAGGTAGTAATGGAATTGCCATTAAAACTGGTATATTCCTAAAAGAAATCTAAGAGTCCATTTAGGTAATCTATACCTATCCCCCCCGACTTTTAAAGGGTATACTTGGGTAAAACCATACCTTTTTCTTATTTTTAACATTTCCACGAAAAATTAGGCACGAAATGTCGTCGCTAAGTCCATATAGCGAAAAACCAAAAAATTAAACATATATAAATACAAATCCACAGATACAAGTCAGATACCTATACGTTTATAAATCAGGGGGTGGTACCATAACCATGTCATTAATAGACCTCAATAACCTACTAACAAAAGAGTATTTGAACGACTTTAATCTAGCCCATATACCATCAAAGACCTTTTATAAGGACTTGGAAGTGGGTGAAGAATCAAAAGACAAACTAAATCCAATACTAGTCAGAATCATGCTCATAAGACGGAAAAAAATGATCAATTTAGCCGTTAATAGGGATTTAGACCAAGACCTAGAAAACCGATTATCAGAGGAAGAAGTGGAGTTTTATAAACAAATCAGGGGTGCAATAAAGAAACTCACTTTAGATCTGATAGATAGACCTCTGCATTATCTCTTACCATCTGAAGATAATCATAAAGTTCTTCCCTATCCTCAATAGGGGATAAAAATTTATCATATTTATATGAGCAGTGAGCACAAGAACAGGTAATAAACATCAAACACATTATCTCATATTCTTCAGAATCAAGTTTCATTAGTAGTCTCTTCCTTAGTTTCATCCTTTTTCTTTGCTTCAAGAACATAGGAAGCCTGTATTCTGAACATACATTTCATTAGTTCCCTAGTATTAAACTTTTTAGACCTATCCTTTGTATGCTCTCCAAAGGCTTTTCCACAAGCCACACATATAGTTCTTTCCAAGTTTTTCCTTGTGAATAATACACTAGTATGATTTTCCATTATATCATACTCTCCCATTCCATTTTATATTGCTTTCGCATTTTTTCAGGATTTGGACGTATTATTGATTTGATTTCACGCTTTTTAGCCCAGTGCAGATATAAGATCAAGCCCACCCCGATTGGGAGTAAAATGAGGCTTACGATGCAAAAGGCGATTATTCCAACTTGCCATGTTTTTACCATATCCTAGTCACGCCTACGACCTTTATAAATGTTACCGAAAAAAATTCGGGTGCTTCGCACCCTGAACGCTTGTAACTAGTCTTACAATTTTCCCTAAGGAAAGGGGTAAATCTTACGTGTTTACCCACTCACGACCTGTGAGAACGAGTCTTAGAGGGCTACCGTTGAACCCACATTCGTTGTGCACTCATGGTGGTAATCCCTGACGACTAGTAGTATATTATTCTTTTATAATATATATTTTTTGTATTTAGTGTTCCTCGCCATCATCACTATCTTTTGATAGTTCATTCAACAAGTCCTCTACAAAGAATGAAATCTTCCAAAACACACGTTTATCTCCTACCTTTATTTTATCCATATTACTACCAAATGCGATTTCAAACCACTTTAATATGGTATTGTAATCTGATAGATTAAATTCAACCATGATTTTGAAAATGACGATATAGTATTTAAGTAATCCTGTTATGTGCTGCTTTGGATCTTTGATATGTACGTCTATTGTATCTCATTCTATATCCACAACATGGACAGTTGTGTTTTTCCTCTGGGTGTATGATGAATATACTACATAATGTGCATCTTTCTGCATTTCTATAGTTTCTTCTCCCAATAGGTGCTTGGTATCTGGTACAAACGCCTTTACAATGATGTGCCAAGTTCAATCTCCTTATTTGATAATCTATTACCTATTCTCATTTTTCTATGACAACATTGGCATCTAATGTTATCAGATTTTAGAACCCAAACTCCACACCAAGAACAATAAGTACAGTTCTCATAGTTTTTAAGTCTTGGATTCAATATTTTGAATCTATCACAAACGCTATTACACATATAGTATTATTCATTATAACTCAATTTAAACCTAGCTACTTCGCTACAGTAGTCCTCTCCCTCAGCGTAAAACATCATAGGAGTATGCAATCGCTCACACCACTAGGCAATAATCTTTTTATATGTCGTGTTTATAAGTTTAACCATGCCTAAAGACGACTTTGAAATTGAGGTTACCGATGTTACCGATATTGAGAAACCAAAAGAAGTGAAACTGGAAAAGGCTAAACCAGTAGAAAAATCATGTATATGCACTGGTGCAAGACATCCATCATGCCCTACGCATAAATAACATTTTTTTTACACTTTTTTAACAAACTTTATATTATAGATTTATGACTATTTTTATATGGGGTATAGAGATTATCTACTTAATCTATCAAAGGCTTTTGTAAATAAATCAGTTACTACCGAATCTACAGTTAGACCTAGTATTACAACCCCATATATGAGTACCGATAGTGGTGCTAAATTACCTATTTTCCCATTCCCATTGATGATGATTTATGAGTTGGCTGATAACATTGATGCATTACGTATTCCTATTGAAACACTTAACAGAGAGATGTTTAAGAACGGATTTGAGATTGTAGAAAGATGGAAATACAAATGCGATAATTGTGGTAAAGAGTTTCAATATGCTCCACTTGTAAGTGAAAGACCAGATGAACAACCATTTGAACAGAATCAAGATAATGAGGCAAATGCTATACCAAAGACAAAGGCATTTATTGAATCTAGTGAAATGGAATGTGATACTTGTGGTTCTAACAAACTAAGACGACCAATTCCAGAACATAGATTATCACTTGAAAAACTAATCAACGATCCAGTAAATGGAAACCAACAAACACTTGAAGATTTATCAAGACAGTTGGAAAGAGATTTGGAGATTGCAGATAATGCATATCTATTGATATTAAAGAGTTACAAAATTAATGACGGTGGTAAGATTAATCATAAACAATCAGAGATCAAAGAATTTTTGAGAGTTGATCCACCACAGGTTGCGATGATTTGTGATTCTGACGGTAGACTAGGTTACAACGATAAACATGAACCTATCTATGTTTGTCCTTTCTTCGAACACAGAAGAAATAGGTTGCATACACCAGAATGTGGCAATACCAAAGATGGAGTGCACCCAGAACCAGTTGAAGCCCTAAAGGCGATTCTTGAAGTGAACTCTGTATATTCAATCGGAACTCCTCAACCAAAAAATATAATTTATGGAGAGGGAGAAGTAATATGGAAATCAGGTAAATATAAACCATCATTGGTATATGGTTTCTCCCCTATTTATGCTATCTGGTCAAAAGCCATGACATTATCTCACATGGATGAGTATATTAGAAAATACTTTGATAAGATGAGACCACCAAGAGGTATGTTGGTTATTGCATCAAGAAACTATGAGACATTTAGAAAGTCATGGAATGAGTTGGAACAAAGAGCAGCAGAAGATCCTTACATGATTCACCCACTTATGGTAGAATCAGAGAAAGGTGGAAAGAACATGGCACAGTGGCTTGACTTTACTGGATCATTATCTGAATTACAATTTACTGAAGTAAGAAGAGAACTAAGACAGATCATTGGTGCAATCTACGGAGTATTACCATTATACTATGGAGAAATGGTAGGTGGATGGTCTCAAGAGGGATTGCAAGTTACAATTACAAACAGAGCAGTTAAATGGGGACAAGATATTTTAACCAGAGCATTTTTTGACAAGATTTCACACATGTTAAATATTGATGATTGGATTTTAAGATTAAAAGGTGGAGAAGAGAACGACAAGTTAAGAGAATTACAACAAGATGGAGTAGAGATTCAAAACATGGCACTATTACAACAAATGGGATTCGAGATTACAAGAACCCATACTGGTGAGTTCAAAGTATCAAAGAATACTGCGATGAGTACTGAAGAGATGATGAGAGCAGGTGAAGAGGCACAAATGGGAAGAGGTAGAGGAACTGCTGCTCCAAAAGAAAATAGACAATCATTTGAGGGAGAACCATTGGCAGGTAGACCATCAGATGTTGGTGGAGTTGGTCAAGGATTCCCTGCAAGTGGTAGTGGAACTACATTATCAAAGAAGAGTTACCCAGATGGTATTACCCCTGCTAACTTTGAAGTTGTAAAGAAAACATTACAAACAGCAGTTGATTTTAATTGGAATAAAGGAAAGACTATTGAGGAATTACGCAAATTTGCAGGTATGACAGTTAGAGAAGCAAGAGAACTTGTAAAGAATGAGTTCGGCATGATGAAGAGATGGGATGAGAATGACGAAGAGGTATCATAAGTGTAATGGCTGCTGTAAAGAATCCGAAGAAGAGCAAGAAAATCTCTACAGTAGAGAAGAAATATGTTAATGAAGTATACCAAGCAGATAAATGTGATGCAACTATCCTATTACTACAAGACGAACTAAAGATATTTAAGAACGAAGAAACCTTTATTTGTTTACAAGATTGTTTGAAAAAATTAATGAGGATAAGAGTAGATAATGGCAACTAAATTAAACATAAACCATGGTGGTACTGACATTGGAAAAAAATTATTACGAAAGCATCAAGAGAATGAATTTACAAGAGTAAATAACTACAAGGAAGCAGTTTGTCTTAATTGTTTAAAAAATGACAGAGCAGTTGCAACAATAGCCATGATTTGTGGCGAATGTGCAGGAAAACGTGGAAGAGAAGCACTATTGGCAACAATTTCACACAAGTATTATGGTCTTTGTCTCTTTTGTGGTCTACACAAGTTTAACTTGGAAGAAATTAATGCTAGATTCTGTATGCCATGTCATGGTAGAATAGCAAAAATTACCAAAGAGTATAACAAACAAGGTGGAATGTATGGTGCTGATCCTTTCTGGAAGAGGATGAGAAGAAAATACGGTAAAGATTGGGAAATAAAATTCAAAGAGGGATGGAATACTAAAGCAAGAGATTGATTCTATCTCTAGTAAAGTCATAAAATCTACTATCAAAATCAATTTTAACCTTACCTTTCTCTAAATTTCCAAAGAATCTATCAACTTTTGTCTCAAATTGTGCTTTTCTCAAGAATTTTTTGTTAAAATATAATTTTTTCTTCTTTATATCGAAAATTATAGACTCATATTTCACTAATTTTGCAGTTTCTCTCAAATCTTCTGGTAAAATTCCATTCCTAGCATGAATTATTGTCTTTCCCATGTTCAATCTTTCCTTTTGATTGTTAGTATTAGTTACTACAATTAGTTTTAAGTTTGGAACTACGTAAAGATCAATCAATTTTACCTGAGAAAGTGGATCTTCTCCATCTTGTTTGTACATTTTCATATAATCTTCTAAAGATTCATACACATAGAACGATGTAGCCATGTACGTTATTTTAAATATTAGTATGGTTATATTAACCTTATGTTAGAAATGATCGAAGCAGTATCTACAGAACTACTAACTGCTGTTTTATTGGGAGTAGGTGCAGGTCTTGTAGGTTATTTCAGAAAAATCCAAAAAACTAATAGTGATTTGTGCAAAAAAGTCGAAAGACTACAAAAAACTATTATTATTTTGGCAAAAGTTATCGATCAAAACGTTAAACGTGCTCACCCTGACCAAGAATCAGAATTAGACGAACTTGTGCAGGAATTATTAGCAGATAATCAGTAAAGATTATATTAAGGTTGTGAACCAATCATCTACATGAACGAATATATCGTCATACTTGCCATCGTTGCAGCAGCAATCGGTGCAGTAGCAAGTACCATTCAGGGGTACATGAGGGCTGAGGGCAATTATTCATTGAAGAAATTGGCTTCTGCTTTGGTCTCCTCTGCGTTCTTTGCATTTGGTATTGTAAATATTACCAATGTCGAAGCAAGTTTAGGTACAATAGGTGTTGTTGGTGTCTTTATTTCTAACGCACTTTTGGGTTATGGTATTGACCAAGCCCATTCAGCATTAGATAAATAAACATCTAATGTTTTCCCATTTTTTATTAAACTTTAAATAGTTCACATTAGGTTTATATATTAATGAGTGAGGAACTATTCTTCAACAAACTTGTTACAAAGTCTTTACATCCGATACAAGGATCTGACAGATTCTTTGAAGGATACCTGACCGTTGAGGTAAAAGATAAACAAGGCGAGATTACAATAGTTGATGAACTCATCAAAGTACTGCCAATTTGGATGGACAGAGGAGCACCAATTACCGATACTCACAGTAATCGAGTAATAGGCAAAGGTATCAATTACCAACAAACCGTCTATAAAGCAGTTGATGGAAGTGAGTATCCTGCGATTAAAATCATAGGAAAGATTCACAGCAACTATGAATTGGATAATGAAATTTGGAAAAGAATAACAAGTGGAGAGTATAAAGGACTTTCATTTGGTGGTGCTACTAAAACTGGTAGAACTCCATACAGAATGAAAGATGGTTCTATCGCATATCAGTTGAGAGATTTGGAACATTATGAGGTAGCAGTTTGTAAAGATCCTGCTGTACCATTAGCATTAATTACTGATTTTAATCCTGTAGCAAAAGCCATCGCAGGAGAATCATCAATGCACTCTGAGGGAAAGATGTTAATCAGATGTACTAACTTTGGTTGTTATGTACAAAAGAAAGAAGATCCATGTTGGGATGGATATGAACAATATGGTATGAAAGATAAAGATGGTAAACAAGTTCCAAACTGTGTAAAGAAAACAGAAGATGAAGAAGAATTACCTAAATTGACTCCAGAGGGAGAAGAAATGTATAAACAGTTACAAGAGTATGATAAAAAGAGACAAACTTATGATATGTATAAAGCAGAACCAGATCCAGAACAATTAAAGATGGGAATCAAAGTTGAAATGGAACATACTGATGATAAAGAAGTTGCAGAAAAAATAGCAAGAGATCATCTAAATGAAGTTGCAGATTATTATACTAAATTAAAAGAAGTTGAAAAAGCACATGAAGAAGATCAAGTACATGATTTAAATGAAAGAACATGGGATAATTGGTCTAGACATGCATCAAGAGTAGGAATGAAACATTATGATGATCCTGCCTATAGACAGAGTTATCAGGAAGATCAAGCAAAGCATAAGGAAGAATATGATGAACAAGATGAAAAATTAAAAGCAGTTATTCATGAAATTGAGGATACAATACTACTAATTAAAGGAGAAGTACCAGAGGGAGTAGAATTAAACAAACCAATTAGAACAGATGGAGAAGAAAAGAAATTCAAAGTATATGTCAAAGATCCTCAAACTGGTAATATTAAGATTGTAAGATTTGGAGATCCTAATATGGAAATTAAACGTGATGATGATGAAAGAAGAGAATCATTTAGGGCAAGACATGATTGTGAAAATGCCAAAGATATTACTACTCCTCAATACTGGTCATGTAAGATGTGGGAGAAAGAAACATCCGTTACAGAATATACAGATAAAAGTATTGAAGATATTGCCAAGGTAGACCTAGGTAAAATAGGCACATTCCAAGGCAAAGTAGATGCTTTAATGAGAGAGGGGTATCCTAGAGAAAATGCAGAAAAGATAGTAGGTGCATTTGTCAAAGGAGAAAAGAAGAAAGATACTAGTGCTATGCCTAGATTAAGTGGTGACAATAGGGGAATTGGTTATGATCCAAAAGATCAGTTACCAGAATCAGAACAAATAACTTCAAAAATTATCAAACCAAAAAAAGCTTCATTGAAAGCAAAATCATATAAAAATGCCACAATCTTTATAAATACTCTTATTAAAGATTTAACAAGGACATGGTAGAAGAATCCGATCAAAAATACGACTCTGCTTCTGACGAAGAAGAAGAGAAAGACGATGAAGAGGATAAATCCGAAGAGAACGAAGCAAAAAAATCTTTTAGAGAAGCAATCAAATCAAACTTTGAAGCTGTCACTGAAGTGATTCAATCACTCGCAGAGACACAGAAAAGTGTGAAAGATTCATTGACTTCAATCGATGCAAGACTTAAAGCATTGGAAACTCCAACTGACCTACCTTTGAAACCAGCTACAACTGATTCCGAAGATATTGGTGCAGATGTTAAAGTTCCTGCTGAACCATACGTATCAAACTCTGTTCAAGCAGAATTAGATTCAGATGGTGCAGGTCATGAGAAAGATGAGGGCAAACTCTCTATGCAAGAAAAAGCTTTTACTACTACTACCCCAAGACCACAACAAGTGGTATCTCCAATCAACAAATCACTTACATCTGAATTCAATCTAGTATTGAAAGATGCAAGAGAATCTGGTGATTTGAGCATGGTAGCAAAGAACATTCTCACAGGAAAATACTACACTCCAGAAGAAAGTGAGGCTTGGTATTAATGGTACAAGTAAAAACTATTGATGAACTAGAAGCACTTTATTATGGATTCAATAGAAACTTGATTAGAAAAGCTGATGCACCTATCACTACAGCAACAAGTGGCACATTCAACGCTATCTTTGGTGCTTATGCATGGGCTCAGCTCAATTTGGAAGCAAACGCTTTTGGTATTCTTCCAAAGTATCCATGGGATAAATCAGGTTGGCGTGTAATTACAGCACGTGCAGCAGGTCTTGCTGATGCAGGTTCAAACAATAACACCTCTCTTGGTGGTACAACTGAGGGTGGACTTATTGCTGACACAGTAAAACCAACACTACAAGAAATCGATGTTAGACCAAAGACAGCTCAGTTGCCTTTCTCTGCATCCGAAGTAATGGAGTGGATGGCTACACACACAAAAGATGACATCTGGGGTGGACTCGGTTCACTTAGATTGTTCATGGCTGTTCAACACAAAGAAAACATAAATAAAATGCTCTTAGCTGACGTAGAAACACAAGCAAGTGCAGCAAGTGCCAATTTCGCAGGTTCATTGGACTTTGAATCCTTAGACAGAATTGTCTCAAGCGATGCAGAGGAAGATGCTCTTGGTGGAACATACGACAATTATTATGATTGTTGGGCTGCAAATGCAACCATTGACAGAGATTCTGGAACTACATTCGACTCTACTGTCGAATCAGCTTCAGGTACAATCGGTACTGATGGTGTCTTAACTGATGATACTCTAAGAACTTTCCTTAGAAAGATTAGAAAAGCAGCAGGTAAAGATCCAAACGTATTCCTAGGTTCACACGAAGTTTATTCCGAAATACAAGGCTTATACATGCCATCTGTAAGAATTGCAAATCCTTACGGAGAAGCACTCGTACAAGTTGATGTTAACGGTATCCAAACTTTCAAAGGAACTGGTGTTGGTATTCACGTAGACTCAATCTATGGTATTCCATTCATTCCAACTAAAGATGCTCCATCTGGTGGTGGAAATGAAGTTGGTAGACTCTTTGCATTAGACACATCTGATGCTGAGGGATATGGTTACCCAAGAATTGGTATACAAATCGCAATCCCAACAGAGTATTACGAAGCAACTCGTAGAACTCCTGCATACCCATTCGTCAACAATGCATTTGTTGAGAAAGGTGTATTCAGAACAATGGGTGAAACTGTTTGTCGTCACTTCAAAGCACAAGGTAAAATTAGAGACATTAAACTCTAAGTTATCTACGCTTACTCCCAATTTTTTCTTTTTTTATACGTTTAAATATAGGGACACTATAAACAAATACATGGGATCATGTGTTTGTAAAAACTATTGTGAGAGAATTGCAATCAAAGTATTTGCTGCAAATGCTTATGATGGTAATTGCTACTGTGGTAGATGTTCAGTATGGTTAAAACTATCTGATTTGGTAGGATTGAAATGTCCTTGTTGTCACCAAAGAGCAAGACAGAAAAAAAGATACATTAGAGCAAAACAAGTTAAACGTATTGATTAACATCGATGATTAACATAGTGTTTTCTTTATATACTGTTTGTGCCTGATTAAAACTTATATGTATATTTGTGGAATTATTACTAATGGCACAGATTCCTGCCTTAATTCCAAAAGAAGTTGAAATACAACGACTAAAGAAAATTTGGTTGATTGTAATTGCTATGGGATCAGTAGCAGCATC
>Ga0208644_1004507_pt1 | contig 10487 bp, 21 predicted proteins | sample VirMetDEL_Nov_18_FD_184517 | JGI IMG/M metagenome (GOLD analysis project Ga0208644, IMG submission 184517) | Aqueous microbial communities from the Delaware River and Bay under freshwater to marine salinity gradient to study organic matter... | ecosystem: Environmental > Aquatic > Marine >... | reverse complement strand
CCCTCAAAACCCTCTGAATGGTTTTTTAGATAATTCATATATGCATCACCATCCCAAATATGACAACCATTCTCTATCAAATATTTGATATTAGTATCACCCTTCAAAAACCACTTTAACTCCGTCATCATGGTCTTAATTGCCATCTTCTTTGTTGTTAACAATGGAAACCCATCTTGCATATTGTGTCTAATCGTGTAACCAAAAATTGATTTGGTACCAGTTCCTGTACGGTCTTTCTTATCTTCACCGTATTCTAAAATTGTTCTAAGTAATGTCTGATATTGTGTGTCTATGTTATTCATAATAAAAAAACCTTCTCCTTAAATATAAGAAGAAGGTCACTAATTATCAATTAATAATTTGTTTGTTAGATTATTTTCCGATAACTAAATCGTTATAATCTAATTTTTCCATACCACCCATCGAGTCCTCAACCTCGTCATACATATAAGCTTTAACTACTGCAACTACGCTTTGTTCAGCTTGGGCTATTTTTGACTCCATCCAATCATCTAACTGCTCACCCTCTTCCATCATTTCCCACATTTTATACGCCACAGTGGCTATGGTAAATAATTGTTGTTTTGCCATATATGAACCATCATGGTTCTCCTTAAGTTTTTTTTGTAATCTTTTAAGTTGTGTTTCAGTTAAAACAATGTTTGCCATACTCTTTGTATTATAATGATAAATATATCAAACTATTAAAAACGGAATCGGTCTTGAATAAGTTTAATGTCATCTTGATTAAATTCTATCCCGTGTCTGTTTTCAAATTCATCAATCAATGTTTGAATAGCATCTTCATAACCTTTATTATTCAAAAGTACATATGCACCTAAATCAGCCTCAATCTCGTCTTTTTGATTTCTTGGACCCTTGTGATTTAATTTTAGATGTGCTATTTCATGAGCTTCAATAAATTTTAAATCGTCCCATGTAAATTCATTACCCAGTAAAACCTCACCATCAATAATTATTGTTTTTAATTCGGGAGCCAAAAAACCATAACCATATTCATCAAATAATCTTTCTAAATCCTCGTAATTAGGATTATCTTTAAATACAACGGTAATATTCATTCCGTCCATAAATTCACTAGGGTAAGTAATTATATCTTCACTCATACATATAAATATCTAAAAATAGAAAAGGTCAGTATTACCTGACCTTTTTGGGACCGACAGTAAATGGCTATGTCGGACAACTCCACCACCCTTTCGGGATTATTATACCATTTCTTCAATGATACCAATAACTTCACTAAAGATAAGAACAACACAAGCCACTGTCAAGTCAAATGGAATAAAAGTATATCCCAAAATTCTAACTCCAGATTTAATAAAACTAATAATCTTGTGCCATCTTTGATTTGGCATGTGTTTGAAGTCTTTAAGTTTAGTATCGTATTTGATTGGTGTCTTTTTCTTTAACATAGAATACAGTTCAGGATTGATAATACTCATAGGATTATTCTCACCGGTAAGTTCTTTGTAATAAGGATTTAATTCACCTGTCTGTGGGTCGTGAGTTGGAATGTTATTTTTCATATTTTAAATTTATAAGATAATCGTGTTACTTCATCGTGGTAAGCTTCTTCCACCGTTTTACATTGTCTAATACCATAACCATGACCATCTGTTGTATAAAGAACTACATCGTCATCGTATCGTTCAATCTCTTCAATTACTTTTATTTCCTTTGTATCAGGAATAACAATATAACTACCAACTTTATACATTTTGTAATTGTTTAATTTTAATGTTCAACAAGTCAATGTTGTTTTTATCACGGTCAGACAACTTACCCTTTGATTTGATTTCAGAAATCATGTCCTGAATTTTCTCAACTTCACTCTTTGGGATAATGAATTTTTGTTTCTTAATCCACCCAACAAATTTAGTAATCCCATTCATAACCATTACTCTTTTCTTAAAAAGAACATAAAGGATAACCGCTCCGATAATATAAGGGTAATAAGCCATCACAAGTAAATAAATAAACTTTAGGATAATAACCAACAATAAGAACAATGTCCAAGTCAAACTTCTAATGTATTTCAAAATATCCCCCATAATTTTTTTCTTTTTTTAATTCCCAAACTTTTTTCTATGTGTTCAACAATACCTTTTGGACATGGTTTATTGAACTTTATTTTTTCATTCAAAAAACTACCAAAAAATTCTTCAGTTAGATGTGACGCTTTATCATCTACGTCAATCTTGTTTTGTATATAATAACGACAAAGACTTTCTTCGTTATATGAATTACCACCAAAGGTATAATAAATGTTAATACCATTTATAGTTTCAATCTCTGAAATAATTTCATTAACAGATGAGCCTTTAACATGTACTTGTTCTCCAATTTGATATTTCATCACGCCTCCATTTTAGATTTACGAACCGCATATTCCCCCAAAGACAATTCTTTGGTATTACCAATCACAATAGACTCTTTCAACAAAGAATGTGGAATGTGAATCAAGAAGTCACGAGCATTGAAACTGGTAAGGTCTTGACCCAACTCAATACATGAGTGTACCAACTGAAGGAACAAACGGAATTGAACCTCATCTACGAAAGTTTCTTGAACTAACTCACCGAACTTAGGGTGAATGATATTGATGTACTTTTGAGTTGCCATGATTTTCCTGTTTTGTTACACAAAGATAAACAAAATATTTTAAACCAACAAATAAAAGCAAAAAAAACCTCAGAGGTTAGTCTGAGGTTAAGGAAGGTGTATGTATAGTATAGAACGCTGAGACTACACGTTTATATGACCCGTCTTTCGTGAGATTACCCTTATTAATGGTTGCTCACATTGTCCACAATAGTTGCCTATTGTATCGAGTCAGTGTCGGTTATTTACGGTAACCAATCGTTTCGTTGCCAGCTACTCAACCGTTACTCTACTCTGTAAAGTCTTGCGGACTCTCTAAGGGATGGCCGTCCCACCAGGTATTTCGTGATTGACATCAGTAGACTTGCGGTCTACGTGATGACTTCATTGACCAATGTCTGAAGTATTAGACACCTTTCACTGTCAACGCCCGAAGTCTTTTGCTTGTCATTTAATTGGTAATAATTAAATTAGCATTTGAGGAAAAATGGACGATGTGCTTCGGGAGAAGTTTCGTTTCTTTTGGAAACAAAATGCTTCACACCACCCTGTGAACCTGCCAGCTCACGGTACTTCAGGATAACGTAGACTCTCTCGTCTCGGTTACCCATCGTACTGGTACCCAGCCCTACGACTCGTTGGCAGCGAGTGTCGAACCGTCACCTGTGACTTTTCCTATTGGTGTCACCACCTCAACTCTGATATCCCTCGAACTCAGAGTGGTCTTGTCCCCTTAGCAGTTGCCCTCAGGGTCGTAACCGTAGTCACTTTGTTTAGTTGTCAGGTCATTGACCTGCGAACATTCCGAAGATGCTACTCTCCGTTCAGTCCCTTTAGTCCCTTCACAGGGGTTATCTAACGACGCTAAACCGCCGATGGCTAATAAACTAAATTTGTCTTTTCAAAAGGGGTTCTTTTGTAGGATTTCTCCCAAAAGTCTTTGTCAGTTTATTAGACCAACCTACAATAAATGTAAGAACGTTTGATGATTTCTCATCATTTGTTTGACAAATTTAAAACAAAATTTTTAATCTGTCAAATTTCTTTTCAAAAAAATTCTGATTTTTTTCAGAGTAGGGTAAGATATAAATATCTTATACTTTTAGAAAAGTTATACAAAGATAATACTTTTTTTTACTTTGTCAACTCGGTAGAGTCATTTTTTTTATTTTTTTTACTTATTTCCTTAATTAAAAGAGAAAGTGGATTGTATGACATCTTAAAATGTCCACTATATCTAATAAATGGAGTTTCGTCAAATTTGTTAGTTCTCATTATCTTACTAAATAAAAATATAAATATTATTAATATTTGTATTCTCCGCCACCAGTAAAATTGTCTTTGAGTGCTGCTAATTTATCTTCAGATGATGCAAGAAGGTCTATCATTTTATCCATTTCCTCAATTTGTTGTGGGTGTTCTCCAATTCCTACAGAATTTTTAAAATAAATTTCTAATGTTGCCAATGCTTGACATTTGTCTGATTCGTATTTAGCCACCAATGCATTATAAAGTAAACTGTTCATATTAAATTGTAATTTTGTTATATTTATGTTTATGAAGTTAATGGTAGGTAATAATGTCTTTAAAGTCAAACTAGCAGTCACTCCTGAAGCAATAAAAAAAGGAATGATGAATCAAATGTTTGACGAATCATTTGGTGGAATGTACTTTATAATGCCAAGAACTGAAAAACAATGTTTTTGGATGAAAAATTGTTTAATACCATTAGATATTATAATGGTCAATGACAACGTTATTACTAAAATAAACCATGATTGTCAACCTTGTAACACTGAAGAATGTGTGAGTTATTGTGGATATGGTAATAAAGTTATTGAATTACCAGGTGGTACATGTAAAGAGTTAGATATTCAGGAAGGAATGGATATATCCTTTGATTTATTCTGATTTACTACTTTCTATTTTTTGTTTAAGTAATCTTACAAATTCTGCTTGAATCATTTTGGCAAACTTAACATACGGTGCATCATCACTTTCAGCATTGTACTTATACGAACCTTGTGGTGGTCTTTTACCTCTACCAAAATAATTTAATGCCGAAATATTTGTAATACATTTGTGTCCACCCGAATTAGCTTGAATCATTTCCCACGCAGGAACACCTAATTTATCAAGTATTGCCCATTGTTCATCAGTTAATTCGGCAGATGGAACATCCATAATTTGTTTTAATGTTTCTATTTTCTTTTCACCACCTTCGATTGAACGAATCTTATCTCCGTAAAATGCTTCTAAATCAGCATTTGTAAATCCAACTGAACCTTCTTTTGCAGATGTTTCTGAAACCCATTTGATGGTTGAAAGTGGAATTATCTTTTCTTTAAGTTGTCCTTCCCATTTTGATAAAACTTCTTGTGCAATTTCACCTAAGTTTACACCTTTTAATTCTCTTTCCGATTTAAAAGGATTACATGACGCTTGTACCAAACCCATTGGCCAAGCAATTACCAAAAAATCAGCCTCGGGATTGTTCTCAAATGGTGTGTATCGGTCATACGAACCGGGTTTTATCATAGAACCACCACCGTATTGCACTATAATTCCGTCCTCATATTTAACATTCGGATTTTCTTTTTGTGTCTGTACATATAATTCTTGATTTTTAGCCATTTGTTCTGGTGATGCGTAACCTTTTTCATTAGCAATCCTTTTTATATTTTGATATATGTTTAAAAGAGAAGGTTTAGATGTCATCACCAATTCTTCCATAAAACCAGGTTTATTCTTATATGCCAAAAGTAATTTGTTAGTCGCTAATCCTAAAGCAAATTTGTTTTTTTGTAAGTTCTCATTAGAATCTAATTGAAAAATAAAATTCATAATATCTTTAGGTTTTAAACCAAATCTAGCAAAGTCTGCAGAATCTACCGTTGAAATTAAACTAATATCTTCAGAAGGAAAAATGTCTTTTGGTGACATAACTTGAGATAATGTAGCAACATTAGAACGAGATGGTCTAAAAGATGTGGCAGTGTCTTTTTCTACTCCACTTTGGGAATCATGATGGTCTGTATGGATAACAAACATTGGTTTTCCATGTGCAAAATCAACGAGTACAGGCATCGTATCTCCTTGAGCATCTTGTTTTTTAACTGAAAACTCTTTATCACCATATTGGATAATTTCAGAATCAACAACTTTTATTCCATTGTCTTCCAAATAGTTTTTCATTGCCAAAGCAGTTGTAACCCCATCTAAATCCTGATGGAAATAAATTTTAGCTTTTGGGTATCTTTCAGCTAAATCTTTAATGTTTCTTAAACCAGATTCTTTTATTATCCTTCTCATATCAATTCCAAGAACCATGAATTCTAATTCCATTTTTTCCTTTTGTATCTACTACGTATACAAATTTTTCATCGTCTATCGAATGAAACAATATTTCTCCTCCACCTGTTAAATCGATAAAATCTTTAGAAGTAAATTGTTTACCAGATAAGTTGCTTGATATACCGGCAACTTTAACATTACCATCAACACGAATAATAACCCATTTATGGTTTGGGTCTAAGACATATTTTCTTTCTGGAAAACCATTAGGTATTAAATTTTCTTTTTGAGCTATATCAATAAGTGAACCTTTATATGATTTATTATCTTCTTCAGAAATAACTTTTTTAATAATTTCTTCCAATTGGCTTTCTGTTAGTCTTATTACTTTTTTCATATTTAAAAACGTTTACTATAAATATAACAATAAAGAAAAAACCCCTCATTTCTGAGAGGTTTGATTTACTAAAGATGTTGAACATGCCAGTATGTTGTCAAACCATGTTCGTTGTGGTACGGTTAGTTCATCTTTTCTAAACCACAGGATTTCATTTTCTATGGTTGTGATGACTATCGTATCTTTATCTACTATTTTAATTTTTTGAATGTTCATCTAAAACTATCTCCAATTGTTGTTGGTTTAATTGGTATTCCTTTATTCTTTCATTAGCAACCTTACAATAATTTTCACTAATATCAAATCCAATCCATTTTCTTCCCAACATTTCAGCCGCCAAACAAGTTGTGCCTGAACCATTGAATGGGTCTAAGATAATGTCCTCCTTGTATGAAAGAATTTTGATTGCTCGGTATGGGATGTCCAATGAAAATGTTGCCTTGGTCTTCTGTTGGGTATCAGCAAAATAATTCCATTGTCCATAAACCAGTGATATGAAATCTTTTTTATCTTTATCATCATAGACTAATTTTTTTCTAAACTCACCTTCAATTTTTTCATTAGGGACCATTTGATATTCACCCTCCCATTGAGGTGTTCCTTTAATTTCTTTTTTGTGTTTCTTTTTGTAAGCCAAGATAACACACTCTTTAGGGTTATAAATATATGGTGCTGAAGGACTCATCCAACTTCCCCATGCTGTAGTTTTGGAACGATGTGGTGAACTCTCTTCAAGGTCAACAATACCAAAAAAACCAAAACCAATTTCTTTCATTATCATCCAAATTTCAGCAGAAATATAAACTCTTCCACCTTTGTCTTGTCTGTTAATTTCATAAGGAATATTAAGGGCAATACGACCATCATCTTTAAGAACTCTATACGCTTCTCTCAACCATTCTTTAGTAAAATTTAAATATTCAGAAATCTGTTTATCATCATCCCAACTGTCATAATCAATACCTACACCATAAGGAGGACTTGTTACGATTAAATCGATGGACCTTTCATCCATGTGTGACATCAACTCGCGACTGTCACCATTATATATTTTATTATTCTCCATCATTCTCAATAACTTTAATTCTTCTATCAAGGTAAAATAACGCTTTCTTTAAATCCTGTATTGGTGGATTACCATCTTTCTTTCCGCTTCTAACAATATACTTTAATACATTAAAAAGATAAGCATCTTTATCTAATCCTGTTGCTTCAGCAATTTTGATAACCTCATATGGATTATCTTTTCCACCATAATGTTGTGGATGATTCACTAACTCTGAGCTCATTTTTTATTATATCCTTTTAATACGTAATAATCTTTTGCTAATGGACTTTCTTCTATAATTCCTTCATTAATAGCATTTTTAAGAATTTCTTTAGTCTCATTTTGTGATTTTTTAAGAATGTACTTTGAAATATATGAAATGTGAATAGGCATTCTAAGTTTTCCTTCCAACAATCTTGTTACTTCTTTATTATTTTCTTGACTCATGTTTCTGACGTTTTTGTTCTTTTCGTTGTTTTCTTATTTTCTTGTCTGAAATGTTTGATTCAACATTTTGTTTTTCAGATTCCATTTTCTCTTCAACAACCAATTCTCTATTTTGTTTCCATTCAGTCTTTGAACAATATTCCCAACCCAAATATGTTGCCATTACTAAAGTGTGAGCCTCTTTGTCTTTTACTCTTTTAATTTTACCGGTCTGTTTGTTCTTTAATGTTTTCATAAGTTCTATTTTTACAAAATATAATAAAAAAAAATATCAATATCAATTTTGGAACATCAATAAAATTTCACCTTTTGTCATTCCAGCTGTATACAATTCGTGAAACTTTGAAGACCATATATCCATTACCAAAGCATCCGCTTTAAATAATAATTGTAGGCGAGATTCGTCACACCCAATGATTGATTCTTTAGTTATATATCGTTTATTAAAACCCATTTGTGTTCTGAATTAAGTCTAACGCTAGTTATATGTTTCATATTCCATTCTCTTGGACTTATCAAAGATAAGAAACATTCTCCATTATGTCTTTCATATAAGTGATAAATTTCACCAATTACTGGTTCAAATGAATATTTTGAATTATAAATCAAATTATTTAGCTTAACTGAATCTAACAAATCATTATATTCATCAACTATCTCTTTGTATTTGGCATTAAATGTTTTTTGAACTTTATTGACACCTCTTTCTTTAAATGCCCCAACATCATCTAATATGATTGCAGGTGCTGACACATTTGTACCATACGGTAAAATGGATGCCTCGTATTTGCGAGTGTCTTTATTCCAAACTATATTATCTGGTTTTTTCTTCACAAGACCAATAATATTCTCTTATTTTTCTACCTAATTCCATATCATTAGGATTTTCTTTAACCATTTCGACAATTTTTTCAATTTCCATCTTTTGTAATTTCTTTTATTTCATTTATTTTAACCGTTTGCAAAATATAATTTGCAATCTTTCTTCTAATCATTGGAATTATGGTTTCTACCAACGGGTATTTGTTATCAAAATTTGCTTCAAATAGTGGTAATAATTTAACCAAATCTTCTTTAGAAATATCTGGATTATAAAACATAGTTTTTTCTACTGTCGTTTGATATAATCCTTTTGGTTCTCCTTCATATATTTTATTTAAAAAACATTTTTGTGTGTTAAAATCCCCATCAATGGCAGGTCTTAGACGGTACTCATATATGTATAATTTTTCATATACATTAAATTTAATATACCCATTACCTGTCATTATATTTTCATAATTTTTAATTAACTTTAATGAGACAGATTCATTAACAATTTCCCATAGTGATTTACCAATCATGAAAAGAGCCGTGAGTTTATCACGGGCAAAATCACTGACCTCAATAATAACTTTTCGTTCTTCTTCTGTTGTTTTTCTAACTGCATGATATTTTATTTCACTTATCATTATCTCGTCATCAGGTTCAGTAAATTCACGACCAATAGACATGTATTGGTTTTTATTTTTAACCGAACTAATATTTGCTAAATGAAGAGTTACCTGTTGGAAAGATGGGTATAGTTTTAAATCATCAAACTCTTTTTGAATTTTTTGATAGTAGTCTAAAAGAACATATTGTTTATGTTCAAAATCTATTGGCTGTTTGTATACCCAGTTAGTCTTCATTCACTTTTTATTTGAAGAAAACATAAGAAAATTTAAGAGATTAGTGAAGGTTTAATCCACTCTCATGACATAATAAGTTGTACCATTGATGTCCACTTCATAATCGTGACCATCATATGTACTTAGACTATTTCCAATACCGTCAGAATCAACCACATCTTCGATAAGTGAATCTTCATCAATATAATTGGAGATATCTATACCAAAAGTTTCAATATAATATTCATAGTTGTCTTTGGCTTCGTCAGCTCTTTCATTTGCAGCTTCGTAAATCATTTCTTCGGTTACTTCACCCTCAGGATTTGATTCAATATCATCTTTTTCTTCGTCTAAAGCATCAATCAAGTTTTGGAAATCATTAATTTCATCTTCATCCTCATCAGGGTCCAATCGATTCATCTCATATTCATACTCAGCAATTTCATCTCCAATCTTTTCAATTCTTTCTTGTTGTTGTTGAGATAAACCTAAATCATCCATATCAAAATAAGATTCTGGACTTTCGCTTATGTCATCATAAAATAATTCATAAAAATAATCTCTTAGTTCATCCAAATTTATATGGTTTTCAATGAAACTTTTACTGAAAGCTTCCATACCCATGTCGTCCCATAAGTTTCTTACGTAATCTTTGGCGGCTTCATATGCCTCATCCCATGTACCAACAGCATATGTTGAACTATCTGGTATCCACTCATAAGTGTCCAATCCGTAATGACTGTGATTAGCTCTCATCAAATCATAAATGTCAGTATCTTCGTCTAAGTTCTCTGTATCATTCAGATGTTGAAATATTGCATTTACCTTTTCAACTTCTTCATCGTCATTATTTTCTAAGTTCCAAGCGTCCGTTTGTCTTAACTCATCTTGCTCTCGTCTTCTTCTTGCAATTCTTTCCCTCTCTTGTTGTTGTCTTATTCTTTCTCTTTCTTGGTTAGCCCTTTCTTTATCTTTAAAGATTTCAATTTCTCTTGAAAAGTTATCATTCAAATAATTTTGAATG
>Ga0208644_1004504_pt1 | contig 10490 bp, 12 predicted proteins | sample VirMetDEL_Nov_18_FD_184517 | JGI IMG/M metagenome (GOLD analysis project Ga0208644, IMG submission 184517) | Aqueous microbial communities from the Delaware River and Bay under freshwater to marine salinity gradient to study organic matter... | ecosystem: Environmental > Aquatic > Marine >... | reverse complement strand
ATAGCTTTCATGTCCGCGTCAATTCGGTCTAATAGGGCAAAGACTCTGTTGACTAGCCACCCAACAACAAACCCGGCTAGGGCGATTGCTACGTTAAACATCACTTGATAATCCATCGTACTACCCTGCTACTAAGCCAATCATCCAAAAAACTATGCCCATTGTCGATCCTGTCATTATAAGTATCAAAGCCCCGTCAATCAGTAACCGTTTTTGCTTAGCCCTTGCCTCTGCCGCAGCTAGACGGGCTTGGCGTATGGTGCGCCGTGTCTTCATCATCTCATTATAGAAGGCTTCGCCCGGCCCATACAACACGATGATTTCTCTGAGCTGAGTCTCCATCTGCTGCGTCTTATGCTTCGCCATCTGTATTTCTAAGGCTTGGGCTTCTACCGACGAGCCTCGCAGAAACTTAGGGCCGTACTGGTTTTCTTTCTCTATCTCTAGGATTTTTTCCTTAGAATCAAAGAACTTACCTATGTACTGGGCGGTATCTTCTATCTCACGTCCGGCATTTACGGCTTTGGCAACGAGGTTGTACGCTCTTGTCGCTCCTGCTATACAGGCACTTATCGTTACGGGGTCCATTAGTACGGCCTCACTGCTTCGGGGTCTGCCCTTCGTGGTAAACAATAAGCTGCAAGGGCGATGCCTCTCGGCTCGTAATTAAGTGTCCGTTCTACTTTCCCCCTAACGATGGCGTTCGCAAAATAATTGCATCTGTTGATATCGTAGAACCACATATCCGCAGACTGTACTTGGCCGTTGACCAGTACATATAACAAAAATAGATGCGTCATAATGTTTCATACTTAATTATACACAGCGTATGCTTTTTCCCAAAGCTCGAAGTCTTTGGCAAAGGTGTCTAGTATCAACTGTCTTCGATCCGCCGTCAGGTCAGCCAATACGGCCTCTGTTTGGTCTGGGGTAAAGATATCAGGGTTTCGTCTCAGCTCTACCTTTTCAGAAACAACACCTCCTCGATCAGAAATAAATTTACTTGCGTGTTCGTGGATGTTTTCTATGTTAAATATTTCAGCATGCTCAGGGAAAAAATTACAATACTTGTACCATTTATGACGGGATCTAGCCCCATCTAAATGTTTTAAAATAAAATCCACAAAGGCGTTTATATTGGTTGTGGCGGCGTTAACTTCTAGTATCGGTAAATTATTTCTTGTTTCGTAGGAAATTGTTTTATTGAAGCTCCCCATATCGTTACAAACATATTTATAACTAGAAGCTATTCTTTCAAGGGGGTTTCTCACTGAACCGACACAAGGCATATCTGAGGGAATAGAACCTTTTGTCACAAGGTCGTCAAACGTCATTTGCACCGAGGCCATGCTTTCTAGGCTCTTTAGGCTAAAAGGTAGGTTTGCGAACTCTAGCCCCTCGGTAGCTATATATTGATCAAACTCCTGCCAAGATGAAAACGAACCTTCTATTTTATAAACATCCGTTTTAGGGTCTATTAACCCGGACTTAAAAAAATAAAAAGCCAAAGATGTGCTTGCGGCCCTTGGGGTGCGTATCATTACAAAATTATTGGAGTAAGAAATTATCATAAGGTGATTACCGTCGTATTTATGTCTTCACAAAAATAATTTTACTTATTCTAGCGAAAAATCGGGAAGTGTTGGGTTCTCTACAAAATCAACTTTTAAGGTTTCTTGCTCAAGAATCTTTAGATAATGAATTACAGTTTCTTTTTCGGCCACAGTTATAGTTGGGTCTTTAAGTTTGGAGGTGGCGGCGTTTTGTAGTCTTTCTACTTCCTTCATTAAAATCGCTTTTTCTTCGTCTTTCGACAACGCAACCCACCCTTTATCTACGTAAGTTGGGCCAATCCAAGATAAATCACCTATCTTGTCTATAAAACCATGTAAACCAAATATAGGACCCCAATTATTTGGTAGAGGACCGGGCTTGCTTAGTGGCTCTTTTGTTGACAGCTTTCTTAGCTGCCACTTTATTTGATTCGTCATTTGATTCTTCCTGTAACTCTTGATGGAAATCTATCTTCCTAGTGCCAACTTGTTGTTTTTTTTCTCTGTCTATTTGCGGATGCGGCGCCCACCCAGAATTGTTTGCCAACATTTCTTCTTCAGAAATTTCCCAATTTCTCCAACTAGAGAAATCTTTTCTAGGCACGACATGGATGTGACAACCTATATTTGCCGCCATTTGATGGATAAATTCCATGATTTCTACCGGTTGGTACGTAGCCCACAAAAAATTTCCATTTGAGCTACGCATGCTTATTTCGGTAACTCCGCCCCCGGCATTACCTATAGAAAAACTTTGCGCTCTGCGTTTTTCTCCCTCAAACGACTCAATCCTCTGCAAGTTTTGCAGTCGGATCATTTCTTTGTGTATTTCTTTTTCGTTCATACTATTGTTCATTCCAAGAAATATTTACCTGTGCGCCGGTATTTGCTGTTATAGGGTATGAAGTCCCTCCTGCAATGGGTACCGCAGGTTCAGTTACAGGAGCACCCGCAGAATTCCCCGCAGATCCGGGATTTCCTGGGTTGAAGTAGCTACTACCGGCACCGCCACCGCCACCTCCGGGGGCGCCATCTCCACTGTTGTTCCGCCCACCTCCACCTCCACCTGCGCCATAAGTACCGCTTCCGGGACCTCCGTTCTCTGCGTCGTTAAAGGCTGACGCCCCAAATCCGCCGCGGCCGTCAGGATTAGTCGGGGGGTTAGCGGGGTTAAATTCGTAACCGCCTCTTCCGCCTTCACCCCCTACTGGTCCCTTGGGGCTGGAAGCGCCAAACCCTCCTCCTTGACCGTTTCCCACATTGACGCTGGCTCTTGGACTTCCTCCCGTGCCGAAATTACCGCCAGTGCCACCATTCCCCGGATTACCAGCTCCTCCCGGATTACCTCGATTGGTTCCGGTTCCTCCAGAGCCTCCGGTTCCGCCGTTACCTCCGCTTACGGAAAAACCAAAAGCAGCGGCGTTACCTCCCGGATTACCCGGTGCTCCCGGATTACCAGCAGCGCCGTTAGCACCCGGAGTTCCGCCCCCACTACCGGCGTTACCTTTGGGTCCGGTTTCTGTTCCAGTACCTCCCGGTCCACCGTTACCTCCCGAGGAAGCGGAGCCGGGGTTGCCGTTCTGACCAGAATTCCCCGGACTTGCCGATAGCGTTACCGTTGCAACCGCTAGACCATCTGGAGCGACAAATATTCCCGGACTGTTAAATGTTTCTGACCCAGCGGGGATTGGAGTCCTACCCCCACCAAAAAGACCTACTTTACTAGTTCCTATAGGCATAATTAACTCCTACGCGCGGAAGAATCTAAACCAAGAGCTTCTCGCTTATCAAATTTATATTGGGCGTAAGGGCCGTTTTTATCTACATAATGCAGCATAAATTGTACGTTTATATGGCCTTTAGGTAATTTTCTACGCCAGTGAGTTACTTCGCAACCTTTATATATTACGGAATCTCCCGGCTCTAACATACACTTTACCGGGTCGTTATCTTTGTACTGCATCCAGATAGGCCAAATGTCACTGGTGCAAGCCACGTTAATTGTTGCGCTCACCTCACAAGAAGGTCGGTCAGTATGCGGTGTAAGTTCCTCACCACCTTGATAGACTCGGCTAAAAGAGTAAGTCGGTTCTAACGATAACCCTGTATGCTTCTCCACAACAGGAAGGCATTGCTTCAAAAGTACCTCGATTAAAGGGTCGGCATAGTATCCCAGTTTGCTTGCGTCCCCGTTTTGAAGTTCGGTTCTAGCCAGCCACTCCCCACGGTGTATTTTGTTTTCAAAATACTGAGAAATTGTTTTTATAGTTTGAGTGTCAACCAGATTTTTTACTTTGCAGTATCCTAAATCTTGAAAGTCACTCATTATAAAACCAACCTGTAACTATGTATTTGTGGTTATCACCGTATACCGGGTTACCCCTGTGGGCATGGGTAAATGCGGCTGGCCACAGCACCATAGTATTTTTAACGGGCGATATTCTTCGTTGTTGATATAAAAATTCAGTCTCCCCATTAGCTTCTGAGGGCAAATCATTTAGGTACAGCATATATACCAAGCTTCGATTTGATTGATCTCCGTTACCCTGTTCGCTATGCCACATATGGTAGCCTCCTCCAGTGGAGGTCTTTTGAATTTTCATGTTTTTGCAATTTACGTTTGTTTCTTTAATGATCGAATATTCATTTGAGTAGATTCCAAAGCATTTTTGAAGACCATTGAAAAACAAATCTATAGTTCTCTCCTCCTCAAATGCTTCAAAATCTATATTTTTACCGTTAGAAAATATCGAATAGTCATTCTTCATGTGTTTGTGGGCGCCCTCACCGTTCTGGCGATCCGTACCAGCCCCAAGAGTTTGAACCCGATCAAATTCCGCTATTAAATGTTCACAAAATCCATTTGGATAAACATCTGTATAAACACCAATAAAATCTCTATGTTCGATACTCATTTAAAAGGCTCCCCATGCACCCAAGCAACTAAACTTTGACGGTTTCCACGCGTAACGGGCGTTACTTGATGCAATGCCCATGCTGGAAACACAACTATGTGCCCTCTTTTTTTAACCATAGTTTCAGGATTAGCGCCGTATTTAAGTTGCAAGTCTCCTCCGTCGTAAGCATTAGGGTCCGAAAGCTGGAGCGATAAAGACAATTTTCGTCCGGGTGCTGTTTCCCCAAAATCTTGATGCCAACCATATGTACCCTTATCTTTTTCATCGTAATTAGTTAACTGCAAAGACTCAATTCCCTCTAAATCAAAATTGAAATAATCCGCGTTTAGAGAGGAAACTATATTTGAAAGTCTTTCATACACCCAATTATTTTCAGGGTTATCATACAACCAAGAAACAGTTGATCGTCTTATTTCATCATTTACTGTTTGGCGGCCATCACCACCTACCTCAGCTTTTGACGTGGCCCTCATAGCTTGTTCTTGTAAAAAATTTAATTCTTCGTCACTAAACGCCCCTTCCCACCAAGCAAAGGGCGCAGTTGGTTTGACGTAAGGTTTTAATTTATACAAAACAGTTACTTTATTAAGAATTTATAAAAGTAAGCAGACTATCCGCCAAGCTTGTAATGTCCGAAGCAGTTACGTCGGTCACTTCCGAAGCCAGCTTTACCCGCCTGTTTTCAAAAATAACACTTTGAGCTATACGAACAGCTTCCAATTTTTGATGCTGTGCATGAACCATTGCGTTTGCCGCTATGCGGGCGTCTTCTACAGCTTTTTGAAAATCAATTTGTCCCTGCATTTCTTCAGTAAGTGCCATGTTAGTAGCCTCCTAGGCTGTGTAAATTAACTAGTGCTTAGTCCTGCCATTGGTATGCTTACATACCAATTTGTTCCGTTATCTGGCGAAAAAAAGAACCAAATATCTACCGCGTTTGCGTCAGTAGTGCGATCCACTGAACCGCCCGGATAATAAAAGGTTCCACCCGCAAAAGCTACCGTGCGATCTGCCGTGCCATCGTTGGTAAGAACCAATGTAAACGAAGTAGCTCGGTTTGATGTACTGTTCGCCGAGGACAGTGTAAACGTGCAGTTTCCAGTAAGGGTCGCAGTAAATACGTTACCGTCGTCACAATCAATAGTTTTAGCCGTCCCTGTATCGCCTAACGCTGTTACTCCATCAGAAAAAACACCTGAGAAGAACACACTAGAGTCCATTGAGATTACAGTGGCTGCACTGGCGTTTTGGATTCCAGTGGTAATTTTAGGTGTGGTAAGAGCTGGGCTAGTTGCAAAAACCAAAGAGCCTGTGCCAGTCTCGTCTGTAACGGCTGAAGCAAAGTTGGCGCTAGAGGGTGTGCCAAGAAAAGTTGCTATACCCGAGCCAAAAGACGTAATTCCTGTTCCTCCATTGGCGACCGGAAGCGTGCCGGTTACGTTTGTCGTTAGATTTGCAAACGTAGTTGAGGTAGTGCCTGTTCCTCCGTTAGCAATGGGAAGCGTGCCGGTAACCTGAGAAGTTAGGTCCACGTCGGCTAAAGAACCGCCAAGCGTAAGGTTTCCCGAACTTGTGACTGTGCCGCTTAAAGTTAGTCCCTGAACAGTACCCGTACCACCAACACTTGTTACCGTACCACCAATTTCTGTGGGATTAGCGTTAAGTACCGCAGCCCCTGCCCCCGCACCATCAGTAACGATCATAACCTTAGAGCCATTGGCCACATCTACCGTAGCGCCTGAACCCTGTTTGATCGTAATGATCTGGCCGCCGGTAGTAGCGTTCTCAATGATCCACGTCTTAGATACCGTGTTTGGCCCAAGTGTGATTTCACGAGTTGCTGTTAAGTCCACCGCCGAAGTGAATTTAAGGTACAACGAGCGCGTAGCATCGGCTGTAGCGTCAGGCATCGTGAAGGTTTCATTAGCGTCAGCGGCAATCTCTTTTGTACCGTAGCTAAAACCGTCGGTAATCAGCTCAAGATTAGTGTTGGTACTGGTGCCCCAAGTGCCACTTTCATCGCCAGTGGCGATTTCCTTAAGCCGTAAATTATTTACATAAGTAGCCATTTTGGCACTCCAGTTACACTAATGTGCTGCCACCCGCAGGCGGCACGCTTGTGGCGTAAATCTTTGTATTCTGACGTAAGTTTAGTGCTTCGCCACAATCTGAACAAGTGTCCGCTGCCATTTCAGCCTCATCAAGATCATACCCACAGTTACTGCATAAAAGCTCAACTTCATGCTTGGGGTCGATTGCTGCGCCTAAATCTGTCGCTTCTTTTACTATTTTCATGCTGCTACCTTTGTCCAATTTGGTGTTTGATCTACAGGGACCTCGGTCCATCCAGTTCCGGGGTCTGGGACTATTTTGCTCCAAACCAACACGTTTCCAACTTGTCCAGTAGCCTGAACCCCTGTTAAATACACGTTAGCCTTGCCGGTTTCTGTTGTTTCGCCTAATGCTGCGGTGCCTTGAACGCCCGTAACATTGACGTTGGCATCCGCTTCTGCTGTCGCCGTTCCTAGTGCGGTAGTGCCCTGTACGCCCGTAACATCTATGATGTTGTTTGTTATTAGGGATATTGTGCCTAGCTCGCCCGTGGCTTCTACGCCTGTGGCACTAACCGTTGCTCCGGCAGTGACGGTTTCTTCACCAAGGGCCGTGGTTCCCACCACTCCAGTAACGGCAACAATAGCCGCAGCTTCTACCCCAACAGTGCCTGCCACACCCGTGGCTTCTAAGCCCTCAGCATCTACGACAGCACCGGCTTCTACTTCAACACTACCCGTAGCACCCGTGGCTTCTACACCGGTAACCGCAACAATCGCATCTGCTTCGGCTGTTGCTGTGCCTAGTGCTGTAGTACCTTGGACCCCCGTAACGGCAACAACTGCTTCGCCTATTACAGCGACGGTACCCGTCTCGCCAGTGGCGGCATTACCAATGACTTCAACAGCGCCATCGGCTTCTACCGCGATGTTGCCAAGTATTGTGGTGGCATCTACGCCCGTAACATCAACTATTGCAGCGGCGTTAACAACAGGGGTGCCTATCTCTCCAGTGCCTTCTACGCCTGTTACGTCCGCTCTGGTACGTAGATCAATGGTTACTGAGCCGGTATTACCTGTAGCTGCAACGCCTGTAACTAAAACATTAGCGTCAGCTTCTATTGCAACACTACCAATAACACCGGTGCCTTGTACCCCTGTTGGAGATACTATGGCTTCCGCATAAACCGCAGCAGTACCAAGTTGCCCCGTAGCCTGAACGCCGGATAGGGTTACGCTAACAGAGACGTTTGCATCATCTGCTATAGGGGCTGAAGCTAAAGGATAAAAACCTAGCATTTAAGCACCTACTTAAGTCAAGTTAGCAGCAGGCAGTGTTACGTACCATGTAGTACCGTTATCTGGCGAAAAGAAAAACCAGATGTCCGTTGCGCTAGCGTCTGTAGTTCGACTGACAGAGCCTCCGGGGTATTTAAACGTACCACCGGCAAACGCCACGGTACGGCCCGCAGTTGCGTCATTAGTAAGCACCAAGGTAAACGAAGTTGCCCTGTTGGCCGTGCTGTTCGGGGTCGCTAGAGTAAATGTACAGTTACCAGTTAGCGTGGCCGTGAATACGTTACCGTTGCTACATGTAATCGTCTTAGCCGTTCCGGTGTTGCCTAACGCAGTGACTTCGTCAGAGAAGGCGCCAGAGAAGAACGTACTAGAGTCGTAGTTAATCTTTGTAGTACCGGCAGTATCTGACAAACTAGGTGACTGCACGGTGCCAGTTACCGAAAGTATACCGCTAGTATTTATGTAGTTATTAGCATCATAGAACTGAATCTTATCTGGGTCAGTGCCTTCGTCACAACGTATTATTTGGCGACCTCCAACTACAATAATAAAGTCATCTGCTGCTGGGAAACCTAAATAAGAGTTCGTATCACCGTTGTGGTAAATATAAGTATCAACGTAAATGTTGTTTAATATAGACGTACTTGCTGGGTTTACATAGTAAGCAGCATTGTCTGAGTCATAGAAGATTGGAGCACTCATGCTTGTAACAGCATTTACTGTTCCGTTTACATCAAGCTGACCTGCTGTTGGTGCAGTAGTATCTGCCTCTCCATAGCCTAAGCGCATACCGTTGGCTACAGTGAGTAGACCGTCAGTAGTGAGCGACATTGCGCCTTGAGCGTTTGTGTGAGTACTATCGCCCCACCAGTAACCACGAGTGGCTGTGTCACTCATTTGGAAGGTCATGGCGTAATCGTTAAGACCACCATAGGTATAAGTTGTTCCCATACCTATACCGTAGGTATTATTAGTCCAAACAGATATTTTGCCTCTTGTTTGACTTGATCCTGTGAGGATCGCATTAACGTCAATCGTTGTTCCAGTTAGCGTTCCTGTCAACGTACCGCCAGTAAGAGGCAGTTTAGTTGCGTCAGCTACGGTTATATTTGCTGAGCCGTTAAACGAGACACCGTTGATTGTGCGGGCTGTTTGCAGGGTTGTTGCAGTTGTGGCGTTACCACTAAGAGCGCCAGAAAACGTAACGGCCGTTAACGTATTAGTGCTTGGGTTATACGTTAGGGAGGAGTCTTCATTGAGCCGCTTATACGACGCCGTGGTGTTGTCTACAAACGTCAGGTATCTAGTGGCTGCGGTTGATTCATCGTTTTCAACATAGGACTCAACAACAATATTGGCAGAACCGTTAAAGCTAACGCCGTTGATTGTACGGGCTGTTTGCAGAGTTGTAGCAGTTGAAGCATTGCCCGCAATGTTCATTGTAGAACCAGACAACAGGGTCGCGGCAGCTTGAGCCGTGTAAGAACGCCCGTAAGTATCCGTACCGTTAGTTCCCGTAAACCTAGCCATACCAGAAGTAGCGCCAGTGGTAGAGAATGTCCCGGTAGAATTATAGTAAGTCGCAAATACGTAGCCGCTAGCGTCACGAGCTACGACCTTACTTGCTGTTGCTGTAGTGGTGGCATCGACGTTTAGTGTGACTGTACCAGAAGTACCGCCGCCTGTGATGTAACTACCCGCAGTAACGCCCGTGATGTCGCCTACGTTAGAGGTCCACCCTGCATCGTTATTAAACCCTGTCAGGTCTATATTGGCTTTGGTTAGCTTCCTCTGTACACCGACGGTATCGACAACTACAAAATAATCGCCGTCTCCATTGGTAGTGGAGGTTGTCAGCTCGTTCAGGTTCAGAGTAATGGTTGGGGTTGCCCCCTCGCTTGAAGCGCTTCCGTCTAGGCCCGCACCAGTTGCAATAGTCGCAACGTAGTTACCAGTGGTGTCTGTACCCAAAGCAACAGAGTTAGCCGCGATAGTCGCCGCTATGCTTACATTACCCGTGCCGTCAAAACTACCCGAAGTGCCTGTGACATCACCGGTTAGACTGATTGTCCTGCCTGTAGCCAAAGCAGTAGCGGTAGCGGCATTTCCCGAGGTATTTTGATTACCTGTGGTATTAACACCGGGCAAGTTAATGTTGGCTGTGCCGTCAAAACTAACCCCACCTATGGTACGAGCAGTTTGAAGGGCGGTTGCCGTTGCAGCATTACCTGTGGTGGAACTTGAAGTTGTAGCGTTACCCGACAAAGCAGCCGTAATCGTACCCGCACTAAAGTTACCAGAGGCATCCCTAGCGACTAGTGTAGAGGCAGTGTTGGCTGTATCGCTTTGCAGGTCTTCTGCGGCAGCAGTGACAAAAATAGTCGCACTACCAGAAAGGTTAAGCAAAGACCCCGTGCTACTCTCGTCAAGCGTACGGGAAAGCGTCGTACCTGACGCCGTATAAGTGCCCGTGCCTATTTCCCACGCAGTACCGTCTTCTATGGTGTACCGGACAACATCAGCATCAGATACGCCTGAAGCAGCAAAAGTCTGAAACCCTGCTATCGCAGAGCCAAGCGTAACTGTCCCTGTCCCCGTCGTAGCGGTGGACATTTTAGCTCTATTTACTAAAGTCACCATAGCTAGGGTCTCGCGGTTTAGGCAATACG
>Ga0208644_1004502_pt1 | contig 10492 bp, 16 predicted proteins | sample VirMetDEL_Nov_18_FD_184517 | JGI IMG/M metagenome (GOLD analysis project Ga0208644, IMG submission 184517) | Aqueous microbial communities from the Delaware River and Bay under freshwater to marine salinity gradient to study organic matter... | ecosystem: Environmental > Aquatic > Marine >... | reverse complement strand
CTCCAAACACACAGGATTACAAAACAAATCCAGGAGAGGATTTAGAGAATTGGAAAAAGAGAGCCAAAGAAAAAAAGAAAAAAGGAATAAATCTACACTTTGCTTTAAGACAAGCAGTTCAGATGTACCCAACACCAACAGCAATGGACCACATAGACAGGAAGGGAATGAGACCAAGCAGAGCAGCAACCAATCGAAAGAGTGGTTATTTATCAGAGATGATAAAGATGTACCCAACACCAACTCAGGGAATGTGGAAACAGGATGTGAACGACAACGGAGAGTACGCCAAGAGAGTGAAGGAGAAAGGTCATCAAATAATGCTACCAACATTCGTCAAACTCTATCCAACTCCAAGAGCTTGCGATATGGAGGGAGGAGTGAAGCTCAAAGATGCAGTTCACAAACTTTATCCAACACCAACGAACAGCGAACACAAATACAGGCTAAAGGGAAACACACAAGCATCAAAATGTCTGGAAGCTCAAGCAAGGAAAGCTGGTGGGAGACTCAATCCAAACTTTGTGGAATTCCTTATGGCTTATCCAAAAGATTGGACAAAGATAGAACCAATAGAATAAAGGCTTTAGGGAATTCAATAGTGCCATTGATAGCTTATGAAATAGGAAAGGCAATAATTAGTGCGGAAGATCAATCAGATTAAATATAGAAACAAGAAAATTAAAGTTGTTTGGCAGCATTGTTTGGATTGCTATGCCAAGTATGAACCATCTAAGAAATTACTAACCATACATCCTGAACAATCAAATCTTAATCTTGCTAAGACCTTAATTCATGAATTGTTCCACATTATTTGTGATTTCAATAACATTGATATTAATAAGATTGGGGAGGAAAGAACCGCTAAATTGACGGAGCAGTATATAGTAATATTTAAAAATAATCCACATCTAAAAAAATTAGTAAATGAGTTATATTAATGGCAGGATATACTTGGGCTAGGGAAATGGGAGACAAAGTAAAAGAATGTAATTTTTGCGTTATGCCTGGACTTATCGAATGTAATGATAAAAGATACTGTCCAGATTGTTATTCATTAAAGATTTGGAAAAAGAAAATTGAAAACGTAGGTAAATATTTAGATAAGAAAGAATTGGAGGAAGATGAATAAGATAAAATTAGAACCTTTTGAAGTACAATTAGCCTGTGATGTAGCTACAAGGCGATTTATTGAAAACCTAAAAATGGGTAAGTCCTTTTCTTATGGCTATGAAGGATCTACTGAGAAAACAATTGCACTAGGTATAATGGGTTGTTGTGCTGAGGTTGCCTTTGCCAAGTCTAAGGATAAATATTTTAATGGTTCTTATTCAGATAAATATTCAAGATACACAGACTCAGATATGCAGGATCAAATAGAAATAAGATCCCAAAAAAGAAAGGATTATAACTTTCTATTGATAAGACCAGGAGAGAAAAAAGCTAAATATGTTTTGGTTATTGATGAGGGAAATTTTGAATACTCAATAATGGGTTGGTTTCCTTTTTTAAATGATATGCCTGAACGATTAACAAACTTTGGTCATCATAATAGACCACCTGCCTACAAGGTAGATATTAAAGAGCTTTACGATATTAAAGATTTATAAAGGAGATTAAATGATAGAAAAAAATAGAGAAAAAAAATTAGTAATTATTAGTTTAGGAGCTGGAGTACAAAGCTCAACAATGGCACTTATGGCAGCTAAGGGAGAATTGCCTAGACCTGATTGTGCAATTTTTGCAGATACAGGTTATGAACCAAAATCAATTTATTTATATTTAGACTATCTAACTTCTATTTTACCATATCCTGTTCATATTGTTCGTAAGGGAAACATTAAAGACGATATGTTAAACTCAATTACTAACGGAACTAGATTTCCTACTGCTCCTTTTTTTACTAAAAGTGCAGAAACAGGAAAAAAGGGTATGTTGAGAAGGCAATGTACCAATGATTATAAGATTCAACCTATTAGAAAAAAGATTAGAGAATTATGTGGTGTAGAAAAAGGTAAACATTTTCCTAAAGATAAATATGTTGAGCAATGGATAGGTATTTCTATGGATGAGATAATGAGAATGAAACCTGCAAGAGATAAATATATTCTTAATAGACATCCTTTAATAGAAATGAAAATGTCAAGAAAAGATTGCATAAATTGGTTAAAAAAAAATAATTATATCTTACCTGAAAAATCTGCTTGTATTGTTTGTCCTTATCATAATGATGCTTATTGGCATTTCATGAAAACTGAAAGGGTTGCAGAATTTGCTGATGCAGTTGAATTTGATAAAAAAATTAGAACTGGATCAAGGAATATTAGAGATGAATTATTTTTACATAGATCTTGCATACCTTTAGACCAAGTAGAATTTAAAAAAGATGACAAATCTAAACAAATAGATATGTTTAATAATGAATGTGAGGGAATGTGCGGAGTTTAATTGAAAGCATTATTGATGTTGGAAGTGGATTATTATTAGCTACCCTTATTCAGTTGTTAATCTTTCCTTTGTTTGATTTACATCCAACAGTTAGTGATAGCTTTCAAATAGCATTAATATTTACTTGTATATCAATATTTAGATCTTGGTTTTGGAGAATATTATTTAAAAAAATTTAAATAATAAATATAATTATTAAAATTAAATCTATCATTTCAGTAATTTTATTCCTTTCTTGCCAAGCCTTTTATTTTTATAGCTTCGATAAATGATACCTTTTACTACAAGGATGTTAAGGCAGGTTTGTTTTTCTAGCTCCTTAAGATCAATGCTTTTCGTTAAAGTATTTCCAAAGGTGCTTTTGCAATCTTTCATCTAATTCCTTTTGTCTCTTATATTTTATGTATTCCCAAATGGCAAACACTAAGCCTACCAATATGATTAATAATAAATGTTTATCCATTAGTTTCCTTTCGTTAGAACTATATAAGCGATCAATGCTACAGGTATGAACCGAACAATTGTATCAAGTATTATCATTGTCATTTATGCAACCTCCTTGATTTCTAATATGTGTTCATTGCATAAACCATATTTAGACTTGATTGCGTCAACCTCCATAATTAAAGAAACTAACGATTTAACCTCAACTATTTTTTTATTAACTGAGTTGTCATATATTTTGCTATAAATAACTTCGTATTTTTTATTCATTGTTTTTTCCTTTCTATTATTAATCCCATTTAGATTCTTGATATTCTTTAGTCTGAGTAACTATAGAAAAAGCCATATCAGAACAAATTTTATCTAATAACTTATATAATGGAGTATTTTCTGCATTACCCTCACAAGATTGATACAAAAAACATCTTAAAGATTTTAAGTTTTGATACTTATTATAATTTAATGATGTTTCATTATATTTACTTAAAACAAAAGGATAAGTATTTTTATTTGTAAATTTTTCATCCTCATATCTTTGACTAATTGAAAATCTATTTAATGTATTTAATCTATTAAATAGTTTTTTAGGTTGAGAAATAGCTTGTTCTTTAATTTCCTTAAATTCTTTAGTATATCCCTCAATCTTTGTTATAGATTTAATAACTCTGTAAAGATTTTCTTCACTTACTATAAATGCACTCATTTTATTTTCCTTTCTTTTGATTCGTTAACATAGGTATGTTGTATATAATTTGTACACTATTGTCAAATGATATTATTAAGTATATTAAGACTACTTAGAATTTGGGTAATCTATGCAGAGGAATAGGAAAGGCTTTTCAATAATACCGAATATCATCATTTTAGATGTTAATTTGAGCAATAACGCTAAATTGTTATATATTTATATTAAATCATTATCTGAGAACTTTAGGACCTTAAGAAATAGCAATTTAAAGCAAAAATTAGGCATATCTACCAATACACTCCAAAATTGTAAGGCTGAGCTTATTAAATATGGTTATTTAAAGATATATCGTAGAAAATCAGCTAATTATTACTTTTTAATGGGATCTAAAGCTAATGTTAATAAGATTAAGAGTACCCAAAATATGGGGGGTTAGACTACCCAAAATTTAAGTAGTCAGACTACCCAAAATTTGGGGGGTATTAGTAGTATAATACTATTTATTATAATAACATTATTAATAATACTATTAGAGGTTTGATTGATTAAAAGGATTTAAAAAGATGGATAAGGATAAACCAATATATTTGTTTAATGGTATGCCTCTGCAAAGCAAATACAATAATAATTACACAAGAGGGGAGAAGATTGAAATTGTTTTACAATTAGAAAACGACTACCAAAATGGCATCCTCTCTGCCAATACCTTAAAGCAAATCATTGAAAACAAATTATATGGTTCTTATACAGCTCTTAAGATTTTAAGTAATATGCAGGAAAAAGGAATAATTAAAACAAATCCATTCACAAATAATAACAAGCCAATTCTACCTAAAAAGACCATTTTTGATTGGTAAACTAGATATAGTATGTTATAACGCAAAGCATACAAACATCACCCTTGTTTGTTAAATGTTGCAACACTTGAAGTGGGAATGATCTTATTCCTTTCCTTTCTATCTTCCCACTTCACCCTTGCTAAGACATATAAAATTATGGCTGGAAGAAAAAAGAAATTAACTCAAAAACTAGCGGATCAGATCCTGGAACTAATTGCAGATGGTTACACAATCAGGGAAACATTTGAAAAGATAACAGACTTTACTTGGCAATCTTTTAGAACTTATTTAATTAATGATGAAGAATTAATGCTTCGCTATCAAAAATCAAAAGAACTAGCGGTGGATCTTAAACTTTCTCAATTAGAAGACAAACGAAAAGAACTTGAGGCTAAGATTGAAAGCGGACAAATTGATGGTAAAGCCGGACAAAACTTAGTTAATCTTTATAAGATTATTGTTGCCAATTCGCAATGGTCAGCATCTAAAATTGCATCAAAAAAGTACGGAAAAGCTGCTGAACTGACAATAAAAGGGGATAAAGAACAACCTTTGAGCATAAGTTGGGAAAAGGATTAGTTAAATAAGTGTTGATTTTGTTGTGATGTTGACAAAACTTGCACATCTCAAACAAGATAGTTACATACGAAACAATAGAACAAAACAGCAACACTATTTATAATCATAAATTATCGCTAGTGATTTCTGATAACGATAAATTATCGGAAACCTGGTAATTGAATGGAAAACACTAAATATGGGGGTTTTGATTTACCGGTACACCACTTTTGGTTTTTCTGTTTAGAAAAATATTGATACATGGTACACACATCTAAAATGGACAATCTTATTTTAAAAACTATGATTTTAATTTTAACCGACAAAGATACTGGCAAACCAGTAGTCGTTACTCACTTTCATGGTTTTGATAATGAAGATGAAGCAATCCAATTTTCAGATTTTTTAAAAGAACAATTTACTGATGAATTTGAAGTTCCAAAAGAAACCCTTCACTAGGGGGGTTTTGTTTTAAAATGAAACAAATTGTAATTCCTTATCGACCAAGAGAAATCCAAAATTTTTTGCACAAAAAATGCGATAAGAACCGCTTTAATGTCATCATAGTTCATAGGAGAGGGGGTAAGACTGTCTTTGCCATAAACCACCTCATTAGAGCTGCTCTAACTAACGATAAACCCTATCCTAGATACGCTTTCATCTCTCCATATCGTCTGCAAGGTAAAAGCACCGCTTGGGATTATATGAAGCAATTCTCAGCAGCAGTACCAGGAACAAAATTCAATGAGTCTGAATTGAGAGTAGATTTCTCAGTTAACAATAGTCGTATTCAAATCATAGGTGCTGAAAATAGTTCGGCAATAAGAGGACAATACTTTGATGGAATAATCGTAGATGAAACGCAAAACATAAGTCCTGATTTATTTGACACCATCTTGAGACCTTGCCTTTCAGACCGAAAAGGATTTGCTATTTTCATAGGTACGCCAATGGGAAGAAATTGGTTTTATCAATTACATGAACAAGCCAAACATACTAAGGATTGGTTTACTGCTGTATTCAAAGCAAGTGAAACTAACATCATAGCAAAGGAAGAATTAGAAGCTGCCAAAGCAACAATGAGCCATGAGGCTTATGAGCAAGAATTTGAATGTTCTTTCCAAGCAGGAATATCAGGTTCTTATTATGGTAACATAGTTGAGGATCTTGAAAGCAAAGGTAGGGTTACGAACTTTGACATTGATTACGATCTTGAAACTGAAACTTGGTGGGACTTAGGAATGAACGATTCAACAGTAATCATATTTGCTCAAAGGCGAAATGATGAGATTAGGATTGTTGATTGTTATGAAAACTCAAGCGAAGGCTTAGAACATTATTTCAATGTCTTAGATGAGAAAGGATTTAATTACATTAAACACATAGCTCCCCATGACATAAGAGTTAGGGAAATAGGGACTAATAAATCAAGATGGGAGACCGCAAGGGAAATGGGTTTAGAGTTTGACATAGCACCAAAACTTAGTGTAGAAGATGGCATAGAGCAAGTAAGAAGGCTTTTACCTAAATGTTATTTTCATAAAAACAATTGCAATAAGTTGGTAGAGGCATTAAAATCATATTGCAAACGTTGGGATGAAAAAAACAATTGCTTTAGGAATAAACCCCTTCACAATTGGGCATCACACTTTTGCGACAGTTTTAGATATGGTGCAATTGTAGAACCATTAGAAAGATCGGATTGGACAAAACCGATTAGAGTGAATACGAATTACATAGTTTAATATGGCAAAGAAAAAAATCAAAACCTCAGACCCAGAACTACGACAAATTCTAAGTGGTCAAATACAAAATGCTTTAGGTTACTTAGGCGGACAACTTTCCCAATCAAGAAGAAAATCAATTGAATATTATTTAGGCGACAAACTAGGAACTGAGATTGATGGCAGATCCCAAGTCGTAAGCACAGATGTTGCCGACACAGTAGAATCTATCTTGCCAAACCTACTAAGGGTTTTTACAGCTTCAGACAAAGTCGTAAGATGCGAACCGGTAACAGGCGAAGATGTTCCTCTTGCCGAACAAGCAACAGCATACTTGAACCATGTTTTCTACAAAGACAATAATGGTTTCCAATTACTTTATAATTTTTTCAAAGATGCACTAATTGAAAAAAATGGTTTCTTAAAAATCTACTATGATGAAAATGAAAAGGTAGAATTTGAAACTTATAAGAAATTAAGTTCTGACCAATACGATTCTTTGTTAGACGATACCAAAGATGAGATTGAGGTGGTTGATCAAGAAGAAATGGAAGATGAAGAAGCTAAGGAACAATTTGAAGAAAGTTTAAAAGCAATGGAGATGCAAGGCTTAGATGTTTCTGCGGTAGAAGAACCTGACTTCACACTTTACAATTTAAAAATTAAAAGAATTAAGAAAGATGGAAAAATAAAAATCGAATCCATTCCGCCTGAAGAATTCCTAATTGATAGGTCTGCCAAGTCAATTGAAGATGCAGACTTCGTAGCTCACAAAGTTTTAATGACAAGATCACAAATCATTGAGATGGGATTTGATGAAGAAGAAGTTATGGAACTTCCTGCAACGAACATAGACATTTATAACAATGAAGAAATTGTTAGAACAAGAAACATTGATGAATATCCAATTGATACTCCAACAGATAAATCAACTGAAAAAGTTTTAATTTATGAAAGCTACGTCAAGTACGATTATGATGGTGATGGCATAGCAGAATTAAGAAAGATAGTTTCTGCCGGTGATGATGGTTATTCAATTTTATCAAATGAACCATTTGACTCCGCACCTTTCGTAACGATTACTCCAATTCCAATGCCACATAGATTTTATGGTAGATCGATTTCTGAATTAGTAGAAGACATTCAATTAATGAAATCTACTGTGATGAGACAATTATTAGATAACATGTATTTAACTAATAATAATAGGGTCGCAATTATGGATGGTATGGTTAATATGGATGATTTATTAACGACTAGACCTGGCGGAGTAGTTAGGACCAAACAACCACCTAGCCAAGTTATGCAACCATTACAAGCTCAACCGATTTCAGAACAAGCATTTCCATTATTATCTTATTTAGATTCAGTAAGGGAAGTTAGAACAGGAATATCTAAGCAAGTTCAAGGATTAGATCCTGATACTTTAAACGCAAAAACTGCAACTGGTGTAAATGCCTTAATGACACAAACGCAAATGCGTTCAGAATTGATCGCAAGAATATTTGCTGAGACAGGTGTTAAAGATTTATTTAGAAAAATTTTTGAATTGATGGTGAAATACCAAGACAAAGAAAGAATTATTATGCTGAACAATCAGTATGTACCGGTAAAACCTACTGAGTGGAAAGATAAATTCAACATTTCAATCGTAGTAGGTCTTGGCACAGGTTCAAAAGAACAACAAATTTTAATTTTAAACAATATTTTAGAAAGACAATTACAGGCTTTCAATTTACAAGGCGGAAAAGAAATGCCAATGGTAACATTGAAGAACATTTACAACACACTTTCTAAAATTATTGAGAACGCAGGTCTTAAAAACGTTGAAAGTTACTTCGTTAATCCTGATATTGGTAAACAATTAATGCAACCACCTGCTCCTCCACCATTAACTCCAATTGAAAAAATTGAATTTACTAGAATTGCAAGTGAGGAGAAAAGAAAGATTGCAGATTTAGAATTGAAGTACAAAGAATTAGAACAAAAACGACAAGCAGACTTATTAGATTTCGAAGCTAAGATAAAAGACATTGCTTTAAAATATAATACTCAGCTTGATACGGCAAAAATCAAGGCAGATGCTGATCTTGACAAGATGATCGTAGCTGGAAATAGCAAGATACTTGAACAAGCACAAAAATCTGCTAGTATGATAAGCAAACAAGTACAAGGACTAAATGGAAACCAAAGACCAGGCACAGAGATCGCAGGAACTGAGCAGATCCAGCCAGGCGAAACAGATTTTAGAGAATAATCTTTTTAAAGAGGCAATCGAATCTCTTAAAAAAATTTATTCTGAAGCACTATTAGAAAAAACAGGTGCGAAAGAAAGCGATACAAGGGAAAAACTTTGGATCGCATATAATGTTGTAGGTAAAGTTGAGCAACATTTACAAAGTATTCTGGAGACAGGAAAATTAGCTGAAAAGCAATTAGAAATTTTCCGAAAATCTCAACAAGAAAAAAAATTTTAAGCACCTAAGCTTAAAATAAGCCAAGTCATCAAGACAGCTTAACATAGGAGACATTAAATGTCAGAGAACAACCCATTACTGACAAATGCGTCAGTACAAGGTGCTGCGAAGTCAATCGAAGGACTATTGAATCCAAAAGGGATAATCGAAAGTCCTAAGAAAGAAGCAAAACCAGTTGAACCAAAAGAATCTAAAGCGAAAGCAGAAGAAAATCTTGAGGAACAACAGCAACCTGAAGTTCAACCTGAAGAACAGGAAACTTTAGTCGAAGAAGAAGCATCAGAAGAAAATGCTAATGAAGAACAAACAACCGATTTACACCAAATAAAAGTTAATGGTGAAATTATCGAAGTTGACCTTGAAGAATTAAAAGCAGGTTATCAGAAAGATGCTGATTACAGACGTAAGACAGAAGAACTATCTCTTGAAAGAAAAGAGTTAGCTCTAGAAAAAGAACGTCTGGCAAAAGCAATATCAACCAAGATGGATGATTTAAATTCACTTGTGTTGACTTTGAACGCTGAAGTTAATAGCGATATAAATGCCAAAGAACTTGATAAACTTTGGGATGAAGATCCAACTGAAGCTGCTAGGATTGATCGTAAGATTCGAAGAAGGAGAGAAAATCTTTCTCAAGCTCAAAAGAAACTTAGAGAAGTCCAAGAACAACAGTTTCAGGAAATCTTAAAAGAGGAGCAAAAAAAGGTAACTATGAAGTTTCCTGAATTGCAAGATCCTGTAAAAGGAAACTCTTTAAGATCAAATATGACTAATTATTTACTGGCTAAAGGTTTTTCTGAGAAAGACGTTAATTCAGTTTATGATTCAAGAATGTTTGAAGTGATCGTAGATGGAATGAAATATCAAGAAAACAAAAAGTTGAAACCAACTTTAGTTAACAACAAAGTCAAGCCATCAAAAGTTATTAAATCCGGTGTCAAATCAACTAAGGAAGATTTAGATCGAAGCTCTAGGTTGGAAAAAATAAGAGCATTGAAAAAATCAGGAAGTCCAAAAGATGCAACTGATTTATTGATGCGTTATTTATAAACAATAACCTAACGGAGAAATAAAATGGCTGTATATAAAACATACGACACAGTCGGAATAAGAGAAGACTTAGCTGATATTATTTACAATATATCACCTACAGAAACTCCTTTTATGTCTGGCGTTGCTAAAACAAGAGCAACAAATACATCTCACCAATGGCAAACAGATGCTTTGGCTGATGTAGCTGCTAATGCTGCGGTTGAAGGTGCTACAATCACTTACCCATCATTAACATCAACAACTAAAGAAACTAACTACACT
>Ga0208644_1004501_pt1 | contig 10493 bp, 13 predicted proteins | sample VirMetDEL_Nov_18_FD_184517 | JGI IMG/M metagenome (GOLD analysis project Ga0208644, IMG submission 184517) | Aqueous microbial communities from the Delaware River and Bay under freshwater to marine salinity gradient to study organic matter... | ecosystem: Environmental > Aquatic > Marine >... | reverse complement strand
TTTTAACTGGATCGTTCATCTTTTGCCTCTTAGTTAGAACGGGGGAGAACAGGATGCTCTCCCCCTTTAGTCCTAGCCTTACGACAGATCGTAGACTGCGCCGAGAGCTTTCTCGTTCTTGACAACAAGAGTATGCTCAGCAATGATCGCCCGCTGCTCGCCATCAGACGTGCTAGCAACTTCCCGCTGGAAGAAAGGACGAAGATATGCAATTGCATAGTACTCAGGATCAAGCAGCCAAACGTCACGGCTACGCTGGAAGCGGTTAGGAACCACTGCCATTTCACCGAAGTCACTGACGTACACGTCCATACCACCAATGATCCGCTGATCACCGGCTTCAATACGGTTAGACGCACCGCCCGTAGCACCAACACCAACAAAGCTGGAGAAGGTCTGCTTCTGCGAGGGAGCCATCATCAGATACTTGATGTCGGCACCTTCATCAAAGGCGCTAAGAATAGACGACTTCAACAGAGATTCAGTAAAGGTACGAGCCGTACCGTCAGTACGGGCAGTACCGTTACCAGCACCCGAACCACCTGATCCAGCACTGACGTTGGTAGCTACCCAAGAAGTAAGCGAGCCAAGCTTACGAACAGTGGTGTCCGCAGCCATCGCCGTTTTGCTCTGGTTGACGCCAACATACGCACGTTCCATATCACGCTTCAGTTCTTTAGCGCGTTTGGACATCTGGTACGCAAGCTCTTCTTTACGACCAGCTTTGGATACAGCGTCCAGAGTGCCAGAAACGAGCGTCGTTTTCAGGCTGATCTGGCAGATGTTGCCAAGGCGAGACGTGGCAGTCGGCTCAGCAGCAGCAAGCGTCGAGCCTTCTTCCGCAAAGTTGTCAGCAGCGTCCGCAAGCGAATCTGTCTGCCATTCGTGATTAACCGCAACCGCATCTTCACGACCACCCATTGACATAAATGGGGTATCAGTCGGGGAGATATCGTAGATTACATTCTCAAGGTCTTCACGAAGACCCTTTGCTGAGAACGTAACAAACACACCAGTAGGCTGTGCCATAGTTTAGTTCCTTTCAAGGTTAAGTGATAAAGTCCAACAAAACATTTGCAGCATCTCGCTGACTACCTGTTTTTGCAAGTCTCTCTCGCTTAGCCTGAACTTCCCTACGTGAGCGTTGAGCTTTTGTTCTGGGAGTTCCGGCTTTCACAACCTTTGGAGCGGTCTTTTTAGATTTCTTAGCTGGCCCCGTAGAAGCCTTGTCCTGCATCATAGCTTTGTGCAGCACCATGATAACACGGTGGTCAGCTATTCCATCAACTTCCTGTGGAGAAAAACCTAACCCAAGGGCGTAGTTACGCACATCGTCCTTAAAGTTAGAGTCTGGATCAGAATACTGGGGCAACGCCTGTGCAAGAAGTTCAGCTTCTTTCTGAATCTTCTCTTGCAAAATTTGTCCCATTTCTGATTCAGTCTGCTGCTGAACTCGCACTCGCTCGTTCTGCAACTCAGAAATCTTCTCCTTCGTTTCTTGGTACTCCAGACGCTTCTCCATGTACTCCATTGGATCGTTGTCTTTAAGCTCAGCCCAGTTTACGTTCTCAAAGCGTTGTAGCTCTAAGTTCTGGTTCTGTGCCATGTTACCAAGAATTTGAGCATATTGCTCTCGCTCCTGTTGAACGGCTTGGAGATTAGCTTCATAAGCTTTTCTCTGTTCCGCTAGAGACTGCGATTTACGGGTATAATCCGCTTGCCGCTGATAGCCGTTTCGCAACTCATCAAGATTAACCTCAACTTCTTCACCATCAACTTTAACGGTGTAGCTTGGAGAGGTTTCTATCTCAGCTACTTCTTCGTCTACCTCGTAGTCAATTTCCTCATACTCTGTTTCATCTTCCGTCGCTTCATATTCCTCTTCAGCGGCTTCTGTTTCATACTCTTCAGACTCTGAGGGGGCTTCGATAGTTTGTTCTGGATTGGTGTCTTCATCACTTCCAAACATGACATCGAACATGTTAAGCTTTGGCTCGGTGACTTCCCCTTCGGGATTGGTCTGTGCCTCACTCATTTGTCGTTACCTTTCTGTGTTTTCTATTTTATAATCGTCCATAACAGCTTTGAGATCATCTATTACAGAACCCAGAGCTTGTAGTTTCATCCAGCAGTTTTCTCGCTCTTGTGTAGATTGAGACATTCTCCACTGGATTACCAAGTCATTGGTGAGCCTTTCTATGGTAATTTTGAAAGCTTCGTTGTCTAGTATTAGACCTGCTTGGTATGCCTGTTCAGTAGGGTTCATTTGTGCTTCTGCATATACCCTTCAGTACCGGCGTACTTAGAGTTGCCGTAGATGTCTCCACCCATGCGATTACCACCGGGCTTAGGCGGCGCAGTGTTACCACCCTTAGAGGGGACAGGGCGGTTACCGACTTTGCCCATCTTAGGGCTAGCATATTCTTTCATAATTTTTCCTTTGTTACCATTTTTTGCAAGACCAATATCTTGCACTGAGTTTAGAAGGGGGGCTAGTATCGCACTTGTGTCTGGCCCTGAAGCTTTTTCTACGTTTAGGCTGATCTTTTTTAATGCTCATATTAGGATCACCAAAACGAACCAGTTTCACAGTGTCTCCTTTTTTTGCCAAGACTGCAAACTTCTTGTTCTTACCGGGAGTTCTCTTAGGTTTGTTGTACCCGGAGAACTTTTCTCCTCTGTATGTAATCATGTCTTAATCAGGAAATTGATGGGCTGGAGTTTAATTACATCTGTGCCTGTTGCGGCAGTAGCAGTTACAGAAGTACCTAGGACAAAGCTGGTTCCTACACCTACAGGAGAGAATGTTCTAAAGTCAGGCACCAAGAAGTTTGAACCACTTGTGCCAAAGGTGTTACCTATTACGTTATACAATGCAGCGTAGGTAGAAGTAGAAAATGCAGAACCATCGCACAGTAGAAAATCGTTAATACCACTGATGGTCTGTGTAGTAGGTATGCTGTTACTAGCATACATCACTATAGAACCTACCGGAAAGCCTAGCTTGTTAAGCTGATCAGACGTTTGACTAACGGCTGTAGTACTAAGATTAGGAAATTGTGTCTGAAGAACAGACTTAACTAATCGAAGATGATCGTCTCCCTCGGACACAGGATCGCTGGCACTTGGGTTTGAAGAGTTAAGCTGGCTAATATAGCTAGCAGATTCTACAGTCATGTCTTACTCCGTTAAGCTTATTTTAGCATGTTTATGTTTAATTGTCAAGAAGTACAGGCCAATCATAAAGAATACCTGACTTCGTAATACTATCATCATCTTCAACTGTATACGTTACGAACAACGCAGCTACTGCATCTGTATCAGCGGCACCAGCGATAGCGTCTTCCATCTCAGTCGCCTTGGCCCGGATTGCATCACGCCATGTCTGAATATTAGCGGGTACTGCTACAGCAGTGTCCACCTTGCGTACCAATGCCCAATCGGTTTGGGACAGGAGTGACCCTTGTTGTGACCGTACCTCTGCGATCAGGTTCGACTTGACGCCCTTGGTAACCACCTGAACGCCGTCGTCATCCAGCAGAGGATCGCCGTTCTCGTCTACCTCGTTGATGTCGTCCAGCGGCTTGGCTGTACTGGTAACCGTGCCGTCATCGTTGTAACTCCAGTTATACAGTACACTGTTGGGATGCGGCTGCTGTACGATCTCGGTGATGCCAATCGCTGTTTTCTGCTCTGCCGAGTATGTGTACCAGCTACCGGGATGTGTAGCGCCATCTGCGTCAGTGAACTGCTGACCGGGGCGGATGGTTTTGCCATTGCATTTATAAATTGATGTCATTTATTTTTCCTTATCTTGCTGTAGCTGGTGCAACGCCGACACCGCCGAATGGATGTTCTGCGAAGGCCATGTAGATGTATGTGCTGCCAGAAGCATTCATGCCGCCGTTGCCTTTCCGAAGCTTGAAACCGTTGCTTAAAAAATCAAGATTATTGTCCGTAGTCAGGATGCTTTCTGTGTTGCTGCTGTTTGGTTCAAGTTTGTGATTAGCGACATTGTATGGATCACGCTGATTATCATATAACTGCCACTCTTGTGTTGTGTTTGTGCGTTTCAGAAGGACAAGTGCAGGTTTGAATCCCGTGTACACAAAAGGACCATCTGTCGATCCATTGCCCGTGTAACTCCCGAAGCTGCTATAGCCGGGAACTTCTGCGAAGCAGTAGGCAATATAGTCGTTGCCAGTTACGTTCAGACCTTCGGTATAGTTAGTATAAAATACTGTAGAAGTTGGAGACGAAAGCGTCCCATTTGCAGACTTATCTGACGTAGCAGCAGTAGTATTCAATCGCAGTATATTAGATGCTGCTAAAGAAGTGTGCTGGACAGCCCATGCCCCGCTATCTCCAGCTGTGCTATCTAAGCTTTTAGATATTACTACTGAAGGAGCTATCCCCAAACCGTGACCAACGGTAGCTGATCCTGTTGTTGATAAGCTTCCTGCATATTTAACAATACTAAACCCAGACGTGGTATTAGTACTTACAGTGCTGGTTATATCGCCATCAGTGTTGCTGCTGCCAGAGCCGTTGGCTTTCCATTGCCATCCAACGTAGGTGGCTGAACTGGTGTTGTAAGAACCGTCAGTGCCAACGGTGAAACCAGCAGAGTCAAAAGCAGTCAGTCCCTGTGCCACTGTTTCTTCGGCACCAGTATCGTTTGAACTAAGTTCCTTGGTGACACCACGAACTGCATCAGTCAGGACATGCTCCGTAGCACCAGACCGTCCTTTGATCCAAACCCAATCGGGCTGGAAGGTTGAGTTACCTGCCTGACTAACCGCTTGCGACGAACCCGTACCTGTATAAAGCGTAGGCTGAAAATGCGCTGACCCATCTGTGATCGATGGTGTGGCAAGGTTGGCGGTGTTTACTGCTTTGTACCCAGCAGGAGGCGTCGTTCCCCAATCGGCTTCAGCAAACTGTGCCGTCCATGCAGCTTGTGTGCCGCTACCAGCAGCGTAAAGGACAACAGGGTAAAAGTCACCGGTTAGGCCAGTAATTGCAGCGCCGGTAGATGCCGTTGACGGGTCACCACTGTTCTGAACTACACCGTCGATGCTGAACCACAATGCACCACCTTTGAGATAGACGCCGATAACTTTGTTTGCTGTACCAGACCACGTGCTGCCGTATGCTGTGGCACTGTTCTGATTATTGAACTGCCCATCCCAACCTTGATAATAGTAACGGTTGGTATTGGTATTGGATAACGCTGTATTTGCCACAAGGCTTGTCTGACTGGCGAGAATAATACCGACACCGGGATACGTTGCGGCAGTCGTGACCTTCATTTCCCAGTACCAACCATCACTATCCGTAGCATCGACAGCCATCGTGCCTAGAGCAGATGCGTCAGCGCCAGTGCTAGTAACAAGATTACCGTCGCTGAGAGTGTATGTGTCGATCCAGAGTGGGTTAAACGTGCAATGGTTATCAGTCGGCGTATCCGACATCTGGTCTGTGGTGGCTAGTCCGCTGCTGGTGAAATCATTGCCGTTACCGCTTACGTCTTTACCCAGATCAGAGCTATCTGCAAAATCAAGGTAAAAACCATTTGATCCGTAGGTTATCCCTGAAGTTTTTATTGGTATCCACACGCCGTCGTCATTGAACTCACCAAAATCAGTAGGTGCCAGAGCAGTGCCATCGACAAAGTGCATCTCTGCACAGTAGCCTTCAAACTCACGACCGGGAAAACCAGCTTGATCGAAAAGCTGGAAGGTTCCTGCTTTATTTGTTCCACTGTCAACATTAGCTGCTGCAACAGTGCCGCCGCTTTTCAAATCACTGACGAGAACGCCGTTGATGTAGCGCCTAGCCCTCGGCGTTGTTCCGCCGTCCGTGTCCCAGACGCACATGTAATGCGCCCACGCTGCCGGGTCACGATGCATACTGCTCGTTGCCTGATCTTCACGCCAAGCCGCACCGCTGCGTTCAGCCCAATACCAATCGTCGTCACCTCCCGAGAGGGTCGAATGGAAGCGGAAAATTGACCTATTGTCTCCGTTTACATATGTGCCGCCGACGTTGAAACCTAATCCACCATTAGTTCCAAAAGTGCTGCGTTTAAGCCAGAACGAAAAAGTCCATGTCCTCAGATTACCGTCAGACGATACAGTACGCGACATATCTCCTGTGCCGTCTAGGCGTACAGAATTTTCAATCTCGTAACCACCACCAGCCGCCTTGGACGTGCCTTGGATAATCGACATTAAGCAAACACCGCACTTGTGACGACATAAGCGTTCGCGCCGTCGTCGTAGTACGAGAGCCAATAGGTTCCAGCAGTGCTGATCGTCGTTGCCAAGTTGGCGTCACCCTTGGTCGTAGCTGCCAGAGAGATTGCGTGACCACCGCTGTTGTCCAGCAGGATGTTGCCCGACTGCCCAGCGGTGTGGTTTGTAAACGTCAGGGTGCCGGTGCCGGTCGGAGTGCATTTGAAATTATTGGTGGCGTTCTGATCCAGCGAGAGGTCATTGTCAGTCGTGATCGTGCCGCGCTGGCTCACGGTGAACGTCTGCGCCGCATCGGTCACAGCGTTGTCAGCATCGAACGCCTGAACGTCTGAGCCGATGGCTACTCCAAGGTTTGTCCTAGCGGTTGCCGCATCGCTGGCTCCTGTGCCACCATCTGCAATGGCAATGTCCGTAACTCCAGTAATAGAGCCGCCGGTAATCGTTACACTGCTGGAGTCCTGCGTAGCAATACTGCCTAGGCCAAGGCTGGTCCGTGCTCCGCTTGCCGTGGTCGCGTTAGTACCACCATTGGCTATAGGAAGAGTTCCTGTTAGCTCACTAGCAGCTACTGATCCCCATGAAGGATCGGTTCCATCAGAACGCAGCACTGTGTTATTTGCACCTATGCCAACCTTGCCTAGGGCTGAAGCTCCTCTAGTAATGATGTCGCCACGGGTGTCAGTAGGATCACTGATGCCGCCCAAGGCAGCAAGAGCAGCACTGGCACTGGTTTCTCCTGTACCACCACTGGTAATCGGGATTGTGTCTGTACTAACCACCACAGAACCTGTAGATTGGTTAACAGCTATAGGGCTGGTAGCGGTTATGCTAGCAACGCCGGACAGTGCAGAGGCCAATGTTGACTTACGAACTTTGTTAGTAGTACCGGCGCTAATGTCCACAATTGGCAGAACATCGTCATCAGAAAGGTCTGCTTCTGACAGTTCTGTAAGCTCTGTGATCTTTTTGTTCGTTGCCATTAGCTTTCCACCCAATCTATATATAAAATTGCTGAGCCTGAAGTGTTAATAGTAGCTATTTTTTCTCCGTCTCCAGCCCCCAAAGACGAATCTGGCCTTACAATTACGTAAATAGTTTCATTGTCGTGTATGAAACTGGAAGTTCCATCCGTGGTAGCCGTAGGATTTCCACCTACTTTGAAAAAGTTAGAAGGACTGCCACTAGTTCCGTGCGCTTTGATATGCGCTATGCCGGTGCCAAAAGGACAAGTACCACTTTGAGCACTGGTGGCTCCTATAGCAACTTGCTCACTAGAGTTAATCCTATGGGCATGGGGGTGCTGCCGGGTCATTTAACCCTCCAAGAACGTAACGTTTACCGTGGCCGTTCCAATGCTGGCTACTTTTTCACCGTCAGTCGCAGTCGGAGAACTATCTCCCCTGATGACAAAGTAAGCCGCATCTGCTGGCTCTATCAAAGTACCCGCTGCCGTGGCCGTAGGATTTCCGTTAATTACGATATTTACATCAGCACTGGTTGCAATACGAGCAATGGTGCAACCGAATGGAGCACGTCCACTCTGTGCGCTGGTCCCGGTGCTGGTAATGTTTTCGCTGCTGATGATGCGAGAAGCAATGTTATTCTGGTATGCCATGTCTAAGCCTTTATGTTTTTGTCAGAGTTCATTTCAAATCCTAGCTCAATCCCCTTGAGCTTCAGTTCTTCGCGTTTGACTGCCATCTCATGCTCAATCTCTATGCGCTCAAGCTCTACCTTAGCCGCTTTGATCTCAAGCTCCTTGGCTTTCACTTCAGCTTCCATCTGGCTGGCCTGTGCCTGTGTGAGCATGGCCTGTGCTTGCGCCTGTGCTAGCTGTTCCTGTGCGCTAGGCTGCTTGGGCTGCGGTGGTGGGGGCTGAGTTATGAACTTGTCTACGTTCTTGATGCCCATCTCATCGGCAATCTCTCTGACCAAGTTGTAGACGTTATCCGCCTGTACAATTCCCTCAGTCTGGGTAGCTACTTTTTCAATCAGGCCAGCAAAGTTGCTGATGTTCTGCATCTTAATGTCCTGATCGCCGTAGCCAATTCCTACCTCAACATCGACGTCTAGGTCTTCTCGCCAGCTAGACGGATCAATTTCAAAGTAGGTATTATTGAGACGGACCATCTTCTTACGATTTTCGTAACGCTGTACCAAGTTGTATATCTGCTTGAACATATTGCGAACGCCGGTATCGGCAAAGACCCGTGCAATAAGTTCTAACCGGCCTTGGGCATTGGTCATTGCCGCCGTGACAGCACCAGTGGTTACGTGTGTCTTCAGTACGTCAGCACTAAGACCCTGTGTCTGCGGGTTGACACCTGTGCGTCCCGTCTTGATATCATCCCAATACTGAAGCATCTGGAACGCAGCAGGTTGCAGTGCAGGTGTCTGGATAGGCTGGAGAGCATTCAGGCTGCGTGTGCGAACGATACCACCGGGACGGCTGGTTAGTAGATCGTCTACATTGACCTGTCCTTCTACAACTTGGAACCTGCCGTTGTTTGCCAAGTACATATTGTCCAGCAGGTTTCTGGTCAGCGTGGACCGGATAAGCTGAACATCTTGGACCGTTTCTGCTACGCTAAGCCCATAGAACTTATGCGGCACAGGAATAGGACAGACAGAACTGAAAGGAATATAGTCGATAGGTTCGCAGTCTAGCACTTCCGAACCACTGGTTAAAATCCTATGAAGTACGCTGACGCCCGAATCGTCCGTGTCCAGCTTCATGTACGACTCGTTGACCATGATTGAAACTTCAGAGTCAGAGGCCGCTTGGTTAGGGTAGACATCGGTAGAGTCGTAGGAGTGACGCGCCATGTACTCTTGGCTGGTCGTTACATCGTCTGCGCCACTGGTGTAACCGGGTAAGCTATCTATCAGGTCTACGTCATAGCCCATGCTGATAAGCTCTGACCTAGTTTTGTGCGAACGGTGACAGATGAATCGCGCATCTTCTAGCGTCTTGGCACCACGGTTGATCAGAAACTCTTCCGGTGGTACGTTCTCTATGGTAACCTTGCCGTCCATAGTTGTACGTGCAAAGGTGGCGTCATGGAAAACTTCTTCCATCTCTACCATCTCCCCGGTCATGGGGGCAGGCACCTCTGAGATTTGTATTGTTTCCGTGTGCTCAATGAGTTCTAGTTCTTCGTCCTGCTGTAGCAGAGAAAATTCTTGTTCTGTTAGGTTCTCATAGGACTCAGTTGTGGTCTTTTCGATGTCTTCCCAGTAGTGCTTGACCACCCCGACTTTCTGCATCAGGGCGTCGAGGAACATGTTGTACAATATCATAAAACCATCGTTCTGTTTGTAGAACACATGGTTTACATACTTGGTGGCCTCGTCGGCCATCTGTTCGTCTTCCGGCCCCTCCGGTAAGAACTTTACAACCTTGTCCCCAGCGGTGAAGATACGCATCAAGCTGGGCATCATCCACATCAAGGTGTCTTGTACATCGGTAACGACTACTTGGCTACGACCGTCTTCCTCGTTGCCAAAGGGTTCACCATAGAAGTACTCCATAGCGGTAGCTTGCTGGGCGCTTACCTCTGAGTCTAGGTAATCTGAGCTACCATTGATCTCACTCTCTACCAGAGAGATGATCTCTTGATCGTCTAAATCCATAGCCACTGTGTTAAGCCTTTTTCTTTTTTTTCTTGGGAAATCCGGCTTTCATATTTGCATAGGCTTTGGGAGTAATTGTGCTGTTCTTTTTGGACCGGGAAGTCCCAGCTTTTTTACGTTTGTTAATGTTAGCATACAAGCTCATCAGACAATCCCTACGTTTGAATATTTTATTTCGGTATCGTAACTGTATTTACGGTACATTGACTTGTTCTTTAACTGCTCCCCAAAGCGTTCTACGCTCAAGGCTGCATACCGCATGGAGCTTAGAAGGTCGTCTTTGATAGCAACCACTTTTCCATTTTTTCTGTGGTAGAGTCTAAGCTCTTCAAGAGTTTCCTGACAGGACTCAAAAATTTGTAGCCGACCAGTTTCAAAGCGTTGCAGAAGTTGGCTGATCCCTGCTTCAATAGAGTTGTTACCTTTTCCACTGCCGTTGTCTCCTTCTGCTGGCGGGTTGCTGAAATGCTGTGGAAGCATACATACCCCCAAGTCTCTGTACTGCTGGGCTAGCTGTATGCCAGACCCCTTGTCATGTTGCAGACCATCGTGTGGGAAAGCCACAGGGATACCGGGTGTTCTAGCGTTGATCACGGCGGCGTG
>Ga0208644_1004499_pt1 | contig 10495 bp, 8 predicted proteins | sample VirMetDEL_Nov_18_FD_184517 | JGI IMG/M metagenome (GOLD analysis project Ga0208644, IMG submission 184517) | Aqueous microbial communities from the Delaware River and Bay under freshwater to marine salinity gradient to study organic matter... | ecosystem: Environmental > Aquatic > Marine >... | reverse complement strand
AGATGGTCATTATAAAATTACTTCAGTAACTTCAACAACAGTTGCTGTAGCTACATCTGTAGTTGCTCCTTCTTCTAGTTCTGCTGATACAGATTTTGCTTTAGGTGCATTTTCAGATACCACAGGTCATCCTTCTTGCGTAACCTTTTTTGAACAACGACTCGTATTTGCCGGAACAACAGAACAACCTCAAACTATATTCTTTTCTAAATCTGGTGATTATGAAAACATGGATGATAACTATCATGGAACAGTAGCTGATGATGATGCAATTATTTATACTATTGCATCTAACCAAGTTAATGCAATCAGATTTATGACAGCTACTAGAACTTTAATTATTGGTACTGCGGGTGGTGAGTTTGCAGTTAGTGGTGGTGGAACTGATGTTGCAATTACTCCTGCAAATATTCTAATTAAAAAACAATCTAACCATGGTTCAGCAAATATTGATGCTATTCCTGCGGGTAATGCAACTTTGTTTTTACAAAGAGCAAAAAGAAAACTAAGAGAACTTGCCTATAACTTTGATGTTGATGGATATGTTTCTCCAGATCTTACCATCCTTGCCGAACACATCACTGAAAGTGGATTAGTACAATTATCATATCAACAAGAACCAAATCAAATTATTTGGGGTGTAAGAACAGATGGTGAACTTATTGGTTTAACTTATCAAAGAGAACAACAAGTAGTTGCTTGGCATAGACATATATTTGGTGGAGCATTCGGTAGTGGTAATGCTGTTTGTGAAAGTGTTGCAACTATTCCAACTGATGATGCTGAATATCAAACATGGATAATTGTTAAACGAACTATTAATGGTTCTACAAAACGATATGTAGAATATATGCATAATTATGATTTTGATGAAACAGATGATACCTCATTTAATTTTTTAGATTCACAATTAAATTATAGTGGTGCAACATCTACATTAGATGGAGCAATTACAGATTCTGATACAACAATTACTTTAGATGATGCTTCTAGTTTTACAACAACAGGTACAATTAAAATTGGAAGTGAAATAATTACTTATACTGGTAAATCATCAAATGATTTAACAGGATGTACAAGAGGTACAAATGGAACTACAGCAGCTGCTCATGTAGATGCTAAAACAGTTTTACAAGTTATAAGTTCTGTTTCTGGACTTTCTCATCTTGAAGGTGAAACAGTTTCAATATTAGGTGATGGTTCGACTCATCCAAATAAAAGTGTAAGTTCTGCATCAATAACTTTAGATCGTTTTGTTAATAAAGCTAAAGTTGGATTACCTTATACATCATTATTACAAACAATGAGAATAGATGCTGGATCACAAGATGGTACATCACAAGCTAAAACAAAAAGAATATTTGATATTACAATACGATTATATGAATCAGTTGGGGTTGAAGTAGGACCAGACCTAGATAATATGGAAAGAATTCCATTTAGATCTTCTGCTAACCCTATGGATTCTGGTATTGCGGTATTTACAGGAGATAAAGAAGTGGAGTTTAGAGGTAATTATGAAACAGATGGGTTTATCTATGTTAGACAAGCTCAACCTTTACCTTTAACGATTTTATCGTTATATCCTAGACTTCAGACAAATGATGGATAATATACTACATATTGTGCCATATACAAAAGAACATGGCACATATATACTATCACATCAAATGAACCATCCTTTAATGGATAAGGATGCACAATTTGGTGGCGATGCAATACAATTGGAGGAAAAAGGATTGGCTTATACTTGTATAATAAATAATGAACCTATTGCATCTGCTGGAATGAAAATCATTTGGAAAGGTGTTGCTGAAGGTTGGGTTATTGCTACTAATAAAGTTTGGGATCATCCTTTATTAATTGGTAAAGCAATAAAAAAAAATTTTGCAAAACTAGCAAAAGAAAATAATATTAAAAGAGTTCAAACTGCTGTGAGAGAAGATTTTAAAAAAGGTATTCAATTTGCAGAATGGTTAGGACTACAAAATGAAGGTTTAATGAAACACTATGGTTTTGATGGTTCACATCAATACCGATACGCGAGGATATTCTAATGAGTTGGCAAATGGCAGTAGTAGGTGCATTAGGTGTAGCACAATATCAACAACAAGGTGCTATTGGTAATTTTAATCAAGCAGTTGCAAACAGAAATGCTCTTGCAATGGATCAACAAATTGAAGCTATCGAAAAGAAAAAAGAATTTGATATTTTACAATTTGATAAAGAATTTAAAAAAATAGAAGGTGCACAAAAAGTTGCATCTGCAAAAGCTGGTGTAGAATTTTCAGGAACATCATTAAGAATACAAAGAGCTAATGCTGAAGAAGCTGCGCTTGAAAGAGAAATTATTAGATACAATGCTGCAGTACAACAATATCAAGCAGAAGAAAAAAAGAACGCATTTATTATTCAAGGTGCAATGGCTAAACAACAATCTAAAATGGCACAAATACAAACGATTACTTCTACCTCTACAAGTTTATTAACTATGGGTGGTTTTGGAACACCAACACAATCATACAATCAGGGAGCTGGATTTAGTAAAAATTTATTTACTTCAAATGCAGCATATAGATAATGCCAAAAATTCCAACATATACTGCTAGAGGAACAATCACAGGTGAAGCTGCTGCTCAACCAATTAATGTACAAGCACCATTATCAATGGCAAAAACATTAGAACCAATTCAAAAATTGGTTACTGATTATGCAGTTAAAGAAAGAATTATTCAAGACAAAACTGAAGCATTAAAATTAGAAAATGATTCTATCATCGAATTAAATGGTGTTGTTCAAGAAGCATCAAGAATGATGAATAAAAAACAAGCTAATGATTATTTAAGAAATCAAAGTTCTTTAATTAGAAATAAATATAGAAATCAAGCAACTTCCTCAAGTGTTCAAAAACTTTTTGAAAATAGTTATTTAATGGAAGAACAAAAACAAATTTATAAAGTTGATAATGCTGTTTACAAAAATATTTTACAAAATCACGCAAATGAAAAATCAAGAAAATATGAAAGTATTATTACTGAAGGTTTATTTGGTGATAATCCTTTACAAGAAAAAAATTTATATAACGATTTAGTAAGATTAGAAAATGAAGATTTAACACAAGATGAAGATACAAGAGCTAATAACATAGCCATGATTCCTTTTAAAATAGATTATTTTAAAGGTAAAAAAGCAATTAGTGATAATCCTATTCAAGCTTTAAAAGATTTAAAAGCTGGTAAAGAAGGACCTTATGTAAATTTAACATTAGATTCTCGAACTTCATTAATATCTGAAGCAACAACTCTTGCTCGACCTGTTATGAGAAATCAAGCGGGAGATCACTTAGCAAGATTAGAAGCCGGACTAACTTCAGAGATAGATTATAAAGCGATACAAGAAGTTTTGGGTTCAGAATATTATGATACTTTTGTAGAAACCGAAACTGGTATTTTAAGAACAAGAGATTACAAACAACAAATTAATCTTTCTAAAATAGGCGATGAAAATAAAATAATTGATAGTTTTGAAATTAGACCAGAAGCATCTGAATTAGATTTAAAATTAAGAAAACAATTACAAGATACTGCATCAAACAAAATGAAGCTTTTAAAAGAAGATCCTGCAACATTAATTATTAATACAAACTCTGTTATTAAAGATTTATATTCTTCATTCTCAGAAGAAACAGATGAAACATTAAAAGCTGAAAAATTTAAAACATATAATAATGCTATAAAACAAGCACAACTAGATATGGGTTTGTATTCTGATCAAATTAAAATTATTCCAAATGTACAAGCATCAAATTATGTTAGTCAATATAATCGAATTACTGATCCTCAACAAAAGATAGATTTCTTAACAGGAATAGAAAATGAATTTGGAGAAAACTATTCCACAGTATTAATGCAAATGTCAGAACAAGGTTTACCGGTTACTGCTAAATTAGTTTCATATTTAGGCAATCGTCAATTTGCTTTAGAATCTTTAAGTATTGATAGTAAACAAGAAAAAGATGCTTTAGATAATTTTTTAAAAACAACTGATGAAACAAAATCTTCAGTTATGAAACAAGTTGCGAATGATCTAGCTGATTTTAGATCAGTAGTCTTTCAAGGTAATCCATTTCACACCAGTAAAGCAAATGCAGAATTTGACAATATTACTAATGTAATGACTTATTTGACTATTAATAAAATGTCTGCAGGAAAAGATTTAACTACTGCCTCACGAGAAGCAACTAAAACTTTGACTGATAATTTTCAAATAGAAGATAGTTATTTCATTCCAAGAATATATAACAATCAATCTTTGCCAGACACACAAGTAAATTTTATTGCTCAAAAAGCTGATAAAATTAAAAATGAATATTTAGATGCTTTAGATGTAATGGATTTTAAATCCACCGATCCAAAAGTTACAGATGAAGAATTAAATAGCGCAATGCAAGAACAATTAAGAAGCAATAGTCTTTGGTTAAATAAAGCAGATGGCAGTGGAATATTTTTAGCAATTAAATTTGCAAATGGAGAATATGGTGAAGTCTTAATGAAAGACAATCAAAGAATAGAAATCAATTTTGATGATCAATCTTTTAAAATACCAGGTACTGATATTAGTATGGATTTTTCAACTAAGATGACTGATTTCTCAGGAGGAGCATAACATGGCTAACATAGCATTTGGTGTTAATACAAACAAAAATGCTCAAGAAATGGGTTACGATATGTTTCGTACTTCATTAGGAGAAACATTAGGTGCAATAGGAGCTGATGCTTGGAACTTTAACCCTACTTCTTCAATTGGTCGATTTTATGAATTACAAGATGTAAGATCTCAAAATGTAAATGAACCTTATATTTTACCAGAAGTATTAAATAAAAAATATGCAGATGAAGGTTTATTTTTTTATGAACCTGAACAACAATCTTCTGTCAATGTATTATTAGAAAGAAAACAAGCAGAACGAAAAAGACAAAATATTATTCAAAGAGGACCAAATGATTTTTTATCTGGTGCTTTAAAATTTGGAACTAGCTTTGTAACGTCTATGGCTGATCCAGTAAATATTGTTGCAGCTTTTATTCCAATAGTTCGTGAAGCAAGATTTGCATCTATGGTAGCAAGATCTGGTTTTACTCGAGCTAGATTTTATAAAGGTTTGAAAGAAGGTTTTGTTGGAGCAGCTGCAGTTGAACCTATTGTATATGGTGTAGCACAATCTGAACAAGCAGATTATGATATGATGGATAGTTTTACTGCTGTAACATTTGGAACAATACTTGGAGGTGGATTACATGTTGGTGCAGGTAAATTAAAAGATTTTAATACAAGAAGAAAATTTAATAATCGAATTAAAGAAGCTAGAGAAAAAGCAGGTATTGATGATGCTGAACAAGCTGAATTAAATTTATATAAAGAATACTATCCAGAAACTTCAGATGTAATGAAAGGATTGGCAAAGACAGATCCTGAAACAAGAAATATTTTATTAACAAAAGCAATGGAAGATTTGTCAATGGGTAGAAAAGTAGATGTAACCACTGTTGCAAAATCTGATCCAGTGTTGAGAAAAGCAGTAGAAAATGAAAAGGTATCTTCTGAAAATAAAGTAGATACTGCAAGACCAGATAATGATATTAAAGCAAAAAATAATGAAGTTACAAAAGAACCTCAAACTAAAGATGATTTAGATCAAGAAGCAGATTATTTTGAAAGTCAAAGAGGCATTGATCAATCTGAAAGAGATATTGAGCTAGATTTAGAAAATGCTAGATCGCAAGTAGAATCTTTAAAAACAAAACAAAGAGAACAAGGTATTGAAGATATTCAAATTGAATCATCTGCTAAAGAAGTAGAAGAGATTAATACTAAAACTAAAGAATTAAAAGATGCTATCATTGATGGCATAAACTGTTTTAATGGTAAATAATGGCTAAAGATAAGTGTATTATAAGAATAGAAGAAGCTCTTAAACGATCATCAATTGATACAGTTAAGGCTGATGAAATATTACAAGATATTAAACAAGCTCAAGCTGAAGCTAAAATTGAAAATATAGATAGTAGCATTACTGATAAATTATCAGATGAAATTTTACAGCAAAAAAAAATAGAAAAAAAAATAAAAGAAAGAAACAATTTAGAAAACGAAATTAAAATAAGAAAATCTATTGATTATGTTTTAGAAAATTTTCCAGGTAGAGAAGTAGAAGGATTACAAGCTATCCTAGTTGGAAGTAATTTACAAAAAACTGGATCAAGATTTTCTGTCGCGTTATCTCAATTTACTATGTATCGAAACTTCACAACTTCTTTTGAAGCAAAACTAAGAGAGAAGAAAGTAGATGGAGTGTTTGCAAATGCAACTGCTGATCAAGATAGAAGAATAGCAAAAGCTATGGAAGAAATTGGTATGGGTAAAGAAGTAACAGTTAAAGATCCTAACCTTGTAGAGATTGCAAGAATCATGGTGGATTTCCAAGAACAAGTTCGATTAAAATTAAATGGTGCTGGTGCGAACATTCCTAAAATGTGGGGATATATTGTAAGACAATCACATGATCCATTTCAATTAAGAAATGCAATAGATGTTTTAAATATAAAAAGAAATAAAAATATAGATGAAACTTCTGGAAATGGAGAAAGAAATTTACAAGCATGGATAGATTATATTTTACCAAAATTAGATGGAGATAGAACTTTTGGTAAAAATGCTACTGAAAAAGAAAAATTAGATTTTTTAAGATATGCTTATAATACATTGATTAGAAATGAACATCAAATAGCAGATGGTGCTTCTACTACTTATGGATCAAGAGATTTAACAACAAAATTAAATGCTAAAAGAGTTTTACATTTTAAAACTTCTGATGATTGGTTTGATTATAATTCTAATTTTGGTGGTGGTAATTTAAGAGAATCATTTTTTTCTGGTTTAAATATTGCTGCTAGAAATTATGGTTTAATGAAAGATCTTGGAACTAAACCTCAAGACAATTTTAAAGAGATTGGTAGAGCAGTTGCACAAGCTTTAGAGAATAGAGGTAAAACAGATGATGCAATAAAAGTAAGTACTGCATTAAAGAAACAAGGAAACTTAGAAAAATATATGATGGAAGTTGATGGTAGTGTCAACTCTGTTGTAAATTTTGGTGCTGCTAGATATTCTGCAATTTTAAGATCAATTGCATCAATGGCTAAACTAGGGGGTGCAGTTGTTTCTGCTCTTGCCGATCTACACCTTTATGCTTCAGAAGTAAATTATCAAGGAAGATCATATATGGGTGGATTATTTGAAGCAATGGGAAGTCTTGCAAAACTTAGTAATAAAAGAAGAACAGAAATTTCATCACAACTTGGTTTTATTAATGACAATGCTATTTATGATTTAGCTGCAAGATATTCAGTAGGAGACACATTAAACAGATCTTTTACAAAATTACAAAGAACTTTCTTTAAATTAAATTTACTTTCTTGGTGGACTAATTCTTTAAAAGAAGGTGCAATGTTAGGAATGGGAAACTATGTTGCTAAACAAAGAAAAACTGGATTTAATCAATTAGAAGAAGGATTTAAAAGATTATTAAAACATTATGATATTGATGAAAAAACTTGGAATGTTATTAGAAAAATGGATGTTGAAAAAGCAGATAATGGTGATGAATTTTTTTCAGTTAGACAAATAGATAATCTAACTGATGATCAAATAAAAAGTTTAGCCAATCTTAAAACAATGTCTAAAAGACAAATTGAATTATATAAAGATGATTTAAAAACTAAAACATCCGGTATGTTTTTAGATCGATCTACTTATGCAGTGATTGAACCTGATGCTAGACAAAGAGCTTTTTTAAAACAAGGTTTTATGGCAGGAACTGGACCAGGTGAAGCAATTAGATTTATGGCGCAGTTTAAAGCATTTCCTATTGCAATATTAGATAAAGCAGTAGGTAGAGAAATGTCTTTTTTTAGAGAAGGACAAAACATGAGAGCATTAATGGGTATTTCAAGATTAGTCATTATGTCAGGAATATTAGGTTATGTTGCAATGACTGCTAAAGATTTATTAAAAGGTAAATCACCTAAAGATCCACTTAAAAAGAAAACATTTTTTGCATCCATGCTTCAAGGTGGAGGACTGGGTATTTATGGAGACTTCTTATTTCAACAAAGTAATTATGGTTTAGATTTATTATCTACCCTTGCTGGACCTGTTCTATCTGAAGGAGCAAAAGTATTGAATGCAGTAAGACTAGGTGTACAAGGAGAATTTAGTAAATCAGCAAGAGCAGCTTATAAAAGTGTGGTAAATAATATACCATTTTTAAATTTATTTTACTTAAAAACTGCGTTTGATTATGCTATAGGTTATCAAATGATGGAAACTCTTTCTCCAGGATATTTGAGAAGGATGGAAAACAAAATGAGGAAAGATACTGGTCAAGAATTTTTATTGACTAAACCATCAACATTATTTAAAGGGTTTTAATATATGACTATATCTTCGACTACAGTAAAAAATTCATATTCAGGTGATGGATCTACCACTACCTTTAACTATACCTTTAAAATATTTGCGGACTCTGATTTACAAGTTATCATTAGAGATGCTAGTGCAACTGAAACTGTAAAAACACTAACAACACATTACACTGTTACAGGTGCTGGAGATGCGGGAGGAGGTACTGTTGTATTTACTGCCGGAAACATACCAGCTTCTACAGAAACAGTCGTGTTGAGAAGAGCTGTTCCGCAAACACAAGCAATAGATTATATTGCTAATGATCCTTTCCCTGCGGAATCACATGAAGAGGGACTGGATCGAGCTATGATGACTCTTCAACAAGTTCAAGAAGAAGTCAATAGATCTATAAAATTATCAAGAACAAATACCATGACATCTACAGAGTTTGCTGTGGGTGCATCAGATCGTGCTAATAAAGTTCTAGCATTTGATTCAAGTGGTGAAATTGCAGTAACACAAGAGATTGGAACTTTTAGAGGAGACTGGTCTGCTAGTGTTGCATATCAAGAAAGAGATTTAATAAAAGACACAACTAACGATAATATTTACATTGCGAATACTGCACATACTTCTTCAGGTTCTTTACCTATTAGTTCAAATACAGATTCAGCAAAATGGGATTTAATTGTTGATGCAGCATCTGCTAGTTCATCAGCAACTGCTGCCGCAGCTAGTGCTACAGCTGCTGCTGCTAGTGCTACTTCAGCTGCTTCAAGTGCAAGTGCTGCAAGTACATCTGCATCGAATGCAGCAACTTCAGAATCTAACGCATCGACTTCAGAAACAAATGCAGCTTCTTCTGCTACAACTGCTTCAACTGCAGCAACTAATGCTGGTACATCAGAAACAAATGCTGCTGCGAGTGAAACTGCAGCCGCAACTTCAGAAACCAATGCCGCTAATTCAGCTACTGCAGCTGCTAGTTCAGCAACATCTGCTGCTAGTTCTGCTACAACAGCTACGACTCAAGCATCAGCTGCTAGTACATCAGCTACTAATGCCGCAACCTCTGCAACTAATGCACAAACTTCTGAAACGAATGCTGCATCTAGCGCAACCAGTGCTGCAAGTTCTGCTACTTCTGCTTCCTCTGCACAAACTGCCGCTGAAGCCGCACAAGCCGCTGCTGAGTTAGCTGCTGATAATTTTGATGATACCTATTTAGGCGCAAAAGCCTCTGATCCTACAGTAGATAATGATGGAGATGCGTTGACTACGGGAGATTTATATTTTAATACTTCAAGTAATGAATTAAAAGTATATAATGGATCATCTTGGCAGACCGCTGCTGTAGATAGTTCAAGTTTCGCAACAAAAGGATTTGCAACAGCAATGGCTATTGCATTATAAGGAGGATAAATGGCACAAGACTTTGAATCAGAAGGCGCACAAATAACAAACTCTGCGACTACCTTATTAACTGCTAATAGTGATGATGCTATTGTAGGTTTAAGATTAGCAAACATTACTGCAAGTACAGTGACTTGTAGTATTTGGATTTCAGAGGGTGGATCAACTGATCGATACCTAGTTAAAGATTTAAGTATTCCTGCTGCTAGTTCTGTTGAATTAGTGAATGGAGGCGCAAAAATAGTTTTACAAAATACTGATGTTTTAAAAGGTCAAGCTAGTGTTGCATCAAGTGTTGATGTTTGGATTAGTAGAGTTGACAGTATTAGTACATAGGAGAACAAATGGCTTTGAGTAAAAATCAAAATGGTGTTCTTTACATTGGAGACACACCTGCAAGTGAACAAATTTTTGAACACGCACAAACTATGGATGAAAATATGGAAATTGAATCTGCAGTTCTTGCAGGTCCAGTTACCTTTACTCAAACTGTAACAGTAACAGGAACATTGGTAATTATTTAATGAGTAAAATAGAAGTTAATCAAATATCATCACAATGCGGATCAACATTAACGATTGGTCAATCAGGTGATACTATTCAATTAGCTTGTGGAGCA
>Ga0208644_1004494_pt1 | contig 10503 bp, 3 predicted proteins | sample VirMetDEL_Nov_18_FD_184517 | JGI IMG/M metagenome (GOLD analysis project Ga0208644, IMG submission 184517) | Aqueous microbial communities from the Delaware River and Bay under freshwater to marine salinity gradient to study organic matter... | ecosystem: Environmental > Aquatic > Marine >... | reverse complement strand
CTCCATCTTCATCAGATTTAATAGATGTTGTGTTAAAATGGGATAGAATAAAAGTTGGTCCTCAATTAAATCCAGCTTTTGAAGTTGGATCTTTAGGCATACTATCATTATCATATGGAGCTTCGCCTACCATAACAAAACTCAGCGATATAGAATCTACACTGTCAGTCAGTGTTTACGATCCATACGAAAACAACTACATATTTAACTACGTATATCAAGTTCAATCAGATGGCAACATATTAAACGTTGGATCTGTTGGCACGATAAATCAATTTAGTGAGATAGATCAAACCATATTGCCAGAAGCTGACGAAGCTGGTTTCTATAAAATAAACAATAATAACCTAATAGCCGAATTACCATTTGATTCTTCATATCAAAAAATATATGACTTTGCTTCAAATGGACTAGCTGGAATGGCTGCTGATTTGGCTGTGTTTGAAACTGAGCCTTTTAATAGTGTTTTAGATATATACTATGAAACATCGACCAGTGGTTTAATAAGTGATTTATCTACTGGTGTTGATATAGAAATAAAATTCTTCAACACTTTTATAATCAAAGGAGATGATATAATCGGCGAAGAAATATGGCATATAGAAGAGTCTAGAATAAAAGGTGATTTCAATGCTAACTCTGTTGACATAGGTGTTCAAGCGCACCTTGTTGATCCAGACTATAAAAGAACAACAAGATACAACTCATTGATATATTCTGGTCTCTACAATGCTAGAACAGGAGTTAATAATACTAATCAGTTTTTACCTGGAGATGGAGCTTCTAAATCTTTAGATCCACAGCAAGGTTCTATACAAAAGTTATTTGCTGAAAACGACAACTTAACTGTTTTCCAAGAAAACAAAGTAAGTTGGATAGCTATAGATAAAGATGTTTTATACACCGCAGAAGGAGAGCCTCAAGTTATAGCGTCTAATAATGTTTTAGGTCAAGTTGTTTCATATGCTGGTGAATACGGTATAGGCGAAAATCCAGAAAGTTTTGCATATTATGCAGGTAGAAAATACTTTGCATGTGTGAATAAAGGTGTGATATTAAGACTATCTAGAGACGGTATTACTGAGATTTCAAACTATGGCATGAGATCTTATTTTAGAGATAACCTAAAGAACGCTACAAAAATACATGGTTCTTGGGACATACATAACAAAGTTTATAGTTTGTCAATGCGTGGAGGATCTATAGATAAAACTGTATCTTTTGACGAAGAAGCTAATGGATGGGTTTCTTTTTATCCATATATTAGTGAAATGTCTGGAAGCATGAATGGCAGTTACTACACCACTAAGCTTGGTGACTTGTGGTTACATTATTCAAATGATACTAGAAACTCATTCTATGGAGCAGTGTCTCAACCAAGTTATATTAAAACAGTTGTTAATGCTCAACCTTCTATAAAGAAAAATTTCTTAACTTTAGGTTATGAAGGAACAGAAGATTGGTATACAAATAACATACTAACAGATACACAAGGAGCAACTTCTTATGACCAGGCTGAGTCAATAGCTAAATATAACATAGTTAATCAAGATGCTATAATATCTGCCTATAAAAAACAGAATAATTCATATGTTGCCAACATAATAAACAATTCATCAAGCAAAGCTAATGAGGTTATATTTGGTGATATAGTTTCTGGAATAAAAGGAATGTACATGGAATTAACTATGATCACGGACTCAACTAATTACAGTGAGTTATTTACGGTTACATCTAATTTTAATATAAATAATTACTAATATGATACCATTAATGTTAGCAGGTGCTGGGGTTCTAGGAAATGTTATTTCTGGTATAGGAGCCGGCAAGCAACAAAGAGCAGCGGCAGCTAAAGCTAGAGAATATGAAAGGCAACTAAGAGCTGCCGAAGCAAATAGACAAGAGATCATAAATCCTTACGAAGGAGTTAGAGATCTAAGTTCTATGATAACAAATCCATTTGCAAACTTACAAGTAGCCACTAAAGCCGCTGAAATGCAAGCACAACAATCTGATATTGCACTAGCATCGACTCTCGATACGCTGAGAGCTGGTGGTGTTGGAGCTGGTGGAGCAACAGCGTTAGCACAAGCCGCTTTACAAAGCAAGCAAGGCATCGCTTCTAGTATAGAACAGCAAGAAGCGCAAAATGCACAATTAAGAGCTCAAGGAGAACAAAGCATGCAGCAAATACAAATGCAAGAAGCTTCTAGACTCCAAGAAGCTCAAGTCGCTGGCAAACAGTTTGTGTTTGGTGCTAAAGAAAGTAGAGAGTCTGAAAAACTAGACAGACTTCAAGGTATGACAGATAGATACTCTAATCAAGCAGCGCAGTTTCAGCAAGCTAAAATGTCAGCTTTCGGCTCAGCAATGGGTGATTTAGCTGGTTTAGGTATGGGAATAGGCGCCGCTGGTGGTTTGAAGAATTTTTTAGGTAAATAGTTATGAGTTATAGAAATCCAGGTGACATACAGGTAGCTGATCCGTCAGCTTTCATGAACTCTTTTGAGCAGGTCGCAAGCAAGTGGTCTCAGTATTACGAATCTAAGGCTGAAGAAAGAAAAAAGAAAGAGCAAGCTGGTGATCTAGCTTTAGCTAATTTCCAAAAGTCAATGAACTACTCTGACCTAGTAAAAAACTACGGTGCAGAGGCTACTAACACCATTAAGTCTTACATTGAAGATAAATACGTTAAAAGTGGAGTTTTCAAAGACGCTACATCTTCTCAAAGACAAGAGATATTTGATGATATAAATATCAACTTGATTGGTAAAATGCAAAAAGCAGAAAAAGGTTTATCTCTAGATAATACTGACATCGACGTATCTATGTTTGATGATTCTCCTGAGTTTCAAGATTTCTTATTAAATAAGAACAGATCTGGAGCTGCGTTTACCATAAAAGATGGTTCTATAGGTTATAAATATATTGACACTGAAAACAAAGAACGTTTTATAAGTGCTGACTCTATACCAGATAAACTAGATTCTATAAAAACTAAAACACAAATATACGAAGGTATTGGCAAGCAAATAGATGAGTACGTAAAAGATATAGATTATTCATACGGAACATCAGATAATGTTAGACCAGCGTACCAAAAGGTCAACGAGCAAACCACTTCGTTATTCGCTAAAATGGATTCTCAAGACAGAAGAGCTTATTTTGAAAAAGCAATGCAAGATGCTGGTCAGCAAGAGCCTAAATATGCTTATGGTGATTTTCCAAGCGAAATGCCTGATGATGAAAAGGCTAAAGCATTAGAGCTTCAAGACAAATTCATAATGTCTTCTTTAAAGAAAAGAATAGAGGATAATTCTAAGATTATTAATTCTGACAAAAACAAAGTTATACTACCAAAAGCTCCATCTGCTGAACAAGCAAAACAACAACAATCGCAACAACGAGCTAGCGCTATTGATGCTATAACTTTTAAAGGTTTAGAAGTTGATTTACCAAAAGGTGCTCAAGGTCCAGTAGCTCCAAAAGGTACGTCTGTTAGCTTTACAGATCCATCTACAGCTAATAACTTGGCTAAAATTGGTATTAAAATAGGTGATCCTTATATGAGAGGAGGAGCTGCCTATATAGACTTAATAGATCAAGTAACAAATAACTCTATAACGGTTTCAGAACAAGGCATGACAGAGAAAGACTTTAAAGACACCTTGAAACAACTTGTGTCAGGCTTTAAACAAAACTCTGGCAGCTCTATGAGCGCTCAAGATTTATTAAACAAGTATTTGAATAGATAAAGTTAAAATATAATTATGAACGAACTAGAGCAGATTGTTCAGCGAATGATTGACGCTGGTGAAACAGAGGAAAATATCGCTAAAGTAATACGAGAATATAACAAAAAACCAGTAGATAATATATTATCACCAGATCAAAAACCTTATACTGGGGGAAAGATGACGTCCACTGCACAGGGTGCGGCTGTGGAAGAAACCAAAGCACCCGATACGGTATCCAAGTCGGAAGATGGTTTTTTGGAATCTCAAAAGCCTAAACAAGGAAACATATTCGACGAAATAAGTGGTTCTGTTCCTTTTAGTGGAACAATGAGAACAGGAGAATATATATACAATACTATTTCTAATGTTCCTACTCAGTTGTCATCTTCATTAAAAGGAATGCTTGTGTCACTAGTTGATCCATTAAGCAAAATAGCTGGTGAAGACGCCACCGATTGGTTGCTTGGTGATACAAAAGACGAATCAATAGCTTTTATAGATCCTACAACAAAAGAAAAAGTAACTTATAGTGAAAATCCAGACAAGTGGAAAAAATTAGCTGCTGAAGATGCTGATTTAAGAAAGGATATAAAAAAAGTATATTCAAAGTCAGGAAAAGACGTTGGTGCAGAAACCAATAAATTTATGATAGACAAATTTAACTCTATATCAGAAGATAAATTAGAGTTAAAATCTACTGGAGGCGGCATAATAGAAGGCATAAAACAAGGTGATGTTCCTCAAATAATTGGCGGTGTAGCTAACGCCATTTCTTCACTAGCTACAACAATGGTACCTGCTCTATTGACTAGAGGTGTTTCGCTTTTTCCGCAAGTATATGGAGACATGTACACTTCTTACAATGAAGAAAAAGCAAAATCATTATACGGTGACGATCCAAATGCTTTAGAAAGATTAGTAAACGAAGACAAGACTGAAGCGACAGTTCCGTTGGCATTGTCTGGAATATCTTATTCTCTTGAGAAAATAGGTTTAGATGGTGTAACTAAAGCTGTTACAGCAAAAAGTTTTGCTGGTAAAAATGCTGTTTTGCATTTATGGGGAGCTCTTGGAGAAGGAACAACAGAATATCTACAAACATCGGTAGAAACATACAATAACTCACTTGCTTCTGGAAAATCACAGCAAGAAGCTTTATCTGACGTTGTTGATGGTTTGTCTAGTCAAGAACAATTAGAATCTTTTGTTCAAGGTATGGTTGGTGCATCCGCTATATCTTTATCTAGCGCCGCTTTAAAGAAGCCCACAATAGCTGTTAGAGAACAAATGGGGAATGATGTTTTTAAAGACATGAACTCTCTTGGTTTGCTTAGACAGAAATATGTAGAAGCAACTGATAAGGATGTAAAGAAAGGTATAAAATCAGAGATAGACGATCTAAAAAGAACAATAGTTCAGAAAGTCAGTGAGTCTAACGAAATAACAAACGACTTAAGCGCTAGAGAAATAAACTCCGTTGTTACTGCTTATGATGGTGTAACAAACTTAAAGAACACGTACAGCGACTTGCAACAAAAGCTAAAAAATAAAGAAATAACAGAAGAAGAATTTTCTATAGCTAAAAAAGGTTTAGAAAAGGAATTAAAAGTTAAATCTGATAAAATATCTAACATAGTACAAATAGGTAAACTAAGAGTACAAAAGAAACAAGATATAGAGCAAGCTGCTAAAGCAGAAAGTTTCGCATTATCAGCAGTTGATGCTTTAGGTATACCTTTTGTTGAAGTTGAAGGAACAGAAGACGTAGCCAAAGTTGTTGGTCAAAAAGCGCAAGAGGGAGAAGCAATTGGCGGCGTTTACGAAAACGGAAAGGTATATTACAATAAAAAACTAGCTAGAGGAGAAGAGATTGGACCTATACAAGTTAACGCAGCTGCGCATGAGGTATTACACCCAATATTAGAGGCGCATGTTTTCGATTCTGATAACGCTGTAGATATAGTCGATGGAGTGTCAAGGTTACTTTCTGAAGAGAACAGAGCTAAGATAGACGAGCACTTGTCTAAAAATTATAATGTATCTAATACAGAGGGTCAAAGTAAAGAAAGCAAACAGACATACTATAAAGAGTACTTAACGGCTATATCAGATTTATTAAACGAAAACAAAATAACAATTGAGAAATCTACGTTAGAAAAAATAAAAGAGTTTATACAGAAGTTATTTAAAACATATAATATAAATGTAGGTTTTGAAAACTCTCAACAAGTATTAAACTTTATAAAAGAATACTCCAAGCAAGCAAAATCTGGCCAAGCTATATCTGAAGATTTGTTAAGTATTGTAGATAAAGCTAAGATCCAAAAAGAACTTGCATCGACAACTAAAAAACCGTTGTTTTCAAAGCAACAAGATTTAAACGATAGAGTTGACAAGCTTGTTGGGCAGAAAGATGAAAAAGGTAATTATCAATGGAAATCAAAACAAGATTTCCAATCATCTGTAGAGTTCGTTAATACGTACGAGAAGATAATAAATGGAAACATAATAGATCCATTAATAACTAGAGGCATAGAAGGTAAGTCGATATACGGAAAACCTATAGAAGAATTCGTGTTAGCGGTTAAGGATGGCTTACTTGATGTTATAATGCGTTTTGATCCTACCGATAATAATAGTTTAATAGGTTTCATAAACAGTCAACTAAGATATAGAAAACAAGACGTAATAAATAGATATGCTAAAGAGGCTGGTACAACATCTATAGATATAGAAGCTGGACAAACTGGAGCAGTTGGAGAAATAGCTGTTGAAGACAACTTCGATGAAATGATAGATGAAATTACTCTAGACGATGCTCAAGTTGATGGTTTAATAGTTCCTTCTGAGTTAATGGCTAAGTCAGAGGAAATAAAAAAAGAAGTACAGGACAAGATTAAAGACATTAGTTTAGATAACTTATCTTTTAAAAATACTCCAAACCTAGTACCTGATTACGTGTCTGATTTCTTTAAAATACCAGTTGAAAAAATAACCGATTTAAAGAAAAACCTATCAGGTCCTGAGATGCGTAATGCTCAGAAAGTCATATTTGATAATGCTGATAAGTTAATAAAGCTTCTACCTAAAGGAGCTGTAACTGAAGCGGCTTCTCAAGAATTAATAGGTACGTCAACTGGCGTTCCTAATAACTTGCTAAAAGTCTTTTACATAAAAGACACTATTAGAAGAACAGAAGCACAAGGGTTGTATGAATATAAGTTAATAGAAGATATAACTAAAGAACAATTCTTGAAAGCTTTTGGTATGGACGTAGAAGGCAATCAATTGCCTGGTATAGGTCCTAGAAACCCAGAGGGTCAAACAATAAAAACGTTTTCTAATTTATTTGGTAAACTAGTTTCAAATGTTGAAATTAGAAGATCAATGATAGAAGATGGTGCTAGTAAAAACTTAATACAAGATATAGCGGCTGGTAAGAGCGAGGCTATGTTTAGTAAAAGGCTAAATGATAAAGCATATTCTAAATTAAGTGAAAATGATTCATTAGCGGCTGTTTTAGGCTTACAGAACGTAACTGCAAAAGTTATGATAGATGGTAAGTTAAACGAGAATGGAGAGTTCATGATAAAACAAATGGTTCCATTGTTTGAGAGTTTTATTGAAAAAGACTCTTCTAATATGCTACCGTTTATGAACATAATGGCTAGAGCTTTTTCTCACGGAAAATCAAGTGGTTATAGTCTATATGATGGAAATACCGCTATATTGAAAGCTTTTGAGAATGTCGTAGCTCAGAACGGTGGAAAATTAGAGATAAAAAATAGATCTCTATATTTAACCATAGGCGACGTTTCAATTAATTTAGGATCAAAAAATAGATATAATAAATCTGCTAGCGCTCATAAGTTAGCCATAGCTGAGGCTGAAAAAGGTAATTTTAGTATTTTTAAATCAAAATATAACCCACAGGCTGCATTATATCAAAACCATTTAATAGAGACAATTATATCTATTAAGAAATTTTTAGATGAATCAACATTAAGTGAATACGATAAAAATTTATTTTCTTTAAATATTTTAACATCTATTTTTAGAGCGTCTGATTCTGGAGCTAGACTATCTGCTGTTGTTACTAGGTTTTTACCTGGCAAAAAAGGAGAAGAGTACGTTTTTGATCATAGACCACCAACAGCGTATATACAAAGACTAGCTGCTTCGTATTTGTCAAATAAAGAAATTACAGAAGAGCAAATTAAAGACGCTATAAAATCAATGGAAGGCGCGTTTATTCCTAAAACAATACACGACAATGAGATAAACATCGCTGGAGGATTTAAAAGCACACAGCAAGAAGGATACAAGATAGGTGACGACCCTTTTGAGGTATATGGTAAGAATGCTAAAAATTTAAAAGTAGTAGATAACTCTACATACTTAAAAGAAAAACAATCGCTTAAGAGTGCTAGAAAAGTTACTTCAGACGCACAAGATGCTGGCGTTAGAATGGCTTCTATACTTTCTGCTATAGACGCTAGATATAATACTGCCACAATAATAGATAGAGCTACAGCTAAAAACCTAGCTGCAAACAGAGTCAAACGAAGAGATTTGTTGGCTCCATCAGCAGATGACTTTATTGGTTTGCTTTATAGATTTTTGTCAAAAGGAAAACAAGGAGAAGAACAATATGCGTTTTTTAAAGAAAAACTAATTGATCCTTTTTCTAAAGCGTATTATGCATTAAACGCAAGGAGACAAGTAGTATCTAGTCAATACAAAACTATAAACAAAGCTAATCCAGAAATAGTTAAAAAGCTTAAAAAAGATTCTGGATTTGGTGGTTTCACATACGAACAAGCTTTAAGAGTTTGGTTATTCCAAAAAGCTGGCTATACTCCAAGTGGATTAAACGAAGATAGTCAAAAAGCATTGATAAACATTGTCAAGAAAAATCCAGATTTACAGAAATATGGAGAGCAACTTCACGGTATACTTGGTATAACTGAATATTGGGTTGAACCAGACGCTAAAAACTGGCAAATAGATACTATTAAGTCAGACATGGTAAACGCTGTTGAGAAGGTTTCTAGAAAAGCAATGTTGCAAGAGTGGATAGAAAATAAAAATGCTATTTTCTCTGAAAACAACATGAATAAAATAGAAGCTGCTTATGGTCCTGATTTTAGAAGCGCGCTAGAAGACATGCTTTACCGAATGGAAAACGGTACGGCCAGAAAAGAGGGCACAAACAAGCAAATGAACGAATTCTTAAACTGGATTCGTGGTTCTGTAGCTGTTACTATGTTCTTTAACACAAGATCAGCTATATTACAGCAGATTTCAGCTGTAAACTTTATTAATTTAAGTGATAATAATCCTATAAAGGCAGCCGCGGCTGTAGCTAATGTAGATCAATACGCTAAAGATATAGCTACCATATTTAACTCCGATTATCTTAAAGAAAGACGCGGTGGTTTAAAGACAGATATTGATGCTGCTGAATTAGCTGATGCTATAAGAAAAGGTGGTATAAAAGGTTTACATGCTAAGCTTCTTCAGTTAGGTTTTTCTCTAACTCAAATTGGTGATAGTATAGCTATATCGCTTGGTGGAGCTACTTTTTATAGAAATAGATTAAACACGTACGTAAAACAAGGTTTAGATCAAACCGCTGCTGAGAAAAAAGCTTTCTTAGATTTCCAAGAAATATCAGAAGAAACTCAGCAATCAGCTAGACCTGATAGATTAGCAAAACAGCAAACAGACGTTATTGGTCGAGTTTTCTTGGCTTTCCAAAACACGCCAATGCAGTATACTCGCTTAACTGTTAAAGCAGCGAAGGATTTAATTGCTGGCAGAGGTGATAGAAACACAAACATAAGCAAGATTGTTACTTACATGCTTATACAGAACATAGTATTCTCAGCTATGCAGCAAGCTATGTTTAGTATGTTGTTCGAAGACGATGAAGAGGAGAACAAAGAAGACAACGAAAAGAAAAAGCTTCGTCTAATAAATAACGTGATAGATACTTTTGTTAGAGGTACTGGTATGTATGGAGCTGTTTTATCTACAGCTAAAAACACAATACTTAAGTTTGCTGAGCAAGAAGCCAAGCAAGAAGAAGGAAAAGGTAGAGCTGATCATGCTTACACAATGATAGAAGCTATGAATATATCTCCAGCGATTGGTATTAAGACGCGAGAGATGTATAGTTCAATACAAAGCTATAGATACAATAAGGACAAGATAAAAGATATAGGTCTAACAATAGACAACCCAGCTTTAGACATAGCTGGTTCAGCTTCAGCATTTGCATTAAATGTTCCATTAGACAGAGCAGTTACAAAAATGAGGAATTTAAAAGCAGCTTCAGATGCTGAATTAGAGACTTGGCAACGTATAGCTTTAGCTCTTGGTTGGAACAAATGGAACGTTGGTATAGAAGATGAAGTAAAAAAAGTTAAATCTAAAAAATCAAATCAAACCACTGATCGATTTAAAAAAGAAAAAATAAAATAATGGACGTTCAAGATTTAAAAATATACTTGCTTAATTCAGCTGCTTTAGTTATATCATTCAGCAATGTTGAAATGATGCTGAAGATATTACTATTATTGGTATCCATAGGATATACGTCCATGAAGTGGTACGAACTATATAAGAAAAAGAAATGAAGAAGTTCATTTTTTGTATCATTATTGTACTATTAGCACAACAACGATCATTTTCTCAAGCATTAAAAATAAATGCTATACACAACAAGATAGAACTCGGTCCACTTGCTGGTAACCGAGATTTA
>Ga0208644_1004492_pt1 | contig 10510 bp, 21 predicted proteins | sample VirMetDEL_Nov_18_FD_184517 | JGI IMG/M metagenome (GOLD analysis project Ga0208644, IMG submission 184517) | Aqueous microbial communities from the Delaware River and Bay under freshwater to marine salinity gradient to study organic matter... | ecosystem: Environmental > Aquatic > Marine >... | reverse complement strand
ATCTTCTAAGGGAGAATATTATACAGCTAGAAAAAAGATGTTTGTTATGAATGGCTTAGAGAACAATAGTCAGCAAAAATTATTTTACAAAATAAAAGACAAAACACTTAGATATGAATATTCTAAGCTAGCTACAAAAAAAGTAAGGAATTTTTTGTCAAAAAGGTACAGCAGTAAAGATAGAGATAGTTCAATAACTCTAAAGAGTTATATGAACTCTAATATTCTCATTAAAAAAGACAAAGATAGAAAAGTAGCATACAATATTTTTCAAAATGACAAAACAAAAATATACAAAAAACGGAGAAAATACGTTTTTGAGGATTGGAAAGCAACATTATTAAAGATTTCTAAGAGGATAGATATGTCTAGAGTAGACATGAGGTTGTTTACCGAACCAGAAATATATTTTTATAACAAACGTCCTTTAACAAAGACATATGGACGTCATTTAGCAAAGACAATTGATGTAGATAAAAGACAGCAGATAAGACTTTACAAATCAAAAAAAGATTTATCTAATGAGACATTGAAATTTAAGAGTACATCTAGGGTTAGCGATGTTAGTGTAGATAATAATGTATCAAAATTAGGTGATATTTTTGATAAAATGTGTTATAATTTTACTAAACAATTGAGGAATTGAGATATGGAAAACGAAGAAATAAGCGATAGAGCATTCAGAGAATTAAATTTTATTGCTTGTTTAAAAATACCAACAAAAGTAAATAGTAAAAAAGATTTATTTAATGCAATATTTATTGCTCAGATGAAAATAGCAATTTTAGTGTGCCCCAAAGCTAAAAAGAAAGCATGTGAATATATTGAAGATATATTTGATGAAGAAGAAGAAGACTATCGAGAAGAATATAGTATTTATTTTAAAAAAAGATACAACAATATTTTAAAATTAAAAGATTAAACACATGAAAAAATATAGAGATTACAAAGATTTTGTAGATAAGAATTTAGATTCTTTTATAAATAATTTTTATGAATCTAGAAAGGTTGTAACAGACATAACAGACGAGGAAGAATATTTTTATATAACTAATTTAAAACATGAGATAAGACTTAAAGAAATATTTAAGTACAGAGTTAATCTGATTCGTGTAGCTACGCTTTTAATGAAAGCAGAAAACATTGAAGAGCCTATCAAAGAATTAGAATCTTTGAAATGTTATTGTAAAGCTCATCTTACATATACAAATCAAGGTAACATAAATAAATTAAACAAAGCACTAAAAGGAAAAGACAAGATAAAGATTTTAAATTGTATTAAGTCAGTAGTACTTACATTTGAAAAAGACATTAAGCACGATGAATTAAGATGCAAAAGAGCTTTTAAAAAGATAATAAGAGAACGACGTATTAGAAGAAAAAATGTAGAAATAAATTATGTTTATTTTAAAGGGGAATAATGAGAGACGAGCCAGAAGGATACAATGAATTAACATTTAATTCATTGCCAATTTTAAAAAGCGAACATACTACAGAAACATACACTACAAAAGATATAGATAGCAAAGAGGAGTTATTTTACAATTTATATAATTTGAGCTTGCCATATATAACTGAATGTATAGAAAATGAAGATCCCTTCGAGTTGGTTGATTTTGTAGAAGGGATTTTTGAGGATGCAGAAGAGGATTTAACTTTAGAGTTTTTAATTTATTGTACTAAGAAAGATTTAAAAACAATAAGTTTTGTCTTTGAAAATTTAACAACAGAAGATGAAGATAAAATTAAAAAAGATATTAAAAAAGAATGGGAGGGTTTTATTGAATATAAAAAAAACATTGATGCTGATATATCAAATATCGTACAGCAACAATCATAACATAAGCGCTTTACATTAAAGGAACATAATTTATTTATGATCATCTGTAACTATCGCATATATTTTTAAAAAAATGTCTCTTTCATTTTCTTTGTTGTTTTCTTGATTTGAAAGTAAAACAAGCAAAACAAGCTCTTTAATTTCTTTTAGTTTTCTTTTTAACTCTTCATTTTCTAATTTTATTTTTTTGTATGGTTGAATGTATTTATTCATAGAACAATTAATAATAATATTTTAATGATATTTTAACAAATACATTAAAAAAAGTAAAGAATTATTAATGAATTGGTTGACATTTGTTTAAAAATGTGTTAATATATTAATATAAGGAATAAACAAAGGGGGTAGGTTATGAAACAAGGAGCTTATAATGGTGGTGATTGGCACGATAGACATATGCAAGATTATTGTAATGACATAAGTTTGGGCGTTGAGTATTTTTCTGATCCATCAGAATTAGATACACAACCTAGCGTGCAAATAGATGATGTATCAGCTATTAACGTAGCACCAATTGAAAGCAGTATAGAAATATAATCTATACTGCATTATATAAAGAAGCATTTAATTAAAATTAAATAATCATGTTTGCCTCATGATAATCAATATTTTCTTTCCCCTAAAGAGATTAATTAAGTGCTTCTCTATATAATTAACTTCAAATATCTTATGTACGATTTAGAATATGAATCTTATTATTTTTTCAGATATAGAGATGATATAATAGATAAAATAATGTTTAATGCTTGTTATATTAAGATTAAACTAACTTTAATTTCGATGAGAGTGTTGTTATGTCAGAAAAGTTAAACATATATCAGAAACTAAACAAAGCAAGACAGATGTTATGTGATTGTAATTTGAAAAAAACAGGTTCAATGCAGATAAGTAATAGAAAGTATGCGTATTTTGAATTATCAGATATACAGCCATCAATAGTCAAAATATGTAATGAGTTAAATTTGTTTTTGTCTTTTAATTTTGGTTCGGAAACATCTAGCTTAGATGTTATTGACTGTGAAGACACAAGCAGTAAGATAACATTTACACAAAATCACGAAAATTTTAGAATCAATGAAAGTAGGCACGGTAATTATTTGCAAGCTCTAGGTAGTAAGAGTACTTATTTAACTAGGTACTTACTGATGCCAGCGTTTATGATCTCAGAAGACGATTCTACAGAGTTAGTAGCACAAACTAAACAGCAAAGTAATATAATCAGCAAAGAACAACAAGAAGCTAATATAGAAATAAAGAAAATAAGAGCTGAGATAGATAATATTTTAAATGAACGTAAAATTACAGACAAAAAAGAGTATCTGCAGTTAAAATATCCTGAGCTTTTAATGAAAAAAGACTATAAAGCTATATTAAAGGAATTAAAAAATGAGTAAAGAAAGTAATTTGATTGTAGATGATGTTTGGATACGTGAAGCTATAGAGGCTTTACGTATGATTTTATATTGTCTTGACAATAGAGAGCGTATTATTTTAGGGAAGCACCCAAAAACAAGACACAGTTACTTTAATTTGCAGAAGGAATGGATAGGAATATATCCAAACATTCAAAAAGAATTCCCACTTTTAGCTAAAGAGATTAGAAATAGAACAATAGATTACAAGAAATTTTTAGTATATTTCTTAAATGACTTAATATTAGATAAAATAGATAAAAAATGAGTAGAAGTTTTATTGAATCGTGGTGGTTAGAAAAAGCGATACAAGAATTAGATATGATTTTACATTGCTTAAAACATTCAGAGCATATTATTTTGGATGAACACGAAGAATCAGGACATAGTTATTTTTATTTACAGCAAGATTGGATAAAAAGATATCCAAAACTCAAAATTTCCGCTTTTAGCTAAAGAGATTAAAGATAGAACAATAAATTATAGAAATTTTTTAGTACAGTTGTTGGACCTTGAAGAGGATAAAGATAAATAGTATGGACTATTTTTTTAAATTTATTTGGTATGGCTTTTTAATAGTTAGCTTTCTTTTTATCTTATATGTTTTTTTAGAAGATTAATCAGAAACAATATTGCTATTTCCTGTAATAAATTTAGCAATATCAACGACATCGTTACCCTCTGTAGCAATAGTATTAGTAAGCTTAGTTACAGCTACTGTAAGACCATTCCAAATATTTTTAGAAGTTTCTATAGACTCAGCTAATTCAGCTACATTTTCAGTATTAGATTTAGTAATAGTTCTTTGAGCTTCATTTTGAATTCTAAGTATAGATAGTGAAGCGTCTAAATCAGTTTGTAATAACTTATCAGTTCTAGCTTGAGTTTCAGCTCTAGTAATACGTGTTTGCTCATCACTACCTTTGGTAACTTGTGTAGCTAATTTTTCAAAGTCTATATTTTGTATTTCTTTTAATTGATCTTTTAAGTTACCTGATAAAAACTCAGACAATCCTTGTATACCAAAGCCACCAAAAAAACGACTAGCAGTAACATTTTTTTCTGCTCCTTGCAGATTCTGTACTGCACTTATTGCTTTAAGCAAAGCTTCTGTGTCTGAAGTATCTTTAGTAATACCTAGTCTACCAAAAAATTCACTTTGCAATCCTTTTGTTTTGAAATCACCTAATCTTTTTTCAAATTCGATTATAGCTTGTGATGCGATATCAGGTGCAACATCTCCAAATTCTAATGTTTTTTGTATTTTTAAAAAGTCTTCTAATTTTATACCTGCTTGAGCTGCTTTAGTCGCTAAGTTATCAGCAACATCTAATTGTTGCCTTATATTATCTACTGTTTCATTAGTTGTTTTAACACCAATCGCCACAGCAGACGTAACAACACCTGCCACAACACCTGCGATAACACTTGCGGCACCTAACCCAACTTTAAGGAAGCTAGCTTTATTAAATATTGACTTACTACCTTTTTTTAAACCAGCAGAAGTGCCATCTTCAGTGGCTTTTTCAACGTCATTTTCAAGTTTTCTGGTATCTTTCTTGTCGACCTCAGGTATTACTTTCATTAAGAAAGTATCAACGAATTTTTTATTAGTCATTACGGAATTATTTTATTAATTTCATTCAATTTTGTTATTAAAGTTTGTAAGTTAGTGTTTAGTTCGACAGCCCAAGGGTCGGTAGGATTGGGAAGAGAGACTAATGTAAAAGCTGAAATTAAATCTTTAATGATAATTTTAAAAGAGGTATTTAAATCCGTTTGGAAAAAAAATGGGTTACCTAACTCATCTTTTATTATTAATCCCTTTCCAAAAGTTACTGAGTCTACATTAGTATAATCACTAATAGCATCAGAAACAGGTAATGTAAATTCAGCATCTGAAAATATAGTACCACCTTTATAATATCCTATCTTAGCTTTACTACAAATCATTTTTAAAAATATTATTTATAAATATGTTATATATACTATATCTATAAAATATTATATAAATCAATTATGAGTTACACATCAAACTTAGAAGAAGAGATATCAAAACGCTTAGGTAGACAACCTTGTAAGGATGAAAACAGTAACTTTTATTATGAAATAATATCAGCTACTAAAATAGGATGTTGTATGAACGTTACAGTATCAGTAACGTTAACAGGATGTATAGACGACATATTTAGTAATATTTGCTATTTAGATACTAATTTGACTTGGGACTTTGCAAAAGATGAAGGCGATGAATATATAGCTAGCATTACAATATTTGATATACAAGTTGAATGCTGTAGCTCAAACAGCTTAGGAGAAATAGAAGAAATTGATGTTACAGTTACAGAGGTTATACACTAATTGTTTAGTTAGATAACATGTAGTATAATATAGATAATTGTTATTTAAATATTTGTCATGACAGTTTTTGCGCTACCTGATTTCTTAGTAGAAGTTAATATTACCGACCCCCCAGCGAATTTTGATTTATCTTACATTCAAAGAGTATTGTTTTTAGTTTTAGATACCTCTTTAGGGACACCTTTTGAGTATCAAAAAGATGTAGTATCTGCAGATGATATTACAAATACCAAAGGTGCCTATGTTAAAGAATATTTTTACAAAACAACTGTTAAGTCATGTGATATTTTGTATGTAGAATCTTCTACAGCGATAGATTCTGCATTAGATCAAGTAACAAAAGATGAGATTAACGATAGAACCTTTACATGTTTAATAGATTTAAACATTACTGATCCAGTAGGTACATTAAATTTTGCTTTTTTTAAAGGTGTTTATCAATTAGCACAATTTAGTATTATAAATGTAAATATTATACCAAGATATACAATTTTATATCTTAGTGGGCCATCATCAGCAACAGAAGGAAATAAAGAATTAGCTAAATTTGGCTCGTATTTTGTAAATAGAAGTAACTTTTTCTTTCCAGTATCACCAAAGACTGTAGATTACAGCCCTAAATACCCAATCGCCACGACAACAGAGATGCAAACAGTATCAGATAATAATATGAGTTTCTTTGCTTATTACAATGGGGTTGCTTACATAACACGTTATGCTATAGGTGATCAAGGTAATTTAAATATATATTATTTAGAACAGATAAGACGATCTATACAAGAATCATTATTTAATTTCCTAACTAGACAAGGTAATACATTTTATACTCAAGAGAATTTAAATATAATTACAAATAGAACATTAAATGCTATATTGCAATATAGCACTCCACAGTTTGGATTTGTGAATCCGCAAGGAACTAAAGTTGATGAGCTTATATTAGCAGACATACCAAAGCAAGACATTAAAGATGAAGTTGTAAGAGTTACAGCATCTGTTAATATAAACAATGTAATACAAAAAATTATTGTTAATGTTTCGAAAACTGAGGTAAATGTTTAGATGACTATCAAATACATAGACGGTGCTACCGTCACTTACACTAACGATGAAGTTGATATAGACTTCTCAGAATGTGTATCAGTAACTGTAGATAATAAAGTCACATTTGAAGGTTCTTTTGATAGAAGGTCAGGTATTGTGACACCTACGAGATCTGCAAACATTTACGACCCCATCTCAATAAATATAGTTTTAGATGCACCTTGCGGACAATCTACCGGCACTACTGTAATTGATGATTTACATAGAATGTTTGTTAAACAGATAAACAATAAGGAACCATTTAAGGGAACTATTAAGATAGTAGATAAACAAACAGGAGAAATCAGAACATATGATCAAGCATATTTAGTGTCAGACCCTGAGTATAAAGATAGGACTATTGAGAGAGGCGGTACGGGAGCTACTTATAATGTTGAGTTTTTGTGTGGACAAGAAGTACTTAACTAAAATAATTGAAATAAATACAATTATTTACGAAAAGAAAGTAATTAATCAAATTAAAGCAAGCGTGCCAGATAATGATACGTTTGAAGATCAAAAATATTGTTGTTTTTGGGATGGGGTTTATTATAAAGATTATGAATAAACGAAGTAAAGAAAAAAGACTAAATGACAATTGTCATTTAGTAGATGAAGATGATTTAACAGGGATTGAATGTACGTTTAAAGATATTAAAAGAACAAATGAATCAATAAGAGAAGAATTAAGACATCTTAGAGATGTTAATGATATTAGAGAAAAAGCAAACGATATCAGATATTACACATTATTAGCTGTGATATCATTTTTTGGTATATTGTTATCTATCTTTAAAGTTTTGTTTTAATGGTTAATTTTTTAGAAAGAGCAAATACGCCTCATTATTTTGAAGAAAAAGAGAATCTTTTGTATGTATACAGTAAATACTTTACAGATTTGCTACAAACAATCTTTAATGATTTTTTATTGCTTGAATTGCAGTGGAATTTTTTAAATCCATCTGTATGGTTTTTAGAAAGCATACAGGATTACGTTGAATTCGTATCACCCTTATTAGAGCAACTTAAGAATCGTGCTATATTACCTTTCTTAAGCGCTTTTGGGTTGGTAGGTACTTATGAAGGTTTCGCTCAAGCTTGTATTGGCTTGTTTGGTGATGAAGTATTAATTGAATATATAGATGGAAGCTATACTATAAATATTAGTAATATTACTTCTGATATTTTTAAGGTTTTTATTGGTGAAGGTAGAAGTGATTTTAATTTTTTATTAGAAGATGGTTCGGGAGTATTTAGAACTCAAGATATAGTAGCTCCACCTTCAGGACAGTCAACGTTAATTGAGATTTTAAGACAATTTTTACCAGCCGAACATTCAGAAATAGTTACTATTAATCTTATTTCATAAATATAATTACTATAGCAAAGATTAAAAAAGAAGCTATTACTAAAATCAAAGGCATAATTTGAAGTAGAGTCATTATACTGAGGTAACTAACTATATCATGATAAATATTAATACAAAACATAATAAGATCAAAGATTTTGCTATCAAAACGATAGAAAAACGTAGTAATACTTTGTCTCAATCCTTACCAAAAACCGAACAAATGTATTCATTAATAGCTGATCTACACGATACTATGAAAGCATTTGAAGGTCGCAATATAAAGAATATTGATAGTGAAGTTTGGTATAACATATTGCGTCCTGTTGTCAAAGACATTCAAAAATTTAGCAAAGAATTACTTGAAATAAACGACAAAGAAAATGCAATACCTGTTAATAACCTAAGTTCATCTAGTCAAAAAAGACAGCTAAATAAAATTTCTAACCATGAAAAATGGATGAAAAGGATTGAGTCTGTTATTTATGAAAAAAATGTAAACATGAATACATATCCTCTTGGCATAACAAATATAGAGATTACTAATTTTGTTAGAATTCAGTACAAAGAGCCTGTGGGTGCAGAAACAATTAGGATGTTATTAGTAAAAATGATAGAAGCAAACAAAGTTATTTGTACAAACCCAAATGACTTTAGAAACAAAAGATATAAATTAAAAACATAATAATTGTCATCATTTCAATTTTTATTATTTTAAGCTTTAATAATATATAATTTAAAATCTGCTTTATATTGTAATAAATAGTTTTTTGATAATACAAAAATATGATTATCATATAAAATATCACCTATTCTTAATTTTACGATAGGCACATTAAACAAATATTGTAATATGTTTATTTGTTTTGGTTTGGCACTAAATATACTGTTATCTGCTGTATCTTCAGCATTTGGATTGTCAAAACGAACTCCATAAAACTGATTTGTTATATTATAAACGGGTACTAATTCGTTATTATCTAAAGCAAAACTGAAGAAAGGTGTAAAGTCTATTATTTCTGTATTCTGTACTAGCTTGCCATTAAAGCAACACAAATCAGCGCCCCAATTAATCATATCAAGCTTGTTGTAGAAACAAGATGGGTTAGGATTCGTTATTGTTATATCGTCTATTGTAATTGTTTGATTCAGAGCTACATAGAGGTTATCTAAACATTGAGGAAAAGAAAACAAATAGTCATTATTATATGTAGCTCCATTGTTTATTATAGCGTTAATATCTAACCCAAGTCTATTATCTTTATCGATTCTTAATGTATTGCTAGTTTTACCAAATTGATAGTACATATTAATTCTCGTTATAAAAGAAATATATAGAAAATGTATTTTCTGTTTCAACTTTTCTAGTATCAATTACAGAAAAGAATTTGTTTAGTTCAAATATATCATTGCTTATTTCATTAAATAAAAGACTATAAGCAGTTTGCCCTAAGGATCTTTGAAATGAATTAAATAAAAAGCCATCAAGCTGAACAAAGCTACCTTTAATTGTATTATAGAATCTATTAGTTTTTTCTTCTATGTTTTGTTTGACTGTAATAAGTATTGTTACATTGCCAATAGGTAATGTTGTTTTAAAAGGTTTGTATAGATAGGTTGGCTCGTCTATTATAGTATTAAAATTTAATTGAAAAAATCTCATATATGCCTGCTTTTAATTTTTCTTCATTTACAGCTTCAAATATATTAAATGAATTACTTAATACAATACCAGTATCAGTAACATCTTACAATTTTTTAATAGTTGGTAATACTCTTATTATACCACTTGGTGATAAACCTAAAAACACATATTCAGCTAAAATAGGATATAAAGATAAAGATTCTAGTGAAATGTCAGCATCATCAACAACAGAGACAACTATTCAAGATGGTAGCACTGTTGTTTCGCAACGACAAGGAAATCAGATAAGGGTATCAGCTCAAATGTCTATAAAGTTCTTTAGTAATTTGTTTTCTTTTACTAATGACTTAATCACAGTACCTGTAGCAGGAATAGTAGACTTTGCATTTAATTTTGCATATCAAAACTTTATTAATACAAGATGTATTTTAATTGATGGGACAGGTATTAGAGGTGCTGGTAGTCAAATATTAAAGTTACAAGACTTTAACAGAACGCTAGATCCTGCCGACCCTGATAAGCTTATTTTAGATTTACAACTTTATTTTGAAGAGGAAAAAAAAGAAGAAAAAAAACCTGACAATTACGAAATAGACCAAAACGCTATTGATTCAGCTTTAGCTTAATTGATATATTATAAATGATGCATTGCACTTTCATGTTATTGAAGATAAAAAAACTACTAAATTTTTTGCAATGCATTAATTATTAGCTTTTATAACATTATTAGCTATATCTACAATAAAATGAAAAAGATTATAAAGTTCATTTTCATTAAGACCTTTCATATAGTCTTTTAGTTCTTTTAAATTTTTATGTCC
>Ga0208644_1004491_pt1 | contig 10512 bp, 14 predicted proteins | sample VirMetDEL_Nov_18_FD_184517 | JGI IMG/M metagenome (GOLD analysis project Ga0208644, IMG submission 184517) | Aqueous microbial communities from the Delaware River and Bay under freshwater to marine salinity gradient to study organic matter... | ecosystem: Environmental > Aquatic > Marine >... | reverse complement strand
GGATAATACAGGAATGCTAGATTTACTAGAAGAATTAGTATATAGGCTACTGTAGCTTCTACAGACTCTACTTGGGTCAGCATGGTAATTGATACACCTACACCTAATTTACTTACTTGTGAGCTAGTCTGTGCTGGATGAGGTCTAGGTTCTTTATAATAGTTGGTAGATTGGTATTCTTCTATTTTCTTTTCAATAAAAGGTCTAGCTATATACTGGAGTACTGTTTTAATTACTGAATTCATTCGTATTTCTCCTAGTGCTATAAGTGATCCTTCTTAGATAAGAAGCCTATTATTTGACCTAAACTATGTTGAATCTTACTTAACTCATCTGCTGTCTTTTCAGCATTATCATTAATACTACGAGTCAAAGTAGCTTGATTATCAATTATTTGGGTTTGAAGGTCATTAACCTTTCCAGCTAATGTTTTAACCTGTTTGTCTACTGTAGGAAGTTGTTCCTCTAATGAAGCCACTCTAGCCGTTATACCTCTAGCATCTACTGATCCATTAATTCTTTTTTTAATATCAACTAAGTCAGTATCTATAGCTGATATAGATCGATTTAATAAATAGCCCATAATTCCTAAAGCTGTAGGAACCAGAATACCAAAGGCTAATCCAATACACTTAACTAATAGGTCTAATTGGTTTGCAGCCTCAGTAACCATGCTTACCTCTATTATAAAAATCAGTATCCACACTATATCCTTATTTAAGTATTTTTTTATAGTGTATCAGTTATTAATCAATTAACAAGATAAGTACATGGTACTAGAGTAATATATTACCTACATAAAATTATACTGCTAATATGCCTGTATCTCTATAATGTTGAGCTTGTGTACATATATTAGCTACACTACAGTAGTTACATTTCCTAACCTTTCCAGGTACTTCTACTACTTTACCTACATTACCATCAGTACTTAGTCGGGTATAAGCATCATTTGGATTATCGAAATTCTTGGTAGATCTGGCAGTATTTTTAGGATTTTTATAATACTTCCATACAGTTGGATCAACCCATAACTCCTCTTGAGTACATTTAGGTAATTCTTCTTGAGGACTATCTCTAAATTCTTTTATCTTATTAATAATATTAGTAACAAATACATCAGTCTCATTAACTGACATTAATTGGAACTGTTGTTCTAATAATTTCTTTTTAGGGTATTTAGGGTTCTTAATACTTTCTAACTTATTCCAGTCAGTAAATAGATACTGAATAGCTATAATATCATCTGTAATAATATTTGGATTTAACCAGCGATAAATACTCCCTTGTTGAATGTATTTAGTATTATTGGATTGCATTACGTATGAATAAGCTCCAGTAGACTTAAAATCTTCCAATCTACCATTTAATACAAAATCATATTTACCAGATATAGTATATTCACCCACTTTCTTTGTAGAACGCTGTTCCATATATACAGGTATGGATTCAGGAGTTAACTCTTCTTCAGTTGGATTAATTATAAATTTATCAGCTACTTCCTTAGGATATCCAAGACTTACTAATGCTTTCTTTACTTTAGCTAAATCATCCCATGCAAATTCAATAGCTGAATGTAAGGCAGTTCCTGTTCTAGAGGGGATCAATGAGGAGATATCACCGGAGGATTCTAATCCTTGGTTCTGTAGAGCTAATACAATGGCTCTGATAGGCTGTAATAGGGTAGTAGCACTTATAGTATTAGGATCGTCTGAATAGTCGTAGTCGTCATTACAGAGCCATATAGCTAAGCTTAGAGGGATATCTGTATTGTTAGTATAAGTAGGCATTTAATTTCCTTGGTTTATATTAAGATTTGGATCTAGGTATTATTAATCTAATTCCCAATAATCTGCTTCTCTATTTTGATGGGCTTCAATAGCTTTTCTTCGTCTAATAGCCTCATGGTCAATCTTCTTAGCTTGCTTAGGATTACAATTAACACATAACCCAGAGGCTCTTCTTCTAAGACTCTTTCCACAAGTTTTACATGGATTCCCATGAACTATAGTAGGATGTATTGTAGTATAGTAATCCATAAGCTTACTCTTCTATTTGGTTATTAGGTGTATTTGCATTTAAACCCATTTTGAATACTTTATGCAACTGAGTACGATAAAAAGTAACAAGCTCTTGTTTACTAGTCTCTTTAGGGTTAGCACCTGCATTTAAGTAATAGATATAGTTATCAACTTTTGCTAGTAAAGCTTCTTCATCTTTTTTACTAATTTCTAATCTAATTGCTGCTTTCATTTATTTATTCCTCTCTTATTGAAAATACTCATCTGATTGCCATAATGCACCAACAGTTACTCCTACTGCCCATAACCCCCAAATCATATGATAACTTGTTGGATTATTTTTTATAAAGTACCCTATGATAAATGCAATAATAACTAATAAAACTAACATAAATCTTTTATATGTCATTTTAGATACCCATCCCTTTCTTGATAACCTATTTTAATTGTTTTAGGTATATTTAATTTATCCATTATCATTTCCCCAACAAGTATTATTTGGAATTTCTTGTCTATATTGATACCAGCCTTTAAAGTTACCTGACCAGTAATCACCATTTGAATCTTTATGCCCTTGTAGAACCATACTATCTATTGAGCTAGCTTTAGGATATCCCATAGGTGTAGCTACATGCTCAAATGGACTTGCATGAACTCTACTCATTTTAATTAGTTGATCATAGATTCTTAAAGCTTTATCTAAAGAATCATCTAATACCCTATAGCTTACTTGAGCACAGCAAGATATTGATATTTTAATAGCATCATCTAATTCAAGTAATTTATCTCCTGTACTTAATGACAACCTACGATTAGCTAATCTCTCAGTAGTAATATAGGGTAAGTGATATTCCCCTGGTTTTAATTCTATTGGTTTAGATGCTCTTTTAGCTTCTAACATCTCTTCAGCTAATAGTCTAATAGTTGGATCAGCATCTTTATGATCCCTTAACCAAAACCAATTATCCCACTCAGTAGCTGTTACTATAGTTTTCATGTATTGGAATGGTTCAAGAGGTCTATTACATATCTGTTTATGTAATCCAAGAGCTTGTAATTCTCTCGCTGTCTGTACGGCTCTCTTAGCTCCTTTAAGCCAAGTTTCTCTACAGAGTGTTGGATTAGTATGGGTGCCTTTAGCCTGCATTCCTGCTTGATTTAAACCCCATTCAGCAGGCATAGCACAACCGTCTTCAACTAATTTAATAAGCTTATCGATTGGTATAGCCCTAGAGCTAGCAGCATTTCTACTAAATAGTCTATGGGTCATAAGCTCTGAATGGATTATACGCCCATACTCTAACTCGAAAGTTATAATTTCCTTTCCATTAATACTACTCTTTGAATGTGCAATAATCTTTGCTGTCATTTTTATGCTCTATAGTTTATTTTAAATTTGGTATTAACTTTAAATTCTGGTTACTGATCCAGAGCTAGTTTTCTCATATCTAGCAGACTATCCGTTATGGCGTTTGCATCCCAAATCATTTGTCTATGATCACCGACTGCTTTGCCTTACTACATACAGTATGGTTTTGATAGAGCAGGATCATTACCCTGCTGGTAAGTAAGGTTGGATTTACTTATCACTACTATATATATAATACATAGTATTATACTTCTACCATAATATGGTTATTTAATATTGCATGTTCTATAGCTATTAAAGCATTTGTAGCTGCATTTGGAGTTTTAAAATAAAGAGGAAATGATGCACTATTATCTAATAAGTAAATATCAATTATACTTGGGTAGGCTTTATCTATTTTCCATCGAACTACATTGTTTAAATTTATAAAAGTCAGTTCACTACGTACTATTGGTAGACTCATCTTAAATTCTACTTTTTTATTACTCAGTTATAAATGCTCTTTCAAAGTATTAATATCAACATTACTAATTTTCAACTTTTTGCTATCTGTAATACTAATAGCATTGTCAATATTAATGCAATTAAGGGTTTTACTTATCTCATGTAAAATATTAGCATTAATAATATTAGCCTCTGAATTAGATACTACAGCATTAATTAGATTATTAACCATATCGATACTGTCACCATTAAATGCTGTAAATTCAATGTTACAATTAGATATTCCGTGATTATGTATTTCTTGTTTAGTTTTAGGTGTTACTTTCTTAGTTGGTTTCTTTTTTACTGTCATTTTTACATACTCTTGTCTAAATATTGAATGAACCAATTACGTATTTTATTTGTAGCTAATTTAGTAATATCTTTCATAATTAAATTAGATTCAATTAAAACATCTGTCTCTTCTTTAGCAATATCCTGCATTACCCATTTAATAACTGAACCTATCTCTTTTATATCAGGTTCTTTATTTGGAGAAATAAATAGCTGTTCAATACATTGGCTTAATCTATTATTAGTTACTGCGTACTCTACAAATTCAGTAATAGATTTTAATTTTTCAGGATCAATACTAACTAATTTTTTAACTTTAGAAATAGAATGTTTTTCACCTTTAACTTTAAATCTAAGTACACTATTCCTATATAGACTTTCCCAAACAATACCTTCTCCAATTCCAGATACTCCAAAGAATTTACCTACAGGACACTCATTTTCTACTTCTTCAGTAAGTTGAGTTAATAAATTAATACTTTCTTGAGGGTTACTAAAATCAATATTAATATTAATAGTGGGAAATTGTTTTATATTAAATAGTCTAATTTCATTATCTACTAAATATTTAGGAATATTTAACCATTCTTCGTTATATTTAATACCAAAAATAATAAACATTTTATCTAATTGAGATAATGCTATACTTTTTTGAATATTACCTCCACACCATTCTCCAAAGAGACTTACGATACCGTTTAAATTAAATTTATCGCAGTAGTTAATAACCAAAGATGTAATAGCTGTTTTATTACTTTCTATATAGTTAGCAAATCCAGCATTATCTTCTTCAGGAGTAATTACATTATTTCTGCTTTGTACCCATAATTCCTCAGTTTCAGTATTAAAACATATTGCTGCATTAGTCCCATGTAATTTCACTGTTCCTGTGAAAGTTAAAACAGGTAAAGCAGTTTCATGATACTTACAAGTATCTTTTACTTGTTTTACGATATTTCTAAATTGGTCTATTGATGGGTATTTAATAAATTTAGCCATTAGTCCTCCTTCGTTATAGACTGAATCTCATGCCAATCAACACCAGAGTTTTCAATACATTCAATAGCATCGGATAATTCAGATTCTAATTCTTTGATTCTATCAGCAAGATTACCTCTAACTAAATTAGCAAAGTCTGCTGCTGTTTGAGTCCATTTGTATTGTGGGTCTTCGTCAGTATTGAATCTCATTAGGGGTTCATCATAAAATTCATCAGCTATATCTTCTGTGATTACTGGTAATGATTCAAAATTTAATTTATCCATTACATATCTCTAATATTTCTTCTTTAGTGGCTTTATTTGGTAATGTTATTGGTTTACTCCAATCAGGGAATAAATCCAATTCAGCACCTAGTTTAACTTGATCATGTTGAATCTCAGGAAGGTTTTGCCATTCCATACATTCAATAAGATTAGTATTGACCCAATGAGCTATATCAATATCATTTTTAATTATGAGATAAATTGCATCATGGATTTGAGATGATATTCTAATATCATATTTATAAGGAGAATTCCTAATACGCTTTCTAAGCTCATTAGCAGCCCTACAAGTGAGTGCACCATAACTCTGAGATAATGCATTCCCTGCACTTCGTCCTTCTTCTGCTGCCTCATAAGGCATTTTAGGGCTATTCCATATAACCTGCTTAAGTATGGGAGTTCTTACCCGTAATCCAAAAGCAACAGTTACATACCCCATATTAGAGGCTTCTTTTAGTTTTGAATGTAAGTACTGTTTAGATATCTCAAATTGGTCATCATATCGTTTTACAATAGCATCAGCTTCTTCTTTACTAAAACCTGAATTTTTTTGTAATGTGTAAGAAGTTCCTTGGTATTGTAAAGCAAAGGTAGGTGATTTAGATCTGCTTCTATCTGATTCATGGGTTTTTTTAATAGTATTAACTTCACTAGCTTTACTAATATCTATATTACTAAACTTATCTGGCCAGTAAATTCTAGTAAAGTAACTATGAGAATCATACCCATCGGTGAATATTTTAAGTTTATTAGGATCTTTAGTAGTTAAAGCATCTATTTTAGATTCTAAAGCGTTAAAATCAGCTCCTGAAAATATCCAATCTTTATTGCCTACAAAACACGATTTAATTAACTTACCATAAGTTGACCCAGAAGGTAAATTCTGAAGGTTAGGGTTTGAGTTGTGAACATATATACCATTAGCTATGTAACAGTGGTCTTCTGCGATTTCCAAGTCATAAACTCTTCGTATTCCCACATAGTCAACTTTGATAATGGGTGAGTACATCCTTGATGGTGTGCCGTATGTCCCTTCTGAGTCATAAGGGCTAAATTGTCTAATCTGTTGTCTGTTTTGTCTCCGTTTATATGGTGAACTACCCAACCTTTGGGTAATGCACTTAGTTCTAAAGCCTTTAACATTACTATTTGATGTTCGTAAGAATACTTGTTTCCCCTTTCCATCCAACAAGGAGTAGGAACTAATACATACCCTTTTGGGTCTATATAACGTTCTGTGGTTTCTCTGGGCAATACTACTCTGGTTTTTGGATTTAAAAGTGTTTTTTGATAAGATCTTTTTAGAGAAGAAATCTCTGTAAATTTCTCCTCTCCGAGCTGATCTTTTATATATTGACTTAGAGTTGCGGGCCTTACTTTTAATTGTTTGGCTATTTCTTCTATACCTAAATCTATTTCTTCTACATAAGTCTTCAATCCTATGGGTAGATTTATATCTAAGTGTTCTTGCTGCTGTTGTGCTTTTAAATGGATTCTCCTTCGCTTGTGTTCTTGAGCGCTTACCAATGTATGGTAAGCTACTGCTATTCGAGAACTCCTCCCAGATAGTTTTTTCCTTAGATGGCTCAATGGCAAGTTGGGGTAATCTTTCAACGCTTGCTCCATATCCACCAGTAATTCTTTGTCTGATTTGGGTTTCGCTTTCATTAAATATATCCTCTAAAGATAAGAAACCTTCTTCTGTAAGTATTCGATGATTACTTGTACATGTGAGGGTATGTCCCTCTAGAGTTGTAATCTTGTATACAGGACGGTTTCCATTACTAAATACATTAAGTACTGGCTTTAAATTGCCAGTATGTGTGGGTACTAAAGTTCCTTTCTGAATTGCATCAATTCTTATAGTACCATCCTTACACTGTACCTTAGATTCCCCTACAAGGCAACTACTTAATCTTCCTGATATAGTACCACCCAGTTTATATGATCCAAATAGATAATAAATACCATCTATACCTAATTGAGCTTCTTCAAAAGCAGGTATAAAAGTATTAAGTATCTTACTTACTTTATTTAATCCAAGTATATTATTAATGAGATCTTTATAAGATTCATTAGTAGTATGGTTTAACAATGCTTTAAGTGAATCTTCATCAGTAGCAGGTAATCCAGTTTTAGTAGTTTCAAGTATTGGTAATTCCATTACTTCATGGAGTAGTACTGCTACTTGAGTTCCTGAATTGGGATTAAACTCTAAAGTGATGTTCTCTAGTAATTTTGGTTTAATCTTATCTGGATTCTTAGCTTTACTCTTTCTATCATTGAAGTCCTTATCTAAAAATTTAAGTTTTAATATATCTACTACCTTACTGATAAGATTAGAAGACATTATTTTATTATAGTTATCATCACTTATAGCTTGTAATTCAGCTTTAGCTTTCTTAACTCCATCCATACACATTGGCATACCGGTCAATTGCATTTGGATTAGAGTAATTAAGCTATCTTTCATTAATCCAAGATAGACTTCTTCTTGTTGATCCTCTACAAGTATTGGATAGTTCTTCTCATATACATACCAAGTAGCCAGACAATCTGTAAGGTTATACCTAAGTAAATCAGGTTTAGCTATTCTTCTAATATCAGTAATATCATCTTGTGCGTAGTTTCCTGTAAATTCATGAGCATTATGCTTTAGACTTAGCTTATTACCTGCACAACTATTTGTAGCTAGGTATGTAATGATCTGAGTACAATCAAAGTTCTTAGTCATTACATCCAATCCCTCATATAAGCCCTCCAGGTCCGTTATATGGGTCATCCATAGCTGAGCTATAGCAATAGTCACATCAAAGCTTATATTGTGCCAGATGAGCTTACCTTGGTACTCAGTAAAGAACTTCTTAAGTAGATATCTAATTGAGGCATTATAAGATTCTTCTCCATAGTAACCTTCATCAGGCTCACTGAGAGCCTTGTAGTCTACACAGAATGCAATACCCTCATGCTTGTTCCAAGCAAATGCAACAGTCCCTATACCAGCCTTATAGTGCTTCAGAGAGAAGGTTTCAAAGTCACAAGTAAGTGAGTTATAAGAATGGAGATCTTTTAAGGTATCCTCAATTTCCTTGTATGTATTTGGATAGTATTCTGAGTGAATTATATTCTGACCAATTTGTGTACTAGTACCTGCAATCTGACTAACTAAGGTGTTTAAGCTAAGATCCAATCTACCTTTTAAGGTGGGATTGTAAAATAGAGATTGATAGTTAATAGAGAGGATCACATCCATAGATACATCAGATTTACTTGGATTGATAGATCCATGATATGGTTCTGCTTTAGATAAACCAGTAATCTTTTTAAAGTAGTTAGAATCAGCTACAAGAAGTATTTCAGTATTTAACTGATTACATGCTTTATAAATTGTCTCTAGATGTGATTTAATTAATTTAACACTAGCTTTATTATTTGAATCATATTTAAGACTTAAAGCAATAATATCTTCTTCATTAATACCTAATTTAATTAATGGATCTATATAGTTTTCTTTTATTAATTTAAAATCAAAAGAAGTCTCTTTAATTAAAATAGCAATCTTGTATTTATTGTTAAGGTTTTCTTTAAATATTAAATGTTTCATTAGCTAATCTTTAGTTAATTCATTAAGTTTAGTTAGACATTCCTCCTTTGAAGAGAAAGGACTACCTTCAATTGTATCAATACGTCCTTCTAATTTATTTACATAACGTAGTGCCCACTGCTTTCCCCCTAAAAAATGATCACAGGTTATAAAGTAGTTTCCTTTTAATATCCCACTAGTATATTTTGTATTAAAGAAACCTTTAGCACCAAACCATTTATTTACATACTCTGTAGGTAAGTGTTCTTTACAGTAAGTATAAGCTTCCATTATGTATTCCCTAATAATAATAGTACGTATAAAGATTTACTTTTTTTAGTATTCCTACTTTGTAATTCTTCCATAAGTTTAACAATCCAATCTTGATGAAATGATACGTCTGTTATAGCAGGGTTATGGACTTTAATGGAATTTAATCTAGTTTTAAGTAAGATCACTGCATGGAATATATGTATTGAGGTCATCTTTGATACATGTATTTCATGCCCATCTTTAGTTGTCCATATAGATTTATTAAATCTATCCATAACTTCTCTGATAAGATCAAGTTCAGTTGGATCTATAATTAAGTTAGTTTCCATTATATACCTTCTTTTAAACGAGATATTTCATATAAATATTATGTAATACCCGTTGAACCAAACCCGTTAGAGCCTCTTTCAGTAGTATCTAATTCTTCCACCATTAACCAATTATTTGGATTAAGTACTGGCATTACTGCAAGTTGTGCAATTCGATCCAAAGGTTTAATATCCATTGGAACTTCTGATCTATTCCATAAACATACTTTAACTTGTCCTCTATAATCTGGATCAATATTACCTACTAGATTACCCAGTACTAATCCCTTACACCCTAAACCCGATCTAGGTAGAATCATACCTATAGTGTTTTCTGGTAGAGCTACTTGAATACCTGTATCTATCATTACTTGATCTTGTGGGTAGATAGTAATAGGTTCATTAATACATGCTCTAAGATCTACTGAGTTAGCTCCTAAACTAGAAGGAACCATAAAATCAGGTTCAGTTAAGTTCTCTAAACGTTCATCAGTAATTTTATATTTCATTATTTATTGCCCTCTACTTTTATTAACTGTTTAGCTTTCTTATTACGCATAGGTTTATCCTTTTAAGATTATATGGTCCAATCTAAGTTTATTAACTAGATTAGTAGTTTCTGGGTTTAGTAATTTGAATTTATCTAATTTAGTTGTAAATCTAAATTCATATTCAATAGTTTCTTCATAAGCTAATAATAGCTTTTTAATTTCACTTAAATTTGTATTATTAAAATAACTATATTTAATTTCGTCTAACATTACAAAATACATTTCTTCTTGATAGCTACATAAATTAAATAAGTTAATAAAGTACTGCCTAACTTTAGCTTTTATTTCAGGTTCATATTTAATTTTAGGATGAAATAAATAATCTAGTATTTCATGAAGTATTTTAATTTTGATATTGGGTTGTA
>Ga0208644_1004489_pt1 | contig 10517 bp, 13 predicted proteins | sample VirMetDEL_Nov_18_FD_184517 | JGI IMG/M metagenome (GOLD analysis project Ga0208644, IMG submission 184517) | Aqueous microbial communities from the Delaware River and Bay under freshwater to marine salinity gradient to study organic matter... | ecosystem: Environmental > Aquatic > Marine >... | reverse complement strand
CCCCTAACGTATAACTATTTCCGTCAGCAGGACTAAATCTAAAATTACCGTCAGCAGTTCTTATAAGAACGTGAGGCATAGTAGACGTATCTAAATTATTTTTTAATCCTTTTTTAGCTGTTTCAACCCAAGCTGTGCCGTCCCAATAAACATAATAATTATCATATTCAGTTCCACGATCTCCTATTATTTCAATGTGAAAATCTTGGTATCCTTTGTACGGTAATTCTTCATAGTTAGATGTTTTATCTTTTAATACTACTGCCCCGTCTCCTCCAAGACCATCATTTCCTGTTATAGTAAAATCAGTTGTTGCATGAGATAAATAAATAATACTTCCGTCTCTAACTATTGTGTATCCACTTAAATTTGCAACTAAATCATTGTAAAGTTCAGTAGCAATATTTGTTGTAGTAATACTACTTGCATTTGCACTTGCTGAATTATCTAACGTTGTGTAATCAGCTACTACTGATCCGTTTATTTTAATTTCGTATAAAGTTTTATATTGACCGTTTTTAACATAAATAATAGCTTCGTAAGGTCTGGTTGCGCTAACAGTATTATCTTTTAAAACTGTTTTACTTTTATTAACAACAAAAGTGTAATCTGCTACTGTAACTAAATTAAAATCATTAATAGGATTTGAAGAAGTTAAATAAGAAGAAGCTCCACTTGCAAATACAACTGATTTTGAAACTCCATTAATTGTAAAAACTTCTAATGCTCCATTGTTAATTATACAAATATATTGTTCGTTAATATCTCTATTAATTAAATGTATTTTAGAATTTTCAAAAGTATTAGAGTTTAATTTAGCAACATGTTGAGTAGGATTTCTTTTTGTTAATCCAAAAACAATATCACTACTTCCGTTTTCTTGAATACTGCTTTGATTTGCTAAACGTATTGTATCTGGTTGTTGAGATACACCGTTAAGTAAATTAGTAATACTATTTGATATAAATCTTGCCATGCCATCTATGAATTTCGAGTTTTATTTGGTTGATAATTAAGTCGATCTAAAGTTCTATAAGTGTCGTAGTTATCAAATATGTTATGCTCACCTATATCTCCTTCAGCTTCTTTAAGAGCCATGTAAGCTACGAATTCATCTTCTTTGTGAAATCCATGTAAAACATTACTACCCAACATTCTATCTTGAAAAATTCTTGCAGATCGAATGGTAATGTATCTACGTGCCACTTCAGGCATTTCTTCAAAATCTAAATAAAAAATAACATCACAATAAATATCGTCAGTAATTGTAAATGTATTATTTTTTCTATCGTATAATTTTCTATTTCTTTCTACTAAATTATAAGTTTTGTATAATGAAGTAGTATCTAATCTTAATATGTTTGTAGCTAATGAAATTTCGTTGTTGGTGTTAGGACTAAATTTGTAATTTAAATCTGTATTAAAATACCAACCTTGTTGTTGTACTTCCCTAGACACATTGTTTAAAACTTGAAGAGCAATAGAAACATCAGTTGTAGTTGCGTTAGTGATTGTGTTAACTGGTGTTTCTCCAATCGCCGTAAGCATACTATTAATTGCTTCTAATTTAGTTGTTGTTGCTAGTGCCATAATTCCTTTGTTTGTGTATGTGTGTGATTAATGTGCCAGAGGGGACTAGTAAAAATCCCCTCTGACTAGTAAATAAAACGTAAATTACGCTGTTTTTACTTCAATTGCTGATATTGGGTTAAGAATACCATGACCCATCGCATATTTTGCGACCATCAAAGTTCCTTGGCGTCTAATATCAAATTCTGCCTGCACGGATAAGTCCATTAATTTGACCGTTCCGACTGCAGATTTATGCCAACCTACGGCAACAGTATTCGTGTAGTCTCCTCCAAGAGTACCGTCAGAACCGTCTAATACACCTGAAGTGATGTTTAAACCGTTTGGTAAGTTGTTAGTTTTGATGACGTTGATACCTGCTACTTTTAGCACTGTACCTTCTGCGTATACACCATTTCCACCCCAATCTCTGTTTATAACGTTCGTAGTTTGAACGAGATTGTAGTAGGCTTCTGGAGTTACTGCAACGTATCTGTCATTTTCAGGTACGTCTTTTTCGTCCATGTAACGAGCAATCTTAAAGATTGACTTAGCCGCCGAAGCTCCGTTTGACACAAAGTCAGCGTCAATAACTTGTTGACCTGCTACTTGTGGCGAAGCCGCACCTGCTCTACTTGCATTAACAAGAGTTTGATAAATGTGTTTATCAAAAGTGTTTGCAAGAACAGCACCTTGCTCTTTAGCGTATTGCGACCTTACATCATAATGTGACATAAGTTCGTCCAGTTCAGACACAAAAAGAGGAGCAATTAATAATCCTTGGATATTGATAACTCTCTCGTTGTGAGTGATTGAACCACCAGTAATTTCATTACCAGAGGTATGGTAGGACGCACTCGCTTTTCCCATAACTGGGAATTGCGCTGATTTTCCAGAGGAAATCGTCCTAACCATGTGTTTGTCGATGGTCGAGTTAGCAGTCTCAAACGCAGTGATGACTTCACCGCCGTATACTTTGAGAAACAGGGCTTTTGTATCGCCTGCACCCGCTATCTGACCAATATTTGATACTACGGCATTTGACATAGTTATCTCCTTTTTTGGTTAGTTAGTGAAGTATTAGGCAATAATGTAATTATCAGAATTATCCCTCCTCAGAGGGGTTAAGTTTTCCAATTACTGCATTCAAAGGTAACTTCTTTCCCTTATGAATTTCTATATAATACCAGAGGATCTACTTATTTTATCTGCAACCATTTTTCTAAAAGCAGGATCTTGACTGTATTTAGGGTCTCTCATATCTGCTTTCATTTGTGCTAGACTTTCGTATCTACCACCTTGTTGCGTTTGTGCCGTTTGTCCTAAAGACACGTTCGGCTCTCTGGTTTCTGCTGAATAACGTGCATACATATTTTTAATTGTAAATAATGCAGTTTTATCGTCAGCACTTACACCTTTATTAAATATTTCTACTTCTTCAGGTGCTAAATTTTGATTTATCCAAGATTGCATTTGTTTGTAATTATCTTCACCTTGGGTAACGTTATATGCTTGTTGTTCAAATTGTTGAGCCATCGCTGACAAACCATTTACATAAGTATCAATGTATTTTTTACTAATACCTTTTGCTTCTAATGCTTGTATTGTTGCCTCTGACAATTCTCCAGTTTCATTAAATTCTTGTTCTGCTGTTGAAAAATCAAATCCTTGTTGAACTTCTTTTTGTTCTACTTTTAAAGTATTTGGTTTTACATCAGTTTTGTTAGAAGATAATTTTTTTTCAAGTTCTTGATAACTTTTAACTAAATCTTCTTGTGATTTAAATTTACCAAGAATTAAAGGTTCTTCTTTAACTGTTTCAGTTGGTTGCGTAGTTTCTACTGGTTTATTTGCTTGTTCAGATTTAGCAACCATGCTGTCAATGTATTCTTGACTTTCTGATTGTTCTGTTGGAACGACTTTTATTTCTTCCATTGTTTACTCCTATTGTTGGGGTTGACTTTCATTTTGTCTTGCGAAGCCGTCTCTTACTATTCCCATTCCCTCTTTAGCCACTGGATTAACTGCTTGTTGCATCATCGCCTGTTGTTGCGCCATTTGTTGTTCTTCAGCTATTTGTTCTTGCGATTTAATTAATCCTTCCATATCAATTCCCAAAGATACTCCTACACGTTTTACGTATTCATCTAAATTCATGTATTGCATTAATTGTTGTGCAAACGGAGTTAGTTGTTGAACAAACATATTTAAACGTTGAAGATCACTAGAACGTCCTAGAGCTTCTAATCCAGTTACGATCTTAGGTCTTACTTTATCTTTTGGTAATATCGGTAATCTTTTCTTTTTCTCCATTTGATACATCAAACGAGAAATTAAAGGTAATTGTAATTCATTGGATAACAACGAATATAAACCACCCAAACTATCATCAAGTTCTTTGCTAATGTAATTAATTTCTGTTGCTGTAACTCTTTCTCCTGTTCTTTGAACACTCGAGTTCAACATAAAACAATATTCTAATCTATCTTGAATTAGTTTAATGGTATTAAAAGCTACTTGGAAATCTGCTGATTTATTTAATTGTAATGTAGACACGTCATTTGCGTCTCCTTCTCTGATTGCTCCGTTAGGACTTTCAGCTAAAGTTTTAAGTCTAGTTACTCCGTTTGGTCTAACAAGAAATAATATTTTACTAGCAGAGGCGCTACCTTCAACAACTGATCTATATAAACTTTCTAAACTACGAAGATCTCCAATTATTTCTTCTACAAATCCTCTACCATAATCTGCATTGTCAATAGACGCATATCGTAATGGTATGTACGCTGATCTATCTAAAGGATAACTACCCTCTGAATTAGGAACTATTTTATTATTTAATTCTTGACGTACTAACCATTTGTTATCGTGTCTATAAATATAAGTGTATAGTTCTATATTATTGTCGTATTTATTTTTTACATCACCGTCTAATAAAGATTTCATTTCATCAGTCATTGACATTGGTGAAATCATATCTTTAGTAACAATTTCTAAAACGTTTCCAATAGCGTCTCTTTTAACTACGTATCTATCTAAATGATATAATTTCATTTTAAGTTCTGGAGTAATGTACAATAAAATATTTCCAGAAATTAAAAGATGTTTTAAAGCCTCAAATAAAGCTGTTCTAAAATTATTAACTTCAATCTCATTCATCACTACTCGTTCAATTGAACCCATAGCTTTTTCAAATTCAGAGACCATATCTGGTCTTCCTGCCATTTCGTTTAAAGTAAACTCGTCTAAACTTAATCTAAAAAAAGGTTGATTCGGCGGTAGTAATGCAAGTAATAATTTTGAAGCTAAATTGTTTACACCTCTAGCTCCTATGCCTTGCATTGGGGTATAAAATTGAGTAGTTGAACTAGTAAATTCTCTAGGAACAATAGTTGGAATTGTTAATTCACTAGCGTCTCTTGCTCTGTTAAGATAATTTAATCTATCTTGTTCTAAATATTTATAGCGATTACTAGCGGTAACAAAATCTGGCATTATGGTATGTTAACTCCTGTTTGACCAGTTAATAAATTTTGTTCCAAAGGCACTCTTAAACTAGCTTTACCTTTTTTACGGTAAGCACTAGCAGGTGTTCCTGTTGCTGATTGAGGTGCTTGAGGTGCTTTTTCTCTTAATCTTGTTTCTCCTGCGTTAACTTCAGTTGCAGGGGGTGCTGGTATCGGTGGCGGTGGGGGTAATGTAGGCTTACTAAATACGCACATATTATTTTAACTCCTTTAAAATTGTTATATCTAATGGATTGTTTTCTTGATCTTCTTGTAGGTTTTTAAGGTGTTTTACGACAGAAACCTGTCCAACCTTAACCCATATTTCTTTTTCAGTATCTTTTAAATCTGGTGATTTATCAGGGAATTTCCCTTCAAGATACTTTATCAGTTTATCGGAAATCATAAGTTATATCCAAGAGTGCAACTAATTTAATATTTTTGTGAAATTTAGATCTATTTTTTTCATTATATTTTTGGTGGGAATTGTAGTTACAGAGCCTATTTCGTTAAGGACTATTTTATCATCTGACTGATCAAAACCTAAGTCAGAAACTACAATTGTTTTGGTGGGGTCGCTATACCATATATAACCTACGGATAAGCATAAAGCAGGTAAATAATCAGTAACATCATCAGGATTTGACCACGAAGTGTTAGCTGACGTATCTTCCCAAAATATTGCGTATAATTCTTTATTCGTCAGCGATTTGCTCTTTAAGAGTATTATTAATGATTTTAGAAACTTCTTCATTTTTGTTTATCTCCTTTTCTTTTGGCTCACTATAAACGTCAATTTGTTCAACAGTAGATCGTTTTACATTGTGGCTGTTTATTCTAAACTTTGCATTTGGAGAAAATGGAAAAACTTTATTGTCACTCATGTCAGGCGTTTTGGCATAAAACCAATCTTCAACAATGATTTCAGCGTCAATATAAGTTTTTTTCTTCCACTTAACTACTTCGTTATTTTGTGTCATCACTATAATCTCTTTTAATAATTAATTCGCAATAATGAATTGCTTTAACAATATCTTCTTTTTTTCCTTTTAAAGAATGGCGAGTAATGTATTTCACTACGTTCCCTTCGCAAAACGGAAGGTTATTAGCATTAATGTAAGTAATAGGTTGAATAGATCCTTTTTTATAATGATCTGATCCTTTTTCTAATACATCAAAAAATTTAGCATTAGTCATTTATTGCTCCATAATATTGGTTGTTTGTTTTTAAAATTGTAATTTGGTTTTTGTAATATCTTTACTAATCGTGCTTGAACTAAAGCGTCTTCTTCAGATAATTTTTGTTCTCCATAACATTTAATTATAGTGTTCCAATAATTTTTAGATGAAGACAAAGCGCGTGTAGCTTTTACTTCTCCATACGTAGGACAACCAGTTACATTATCTGTCCTGTCTCCCATTAAAGTTTGAAGATAAAAATTATATTCACCTTCTTTAGGTGTAATGTTATAAAATTCTTTTAATTTAGGATTATAATGTAATCCTGCAATTTGATCTAAGTCTTTATCAATACTACAAATAATTTTATTACCTTTAATAATATTACTAGTTGCTAGTATTCCAATAACATCATCAGCTTCTAATTGAGGTCTTTGAAAACCATTGTATTTTTTAAATATATATTCTCTACAAAATTTTAATGTAATAGGTTTTCTTACTGTTTCTCTGTTTAATTTATATGTAGGAGATATCGTTTTTCTATAATTTTCTTTATCACTAAAACAAGAATAAATATCTTCACATTGAGTATTATCTTTTAAAGTTTGATAATAATCATCAATCAATCTTACACAATCTTTTTCGTCAGAATGTAAAGTCCAAACTTCATTCTCCCAACGTATTGGTGTTTCAGTTACAGAAGATATTTGATACGCTACAATATCCGCGTCAACTAGTAATGTACTCATGCGTTACCTTTTGGTTTAATTTTTTTTAAATCAACGTGAATTACGTTGCCGTCTTTTTCTGTTATGGAATATCTATAATCGTTTTTATCAGTGTATTTTTCTTTAAACTCATGGAACACGTGCATAGTTTCAAGCATGGCGTGGTTTTCTTCAATCATTCTTAAAAACGCTGACAATGTTGCTCCTATTTGCATAGCAGGAGACCATTGAATATCTAAACCTTTTTCATGTAACTGCGGTTTTTCAAAAACAGAGTAAGCTACTTGTCCGTTTTTTTCTTCTTGATATTCGTCTTCTACATCTGTGATTACTATAATTACTTGCATTGTGTTATCCTATCCCACCATGCGTCAGCAATTTGATACAGGCGATTTGGGTTGGTTAAATTTCTTTTTATTGAATTACACTGATGGCAAATAATCCAAATATTTTCTAAAGTATAACCGTCGTCGTTGTTTATTCTATCGACAGTTGGAGAATTTGATTGCTCTCCTCCGCATTCCATTGTTCGTTTACAACAAGGGCATTCAACAGTAAGAATTGAAAGTAAATCTTCAATAGTAAATGGAGCTATTATTCCAGAACGTCGGAATATTCCTGATCTACAATTTGAAGCCCATTTGCGCCATTTGCGAGACCATTTTTTCCATTTGGCGTATTTAATGCGTCTCTGACCAATTATTACCAACACGATATTCTCCTGTTACTGGAACTCTCAATTTAAAATGTTCACCTGATCTTTCGATACATTGAACAGCTAATTGACCTACCCTGTCGGCAATTTCTGGTTTAGCCTCTATTTGAAATTCATCATGTATAGTTGCTAATATTCTTGCGTCATAATTCTTTAATTCTTTATGTAATAACACTAATGCTTTTTTCATAAGTATTGCTCCACATGATTGTATTAATAAATTTAATGACGAATGATTTGATCTAACTGTTAATATTCTTTTATCTAATCCTCTAATAATTCCAGTAGCTTCTAACTTCTCAATAATATCTTGCCTAATCATTTTAAGAAAAGGTAGTGCTAAATAAAATCTATCTAATATTTCTTTTCCTTGTGACAAGGTAGTTTCACAAATTTCTGCTACTCGTTTATAACTTGCTCCATAAAGAACTGCGTATAAAATTCGTTTAGCCGTAGCCCTATCTTTTAATCCTAGTCTTTTTTGTGTATCTGTATGAACATCTCCGTTCATCAACATATCAGCAAATTCTTTTCCTTTAGGATAATTGTAAACATAGTGAGAGAGACACACGGCTTCTAATGATTTGGCGTCTACTCCCACTAGTTTATATCCGTGAGAGGGAATAAATAACTCACGGCACTCCAAGCCATAAAGGGTGTGGCTACTAGGCACTTGTTGTAAATTTGGAGACCTACTACTCATTCTCCCAGTAGTTAAGTTAGTTATATACGTGGTGTGTATACGACCTTTGTTAACTACCTTTAACCAAGCGTGGTTTCCGTCAGCCAACATGCCTAATCTTTTTTCAATAGTAAGATACTCACTAATTAATTTTGCCTCTGGGTATTCTAAATTTTCCAATACTTCCTCGTCTACAATAGGTTGCCCTTTGTCAGTGTATTCTTTTGGTTTCCACCCGTATAAAAAAGTTAATCTATTTGCTATGTGATGACGAGAAGAAGGATTAAATTTTACTTGTTTAGTTTTTTTAACAGGTACACCTTTAATATACCCTAATTTTTTATTATTAACTTTAGGTATAAAATCTCCTAAATCTTCTTCCCATTCTTTAAATGTATTTTCTAAATCTAATTTAAGAACATTTACTTTATTAGATAACAAAGCATGAAATTGTTTAGCTTTTATTTCATCAAATCCAAATCCTGTTTTTTCTAATTCTTTTGTAATCTCTACAATGTCATGTTCTAATTCTATACTTTCTTTACTAAATCCTTTTTTAATTAATACAGTGTATAGTTTAGAAGTAATCTCAACATCACGCACACAATAATCTAGCATTTCATTTGTAAACTCTTGCCAGTCTGTGCTTTCACCAAAGCTACCTTTTAATAATTGTAATCTTACTCCCCAAGATTTTAGAGAGTGCTTTCCTACAATTGAAGTGTCTATTGTCCCTTTGGCTAATAACTTCATGTCAAGCGAGTTGCCGATATCAGGGTATATCAGTCTACTCAAGCACAACGTATCGTGAACATAATCTTTATTGTGTGTGTAATTATAAAGTTTCTCAAGTACAGGAAGGTCATACTTGATACAGTTATGTCCTACGACTAAATTATTAGCCATGAGATCAATTCCTTTCGGAATATCATTACCTACAAATTTCAAAACCTCGTTATCTTTTTTTATAACAAGACAATGAACTTTAGTTGGGTTTAATCCGTTTGTTTCAATGTCAAAAATTAATGGTGTCATTTTCTAATAGCCTATTCTTTTCATTGGAGTATTTTAAATAAGCCGCTACTCCAGTTATTCCTGCAAACCTATTTTTTAAAATTCTTAATGTTGTTTTTGCTTCTTCTTGAACATCAGAGGTTGATCTTTCCACGCCAATAACGATATCACTAATTTGTCCAATACTAGAACTACCTCTTAATTGTCCTAAAGAAGTTTGTAATCCGTCTGTGTGATCTTTGTTTCCCTCTGGTCTTTTTAAATGTGAAATAATTACACAACCAATATTTAACTGTTCTACTAACGACCTTAATTTTGTCATTAGAACATCAATGGTTTTTCTTTCGTCATAAGTTTCTAATCCAGAAACAATTATAGAAATATGATCTATAACTAAAAAATCTATATCTAATGCTTTAGAAAAATATTTTATTTTATTTAAAATAGTTTCTTCGGAAATAGATCCCCAATGGTCATATAAAAATACATTTCCATTACCAACTGTTGCTTCAAAAGCTGTCTTTAAAGATACCTCGTCAACGCCCTCTTTTTCAATGTGAATAGGTTTGTTTAGGTGTATTCCAATAATACCCTCGCAAGTTCTTTTTAAACTTTCTTCTAAAGATATTATTCCTATTCTAAAACCGTCTTTAATTAATTTATATGTTATCTCTTTTACAAGTAACGATTTACCAATTCCTGATCCACCAGTAACAGTAACAATTTCACGTTTACGTAATCCATATAATTTTTTATTTAATCCTTCATAAGGATACATCGCAACGGCTTTTTCCGTAGGTTCTTTTACTAGTTCCCAAAGTTCTGTACCGCCAACTATCCCGTCAGGTCTCCACGGTCTAGCTTCCCACATAGCTTTTATAATTTCTTCGCCACGATCTGCTACTAACATATCGTTAACATCTTTTAATTCCCAATTAGCTATTTTACATTTGCCAATTGTAAATAATTCAGCACATTCGTTGGCACAGTCTTGACCTTGTTTATCTTGGTCATACATTAATACTATGCTTTCAAAACTCTCTAAATATTCTAATTGTTTTTTAAGTGCTTTAACTGCTCCGTTTACACCGTTTGGAATACCAACTACTGGATATCTATGATAA
>Ga0208644_1004488_pt1 | contig 10517 bp, 3 predicted proteins | sample VirMetDEL_Nov_18_FD_184517 | JGI IMG/M metagenome (GOLD analysis project Ga0208644, IMG submission 184517) | Aqueous microbial communities from the Delaware River and Bay under freshwater to marine salinity gradient to study organic matter... | ecosystem: Environmental > Aquatic > Marine >... | reverse complement strand
AGTTGATATCTCGTCGCAACTACGTCAGCGACACAGGAGCATCCGTCACTGAAACACTCAACAACTACTTGTCAGAAAACTACAACAACATGCTCAAGATCGAAAGCACTGAGGACTTGCGTGGTAAGCATGACAATGGGCTAGATCAACTTGTTCCAGTCGGTGCAACGCCCCGCAATACTTTGATTGCACGCTACGAGCCAGATACCAAACTATTGTTCCTGCGTCTCAAGCCGTTCCGAGAGTGGTGTATTGACCAGCAAATAAACTATCAAGGCGTAGTAGATGACTTGAAAGAAAAGTTAGGGGCCAAGCGCATTAAGAAGCGTTTGACTAAAGGCACGGACTTCAACCTACCACCTGATTGGGTGCTGGAGATGAAGTTTACAGAGATGGGGCATGATGATGGACCAGAAGGTACTAAAGATTGATGACCTGAACCCTGACGGGTTGCGGGTGACGGTAAACTGGGACGATATGGGTGTTAAGTCGTCTATATTCGTCCCATGTATCAATACCGAGAAGGCTAAAAATCAACTACAGAAGCTCGCAGAACGTAAAAAATGGGAGTTTGACATGCAGGTCTGCGTTGAAAACAAAAAATTAGGTTTACGCGTATGGCGAACTGTGTGATACATTCCTCATTACGACATTGTTCTCAGTGTTGTTCTCCACTCATACTGCCCCGCATATAAAACTATGCGGGGCTTTTTTATTTTAGGTCGTACTGATCTAGCACGCTCCTAGAAAAGTCTGTGGTTGTAACCCCACCACGCATGTTTCCAGTTGTATTGCCGAATGTTCTGAGGGAACGCTTCTTTGTCTCTCCAGTGATCCGCTTCTTACGGACATCAGCATCTTGCGGTAGCCCTGCGTTATACTCTTCAATAAGACGTTCCACCTTCTCTAGCTCGTCTCTATCACCTTCACGGATCGCCATGTTGCGGCGGCGCAGTAGCTTACCTCTGAGGCTGTCTATAGCATCTTCACGGCGGCGAGCGTTTTTGTTCGCCTCAAGCTGCTGAATATACGCTTGTGGTGCGAAGCCCAGCCCCTGCATAACTGCGTTGTATGGATTAATGTCTTCAATAATTGGATCGCCACGGCGTGTTGTTGCGCCCTCTGTGGCGAAGCGGAAAGACTTCAGACCGTTGCGGATAGATGCAGGGGCCATGGATTCGATACCGCGATACACTTCGCCTTCGTATATATCCCCAACACCACGCTCTATGCTTAGACCGACACCAATAACTGGACCGCCGAGTTGCTCAATCAAAGTCCACAAAGCACTCTGGTCTTTGTCGATAATAGGAGAGCGATACAATAAGCTGTTGAGCGAAATACGGTTAGCTAGGTCTACACCTAAAATCTCGTTGGCAAGTCCACCATACACGCCTTCGCCGACATACTGACGTAGCGCCGTCTCGAAATCATCTTCATCATCATCTGCAAACAAGTTATAGATCGCGCCGATGCCGCCCATCAAAGGCATACCACCTGCACCCGCAAACAATCCTGTAGTGATTAAGAAGTTGCGCCCCGCTGCGCGTGCAACTGGATCGCCCTGTGCCGCTTCTTTAGCTAACTTAGCCATCATGTAGTACTTACTGATCGCAAAGCGTTTGAAGAGGAACAAGATGTTACCAATACCTTTTTGCGCTATGATGGGGCGACCTGCAGCGGCTGTAGAGCCAAGAGTAAACTCAGTGGTGTTTATGGCTTCTTGCGCTGCGTCACGGTAATCCTGTTCGGATAGCTGCCCTTTATCCCTCTGCATCTTTTGAACTTCTAACATATAAGCAGCAGTGAGCGTTGTCTCACGGTTGAAGCGTTCTGAGTGATGAAACATAAAACCAGAGACTTTATTGAAAGTTTCCAAAGGTGCGTCTCGCCCAATCTCTAGGTCTTCTTGGGTCATAGATTGGTTAAATTGCCCCTGATCTATTCCCATAGATATAAGAATATCAGCGCGTACATTACGCAGCATCTCAGGCAAGTTGTTTAGATCATAGTTAGAGATAGACAGACCTGCTGGACCCATATCTATTTCCTGTGGAACAAGCTGACCGTCTGCATCTTTAACCATTATGGTACGCTTGCGCGGTGCGCCTACAAATAACTTAGTCGCTGCCCCAAACGCACGGGACGTTGGACCTATCTTATGTTTACCCGCAAGAATAGGCATGGCGCTCATGGCAACGTCAAAGAACGTAATAGCTGCTGACGAGAAGTTCAAACCCATAGTCATAGCGAAGCCCATGCTGTTCACAACTTGTGAGTAGCGAGGCACGTTAGGACTTTGCGCAAACTTAGCAATCTGGTCTAGCTTTTCAGCCATCATAGCTGTACGGGGATCAGTCTTATATGTCGGCCCGTCTGTACCGCTAATCGGTGCGTCTAACTTGGCTCGGAACTTTTCGATCTCTGCCGCAGATTTTAGCTGTACAAGCTGACGATTTAGATCGCGACCTTTTTCTTTGAGCATTGTAAAGGCGTCGAACTCCATACCACCCATACCTGTCGGTGTAGTGTCACCAAGGAAGCCTCGAACGCCCTTACGTTTACGGAAGTTTTGCATGAACGAACGCTCTGGCATTGCGTCTAGCGATAGATCAACAATCGCCTGCATGGCTTCTTTGTATTCTTGCTCTGAAGAAAATGAATCTTTGCGCAGTGCGACTGTGTCCAAGATGTTACGAACAAAGCTAGTTGATGGGGCTTTGTCGAAACTCATAGGGTTAGCCGAGGAAGTTATTTCTGCAGTGGGATCGACATTTGCAATAGCTGCGCGAGCTTGCTCTGCTTTGCGTAGCGTAGGGTAATACTCTACAAATAACTCCGTATTGCCTTTGTCTGGATCAGGCGCAGTATAAACTAAACGATATTCCCCTTTACGTTGCAGTGGGAAGTAAGGGCGGATAACTCCAGAATCTGCCTGTAGCAATTTTCTTAGGGCTTCAAAGGCGTTCTTCTTAGCTTCTGCATCAGGGATTGTAGCATCCAACCGTGCGTCTAGCGCAACGATAATATCATCGTATGTGTCTTGGAAGTAGTTACGCATCTGCCCATAGAACGCTTTGCCCTGTGCGTCGAGCTTGTTGTATTCCGCGCGTAGCGCATCATATTCGGCAGAGCGTTCCTTGTCGTCACGAATAGCCTTTATGTACTTTGCATCGGTGCGAGACGGATCAATCTTCAAGTAAGTACTGCGTGGGATGATGTTGTTTAGTATGGCAGACATGCCTTTGTTCTTGCGCTGCCACCTGTGCAGATTGCGCAATATAGAATCAAGAACTTCTGATTTCTGCCGTAACGCCCCGCTCTGCTTGTTGATAAGCATGTTAAGTTCTCTAGCGAACGGAATGTATTTAACCGCTGTATCTGTCAAGATGTTTACAGGCAATGTATTTAGTGTCCAGCTCTTCGCTGTTCTTCCGACACCTTCGTTAAATACAACGTCTCCGTAGTCTTTAAGTTTCTCAGGCGCAAGATTTGCTGCACTTTGCGCTAGATTACTTGCGCCTTTCTTAGTGCCAGCCATCAACAACATATTCGGCGCTGCGCGTGTGGCAGGTGATGGAGCCAGCATACCATCGACAATACGGTCAATCTCAGTCAGTGCTGATGCCGAAGGTGAAAGACCGAGTATCTTACGCACTATACGTTTAATAGCACCTGTAAACTTCTCCCAGCCTGACATCTTGCCGCCATCTACCTTCGTCAGAGCTAACGCACTCTGAAACTCAGGGTTACTGAAGGCTTCGGCCACGAACTCATCAAGGTTCGCTGTGCCATATACTTCGCCGAATTGCTCGCGCACTGCGTTGAAGATGGTTTGTAGCTGTTTAACCTCTGGCAAAGAGGGGTTCGCCAAAGACGCCGAGGTAGCTGCGTGGGTCATCTCGTGCAAGATAGTATGCACGTTCATCCCGTTGGAAGCGTCAATGTAAATTGTATTTGTTTCAGGCTCAAACATACCAGCAGCTTTGCGCCCTACCATTTGCTGTAGATCGTCAACCACCTGCACCTGCGTAGTGCCAGCAACTTCGGCCAGCTTGGCTGCAATCTGGCGGATACGGTCTACTTGGCTAGTCGAAGCAATAGCGTTCAAGACGAACTGCAGATCACCACGTTGTAGCGCGTTACGGATACTAGGCAGCAGAGCCATGTCCAGACCATGCACAGGGTCGATAAGGAGGAACTCATCCCGAGACGAAACATAACCGTCATACAGGTCTAAAATCTCTTCAGTTGACACAACCGATTTAGTCTCGGGATCGTACACTATTTTTGTAGTGGGGCCGACTGTAGATATTTTGTCGTTTTTTCGTATCTGAAGCCCCGTACCTATAAGGTATGACTCAAACGCGGTCTTACCTTTAACTGGTCGAGTCACGCGCACTGCCTCTGCGCCGGATGCAAGTCTTACCATCTGTGCTTCAGGAGGCAGAGGGCTGTCGGCAAAGCGTTCGTTTATACGCTTGTTCAAACTATCATTTGCAGCTCTAAGACGTTCCATCTCGGCAAGGGCTTTTACATCTTTGCTTTGCTGTTTCTTCGCGTAGCGGTCTATATCTTTCTGGATAGACTTAGCGGCCTTAACCACACCAATGTAGGTATCAGACAGGCTAAACTTAGACGTATCACGGTTAGCTACACGCCGCGCACGGCCCATCTCTTGAATAGCACTGTCAGACATGTTTGCGTGAACCCAACGCCGTGCGTTCATAGCAGACTTCTGGGTCATGCCTTTGTAGAAAGAAAACTGGGGTACTCTACCCTCTTTAGTTTGTACTTGAACGTAGTCCTTCTTAACAGTCTGCGTAGGGCCGACCACTGCGGTTGCACCGATTTCGGCAAGGGCATCAACAGGTCTGCGGAACCGACTAAAATACAGCTTTGCAGCTTTGCCCTGCGCGTCGAGGTCATCGTCTTTAGTATTAAGAAGCTCAATAATGCCTTCTTTATCCACTGCAGTAGTAACTTCGGCAACGTCTCGCGGGTCCACCTGCGCATCTTGGTACTCTCGCACTTCGGCTCGGCGAGCGGCTTCTGCCTCGGCTAGTTCAACGGCCTTTTCTTTGGACACCCCACGCACAACTTCTGGCTCTGGGTCTGACTCATAAATACGATTAAGCTCTGCCTGCGCAGCGGCATCGCGTTGAGCCTCGGCTTCTTGCAGTTGGGCTTGTGGTACAGGAGAGCCTTGAGCGGGGGCAACGCGCGGTGCTGGCGGTACAGGTGCAGGGATGTTTTGCTGTGCTACGCCAGTAACTTGACCGGGTATACCCGCTTGCTGCATGGCAGGTGTAGCGGGAGCTTGTTGTACGGGTTGTTGTACGGGCGTAGCTGTGGCTTGCTCTGCAAGTTGTTGGATTGCCGCTACGCCTTGCTCGTCAGGAGTTGTCTCTGGTTCGGCTAGTGTATCGGGCTGCGGTCCTGCATCCACTGCAGGTGGTCCAGAAACAGGCACACTTGTTCCCACTGATCCTTGGTCAGGTGTTGCAAGCTCGGGGGTATCTGCACGTTCAGGTACAGCCCTTCCGCTTCCGACCACGCTTGGTCCACTACCTTCAACGCCATCTCCAGTTCCTGTTGGTCTAGTTCCAGCATCGCTGACACCTCCTAACAACCCTTCTACCCGAGCCTCTAGTTCAGGTATTTTCTTCCGTACATTTGAATTTTTTGCGTAGCTCCGTAGCTGCTGTTGGACTTCAGGGTCGGTAAGATTTTTACCTATTACTCGTTTACGCAACGGAGCGCGGCCAAATACGCCTATACCGTCCAACATCTCTTTAGTTATTTCTGTGCCTTGCGCCGCCTCAACGGTTTCGGCTGCTTTTACCTCAATCTGCTGACCAGTCTGCTCACTCTCTAAAGCAGCGGTGCGATCTTCTTGTGCTACAGGTTCAAGGCCGGGTAGGTATTCTTGGGTTTTGGATTGCGCCGCTTTAGTGGCTTTGGCCTTCATACGGGCCACCTCACCTTCGAGGTTAGCCTCTTCTTTAACTAACGCTGCGCTTGGCGTAGCTGCATCTGTCGCTACTACTGCAGCGTCTACTGCACGTTGTTCTTCTGTTTGCTCTGCTTTGCCTTTAGGCCCTGCAGGGTTTACGGCATTCTCAGCTTCTTTTCGCTGCGCAGGAGTTAGCTCTGCTTCAGGTGCAAACAACTCGCCCTGCGTCTGGCCTTCTTCTAGCCGTGGCAAGGTAGGTACAACTTCTGGCGCTACCTCTGGTTCAGCTTCTGGCTCTACAGGTGCAGGGGGAGTAATCTCTGTGGTATCGCCACGCTCGCCGAATGATCCGATTGTAGCGCGTGTACCACCACCGATTAGGCCACCTGCAATCGCTGCTTCACGGTACTCTGCAATGGCGTCTTCGCTGTCGATAGGTAGGCCAGCTTGCGCTCGCTCCATCATTTGTTGTCCGACTTCGGTCAAACCTTCAGTAGTAGCACCACCAGTAGCTCGTCCTGTAGTCCGTAAAAATAGACCTTTCCACCCAGCTTTACCTAAACCTATAAGGGGCTTGCCTACACCCAACAATAACTTGTCAGATATACCTTCAAGCGTTGCTTGGCCGAATGTAGCAGTCAACGCATCGCCGACATCAACGGATGCTTTTCTACCTGCAGCGACTTCGTCTTCTTGACGTTGAATGTCGTTACCAAACAGAATCGGCGCGGTTATACCTGCTGCTGCGGTAGCACCTACAGCAAAAGAGCCAAGTGCAGTGGTGGTTAGCGCGGCGGGTGCTAAAATGGGCGTGGCTAAGGCGGCACCGAGACCTAGACCGAGCTGTGGGATTTGCTCACCAAAAACTTCACCTGCGTATGTCAACGCCGAGCCGATACTATCAACATCAGTAGACTGCATACGCTCTGGCTGCTCAAGAAGCAGTTCGCCTAGCTCTTGACGACTACGTTCTTCTAGACCCTGCCCATAATTCGCAAGGAACCCAAGACCTGACTGTTCACCGATTGTGCCGAGTGTCTCACCGAATGCTTGCTTGATCTGCTGATAACCTCTATCGTAGCCACGACCAATGGCAGTGCCGTCATCAGGCGCTTCAAATTCTTCGCCAGTAAATCTTTCAAACTGTTGTGCATACGCTGCTCGATCTTGCGCTAACGTACTTTGTATAAACGCAAAATCTTCGTTAGTTGGGGCATCTCCAGCATGTTCAAACTGATAGTTACGCCCTGTTTGAGGATCGACGTACTGATATATACCCATCGTATTTTACCCTCAAGTTTGTGCGGAAGGCATTTTAATTACCCCGTTGTTACCTAAACTAGCCACAGTACCAAACTGTGCTGATCTAGCTGCGCCAATCATGCCTTCAAGTTCCTCTAACCTAGATAGATTCGGTGCAGTTGGATTTTCTGTCGCGGCTGTAAGCGCATCACTGTAAGCCCTCTCCAAGGCAGCGTAAGCAGTAGCGGAAGTTCTACCGTCTTTAAGCAAATTACTTCTTGCCCTTTGCTGGGCTATATCCAGTTGAGTTTGCAGTTTGAGCATATCGGTCTCGAACGCCCGTGCGCCCTGCTTAGATTTCTGCAATGCGCCGATACCCGCAAGACCAGCTTCGCCGAGAGCGCCGCCCAGTGTTGGGTTTTTGGACGCCATAAGCGCCATACCTGTTTGGGCCAGCGCCATCCACTTGTCAGATTCGGCTTCCTTCTGCCGATTAGAGAGCATCTGAGCAATGCGTGAGTCCATAGAACCAAACCCTGCACCACCTGTATCTTTGGTCGCAACTGGGGTTGTAGCTGCTTTAGGTGTCGCTCCCCGACCACCAATACTTGTTATGCCAGTCCCAAACATAGAATCTGCAGCTTGGCGAGTTGCGTCTCCTTGCGTTGTTGTGCTTTCGGAAAGAAGTGATTCTTGCTCAACCACATTCGGGGCTATTAAACCTGCGTACCCACCTACGGTCTCTGACGGTATCTCTGGTACCGTTTCAGCATCTGGAGTCACCAATGGAGCCGCTTGTGTAGCTGTAGCGATACCGCTCTTCTGGTCCTCTAGGTTCGTGATCTGTGCGGCGATGCCGCTCTTTAGGTCTTCCGGCAAATATGGATTGTTTGCAGCGGCGTTTAACTGCGCTATCTCCACATTAACAGGATAAATATTACGCTCGTAGTCAGATTGCTGCGCAATAGATTTGGCAGCGCCAGCTAACGCGGGGTCAACCGCGCCAGATTCGGCGATTGTGGCTAGGGCTTCTGTACCCTGCAGAGCTGCTTGATCTATTAGGCTATTGCCTGTCTTGCCGGGTGATCTGTAATTTGGATCAACCCTTGGAACGCCGAATGGTCCCATAACATAACCTTCGGGTATACTTATCCCGCCATCTTCTGCTGTCGCTGACAAGTTTCCGCCAGTCTGAGTCACAGCAATACGATTCTGTAATTCTTGTAGCTGTTGTGCGGCGTTAGCCCGAGCAGTGGTATCTGCCTCTGGGTCATCTATGATACGTCGAAGCATTGTTATCTGTGCTTGTGTCGGGTCTCCCGCCTCTACAGGCATCGCCATCAAGCGTTCTTCAGGACTACCTGCAATCCCCTCTGCAATAATATCGAAAGGTAAAGAAGCCAGATCACCAGCAGCGGCCCCAACAAATGGGAGTACGTCATCTTTAAACGTAGGCTGCTGTGTAGGGATTTCGTTTATCCCCATCATACGAGCAGCTTCAGCGCGGCGCTGTGCTTGCTCTGCGTTATACGCAGCATCGGTGTCAAACGACGATACATCGTTCGGAAATACATCTGGTGCTGGAGCCGCTTGCGCTCTTAGATCAAGGTCCGCTTGTGATGGCATGGTTGCTTCTGGGTTGTAGACGCTTGGCGTACCTTGAGCTTCTGCGAACGCAGCATTATCAGCGGTAAGATCAGGTGTTAATTTAGCAATAGCCGCTTGCGCTAGATCACCTGCAACCATTTCGCCAGTTCTAACGTCAAATACATTTCCGTCCGGCATAACTTCTACAAAAGTGCCATCAATCATAGTGGCGCGGCCTGTACCACGTTCATAAGATGGTGTAGCGGCAAAATCTTCTACGTCTGCGGATACGCTCCCGATACCTGCACCGCCAGCCAACCTACGTCTGGTCGCAATAGCGTCTTCTTGCGACATCCTCGGCGTGATTTCATCTCGACTACTGTAAGAAGGAGACCGCCCAAAACGATTTGCAATTTGAGAACTTGCCTCTCTTAGCTTGTCCCTGCCGTATTTTTTTTCGGCATTGACCATATCGCCATAGCTAGGAAAACTTGGGTCTAACTCCCCTCGAAGATAGGCATCGATCACGTTTGCATTAACATTATCACCTGTATATCCGCGCATGTTGTCAGCACTATAGTCTATTGCGCTACCTACTAATTGTGATAAGTCGTCAGGATAACCACCTGTTTGAAGTCGCATAATGCCACCATCAGACATCATTTGAGGTGCCTGTGGTTGTGGTGCTTGTGTTGGAGTTACAGGTGTAGCTTGGGCCAGACCTGTGTCCTGTGCCATGTTGGTATTGGGGTTCAGGGAACGAGCCATCTGCATGATGCCCTCTTGTGGCGCTCCCGCTGCAGTTACTACCTCTTCAGCAACAGTCTTCATGTCTGCGTTCTGTTGGCGGTTGTAATCATCACGCATCTGCTTGCGGCGCTTCAGCTCACCCAAGACAAGAAACTGTGGTGCGCTACCAGTAGGTTGCTGCATCTCCTGCATCAGAGCTTGTTCTGGCAGGTTCTTTAAGTTGTCTTGGATGTCGATTATGTTCATGATGTCAGACCTTTATAAAGACCAAGCCCCGAAATACCTGCACCTAGTGCCTGTTGCAGAGGATTATAAGATACCATCCGCTGCTCTTCTACATTTGGCGTCACTGGCACACCGCGCAAGATACCCGCCATCCGCTCATATTGCTGTATTGGATAGTCCCGTTGACGGACGAAGTCTTCGTAGGACATGTCGAGACGAGCCTGATCCTCTGCACGGATATCACGACCGACAGTCTCAAGTAGCTGTGCGCCCTGAATGTCGGCTGCACGTTGTTGCTGGCCCAGACCTGCAAGGCTTTGACCAAGTGAACCAACATTCATACCCAACGCACCAATGCCTTGGCCCATTGTACCCATCTGACCTGCAGCACCTATAGCCGCTTGCTCTGCTGCGAGAGCCTGACCTGCGCCGAACTGACGGGATTGCTCCATCGCTTGCTGTACACGCGCTTGCTCTGATGCGCGTAGCGCATCAAGTCTTGATTGTTCACCTGCCCTACCGGATTGTATACGAGCCAACTCACCCACTTCACCAGTTTGCACACGCCCAAGCTCACCTGCGCGACCCGCCTGCACCCGAGCCAATTCGGCAGCGCGTTGCTGTTCAACAGCCATCTGAGCCGCGCGATCTGCGCCGAACTGTGTGGCAGCTTGTTGAAATGCCTGTTGTTGGCCTGTGGCTTGGATGTCGCCCATCTGACGAGCAAGACCTTCTTGAGCCAAGTAATCTCCAACGG
>Ga0208644_1004487_pt1 | contig 10518 bp, 13 predicted proteins | sample VirMetDEL_Nov_18_FD_184517 | JGI IMG/M metagenome (GOLD analysis project Ga0208644, IMG submission 184517) | Aqueous microbial communities from the Delaware River and Bay under freshwater to marine salinity gradient to study organic matter... | ecosystem: Environmental > Aquatic > Marine >... | reverse complement strand
TACGTTAAAGTGCCAATCGACCCGATGCTGGGCTATTTCAAGTTTGTCGGAAACCGCATCGGTGATCTGATGCTGGGTAACGCTTCGACGGGTGACGTAACGAGCGACTTGTTGTTTGGTGCTGCGAGCGTGGCTTCTCCTGTCCGCGTTCCGCAGGCGGATGCACCGTCTGCCCTTGTGGCGATTACCCCGCTGGTTGGTAAGCCATTTGCAGAAGCCGTTGCGAACCGGAACTTCTTCGGGGGCCCGATCTACCAATCTGCCCAGTTTGACGCAGCCCCAGCTTCTGAGCTTGGTCGTCCGACTACGGGTGAAGGTTGGAAATGGCTGGCTCGCACCATGAACGATATCACTGGTGGTTCCGAAGCTGTTAAGGGTAAATTTGATTTCCAACCAGAAATCTATCGCCACATCATCGAAGGCTGGCTTGGTGGTCCTTATCAGCTTGGTAAGCAGGTGGCCGGTCTCCCAGCGGCAGAAGGCGCGGCAGATATCCCGGGCGTGCGTAGCTTTGTGGGTACAGGCGGCGAATATTCGGCCCAGACCAAATACTTCGAGAACTCCAGCAATGTCCGGCAGATTATGAACCGGTTGAGCAAGCTCACGCCTGAACAGCAAGAAGCGCAGGGTGCTGAGTTCTTCTTGGATACTGACCCACGTGTCATCGACGCCTACCAGATCGTGGATAAGGAACTCGATAAGATCAACAAAGAGCAGCGCGAGGTCCTGAAGTACATGAAGGATAACCCCAATGAGTTCTCAAAGGGGGATGAAAAGGTAGTGCTGGATCAATATTTAGCTGAGAAAACCGAGCTCTACAGCGCGTTCAATTACGTATATAACTCCGTAAAGAAGGAGCAGTAAAAGACCCCCGCAGCTTGGGACTACGGGGGTCTAGGTACATCGGAAAGGAGCAAACTTTCCTACCAGCGGAGGAGCATCCATCAACACTAGTGTGGCCTACATACTTACATTCGCCACACTCGTAAACCCCTAACACCATCTTCGATGGTTCGTTTTATCAATACCTTGGCCCCCAAGCGGTTTACGACCACCATTAGTTGTGCCTGAGCGCGGTCATAGTCTAGGCATGGGAAGAAGACGGAGGTCCCCTTTTTGAACCTCCGCCAGTCAAGTTGATAGGTTACACCCTCAATCTGCATCTGCCTTTTCAGCGTTTTCGTAAGGGGCGGTGTCGATAAAGTCGTCGTCGATTTTGAACCACAAGCAGTGGATCGGTTCCCCGCTAACGGCGGTACCCTTGGATAGACGGACGCCCTTTTTCTCGATGATGCGCCCTTCTGTCTCTAGCTTCTTGATGGTTTCGTTGTAGTTAAGCTGGTATTTGACGCAGTATTCCCGGAACGACTTAGCGATGATGAACATCCGCTTGGTGTCCGGCTCGATACGCACCAGCAACTCACCCTTTGGTTCGCGCACAGGAGCCGACTGCATATTGGTCCGGCGGTCCACTTCCCCGTTCACCACCAGAATGTTCTGCATATGGCGGTACAGATAGTCAGCAACCGTTTGGCGCACGTCATCCACTGGAGTCACGCCGTTCTTGCGCAGGTCGTCGATCAGGCCGCAGGCATAATTATAAATGCGGGTCATATCCCACTCGATCAAGCCACAGTCCCGAGCCGTCAGACCCCCTGCGATATTAGCTGCCATCGTGGCTGACCAGAAGCGTTCCTTGGGTTCCAGACCCAGTTCCCGGTCAATCTTGGCTTGCAGGTTGTCGCAGCGGCGCTGGATGCGCTCCATGTTCTCAAGCACATACCGAGCGTAATGCACCCCGGCATGGCCGTAGTTATGGAACAGGTCCTTATCGAACATCTGCTTGGCATGGGTCGAGTTCAGCACATCGAGCTTATTGATGGGGTACTCAATGAGGCGCATTAGCTCCCCCTCGGGGCGCAGCTTATCCACCGTCAGCTTTTCTGCGAAGGATGCGTTGGACGTAGCCACCGTAATGCTCTGCCACGTGGTGTTGTTCTCGCGTAGTTCGTTCGTGCCAGCCATCATGCGCTCTTTGCCCTTGCCGTTCGACAAGGCGTAGAGGAAGTCCGAGTACTCGCTGCCCTTCATGTTGGTCAGTTCGTCCATCGTAGCCGGGAGGTTGTTAAGGATACCCACCCACTGCAAACGACCATTGGGCGTGTCGTCCTGCTTCAGACGCAGTTCTTTGGGGTGTCCGTATACGCTGTTAATCATGTTGAGCACGGTGGTCTTACCGGTGCCTGAGTATGGATTGAACAGGTTAATGACTGCCCCTGTCTGGTTCAGAAAGCGCAGCAATGGGGAGCCAAAGGCGCTGAGCGCGGCAAAGGCATGGGGTTCAAGCCCAACTGTCCCGTAGAGCGCCCAGATTTCTTTCCACTTATCGAACGAGCCCACAGGCCCCATGAACTTGGCGAGCTTCGAGGTCGTTTTGGACGGGGGCGAATACGCAACCCCATCTACGCTGATCTCTTGGCTGCCGATGACAAACTTGCTGTTCTTGTCGGCCCACCCAAACTGCTGCCGCATGACTTGCTCCTTATATTTTATCTGAAGGTCCTTCAGCATTAACGCTGTGAAGGCCAATAGATGGTTCTGCTGTTTGCCAATGCAAATTACGCCTTTCCCAGTAAGCGCCTTGCGTAACTCTGTCGGGTCCAGCGCGTTCCGCATGGGGACGGTGAACTCTTTAAGGTTGTTGTGCGGGAGATGGACCCGGAACTGCACCACGTTGTCGTCGATGGTGTCGTTCATGATCTTCACCGGATACAAGTCATACTCATAGACCAGCATCGGCTCCGCCTCTTCGTCCTCATCAGACTTCTTGCCCGCTGGATTCCACCAGATACCGCCGCCTTCGCCCCGGTAATAGGGCTTGGGGTACTGCGGGATCAGGATCGCTTCCTCTTCGCCTTCGTCCGTCTCGACGACTACAACTGGGTCCGTAGCTTCCTTGATGACCTTACCCAGTTCCTTCGGTCCTAAAATCTTACCGAAGTGCGGGCAGCCCTCGCAAAGTCCCGGGTTCACACTCTTAAACTTGGCACAGCTAGTCGCCTTGCGGATGGTAGCTACCTTCTTATCAACCGTGTCAGGGTCGTAATCAGGATGCCCATCCGACATCATATGGACAGCTTTGTCCGCGTCTTCGCACATGGCAGCCACAGACAGCGCGTAGAACCACTCGTAGTAGCTGATATCAGCCCGGTTCTGGTACGCATAAGCAAGCTGGTTACATCCCTCACCGTTAGCTGTACGGCTCATGATGCGCTTGAAGCTGAAGCCAATGCCGTTCTGACGCGCCAGTTCCCGTGGGGTTGGCTCGTAGTTCTCATCAAAGATAGACCGCTTGGGCTTATCCTTGACGCCCAGAATGCGCCGGAAATCTTCTAGTGTTGTGGTCTTGCCGACGGTCATGATGTGGACCGGACGTGGCGTTGCTCCTTTGAAGTTATAGGTCCCCGGGATGCGCAAAACACGCGCAACCTCAAAAACCTTGTCGTCCACATGGAAGTTCTGCGTGCGGCATACCTCTTGGAATCGCTCTGCCACGGGTTCCCATTCAGCCCGTGTGATCTCCTCCGTAAGCGGCCAGTATACGTGTAGCCCGCCCCCTGAGTTCACTAGCGTCGGCTTTGGTAGGCCAACAGTGGTGCAGAACTCCTTGAGCGCCTGTATAGCGGTAGCTTGGTCGATGTACCCGTCAGGTCGTCCCGTGTCAGGGTTGACCTCTGCTTTGGTTTCTCCGCAGTCAATGTCGAGCCAGAACGCCTTGAGCGCCCGGACATTCTCCTTGGTGCGGTTCTCCCTCGTTGCGAACTTGGCTAGGCCGAAGAAGACGTTACGTCTATCTGCGACATATTGCTCTGCCAGTGCGTCAACCTCTTCCCTTGTAGAAACTAACTCCTGTCGAACGTCACCCGGCCCCTTAATACCTACGATACAGAACCACCCATCGGATGGCTGTACGAGGTCCAAGAGGTCAGTTTGCTCCATGGAAATGCTCTCCGTTGCGGGCAGCGCCCGCTAAAAACTACTACTTTACCAAGGCTTATTTGTTGGCGTCGGTTATTTCATAGACCAGCCGGGCCACAGCATCTTCATAAGACCCCTGCGGCTCCGACTTGCCAGTAAACCAACTGTAGACCGTTGGGCGGGTCACCCCTAGGTATTTAGCTATCTTAGCGACGCCGATATCGTGGTCGATACACAAACGTCCGAGCTTCACACCTAGGAGGCTACCGTCAGCGGCTTCAATCGCCTTGGCTACACGGATGGTGTAACCTTGCATTACTTAGTCCTCATCATCGTCAAGCCATTCACCCAGAGCTTCCTTAAGCTCGGGCTTCGGCGCGGCAGTAACCGTTTCCTTCTTAACGACGCGCTTGACCGGAGCCTCTTCAACTTCGTCTTCATCGTCATCACCGAACGGATTGACCGGAGCTTCGGTGGGAGCCGCAGCAATCAATGGTTGCTCAACCGGAGCCGGAAGCGCCTTGGCACCATCCATGGCAGCCGCTGTCAGCATGATATACTTCTCGGTGTTCGGGTCGTCCTGTGCAGCGTCCACAAGGGCAGATTCCTGCGCAGTCAGATGACGTGTCGCCTTGAAGCCAACCTTCACCGTATCGGCGTCAGCGTCATAGATGATGCTGGTAACCACCGTGTCGGGCGCTTCGTTGTTGGCAGTCAGGAACTTAACATAGCCCTCAAAGCCATAGACGTTGCCGTTGTTGGTACCAAAGAGCGACGCAGCCGGGATGGCGATCTGATAGACCTGACCCGACGGATCACCTGCCACCAGCACAGCGAGACGGCGCTCGTAGCGGCAAGCCTTACCCCTACCGTTGGTGCCAGAGCCCTTGATGTTCTGCGGGCATGAGATGCAGCTATCGGACTGCGGGTTACGTGCGCCCGGTTCTGGCTTGTCACCGAGGTTCGACCAGCAATCAGGCAGCGTGGCCTTGGCGTCCTTGTCGTACGCACCAGCGTAAAACTTGCGGCTCGCGTCAGCCAGCCAATCGACGATGATAACGTCAAGCTGCTTCTCGACGGCCTTACCGATCTCTTCACCGTTCACGACACGCTTGAAGGTGCGTGCGTTGCTGAGCTTGATACGGCGCATGGTAGAACCGCCACCGCCAACGCGGTCCAGACGACGCGACTCGCGGCGTACAAAGTTGCCCTCTGCGGGCTGCTCGAAAATAGTCAGGTTACTCACTTGGTCTCTCCTTTGAGGAACTGGTAAAAGATTTCCGCGACATGCACGATGTCCTGCGGGGTGTGGGTTGTAGGCTGCCTCGTCAGCGTGTTGATCGCCTTCTCAAGTGCGTATTTGCGCAGCATGATGTTAGACGTTGGCGAATAATCGCTACGAAACAACTCATCTAATTCGTCATTCATCGTTTGCTCCTTACTTTTCTGTGGGTTTGCGGACGTGGACTACGTACTTGTTATCGACCTGTAGGCCGACTGGAAGAGCGTCCGGGTTCTCCTCCAGAAACTGTTTCATGTTACCGTTGTGGATGCGCTTCTCAAGCAGGAACGGTGCGTTGTTCTTCTCGATGAAGTCGTACATCTGGTCCCAGTCAGTGGTCCAGTAACGGCTCTGCACGCGGCGAGATACGGTCCCTGCGGGCGTTTTCACGCTATCCACGTTCTGCTCACGGCAGAACTCCAGCAGTTCGTTGGACACGTAGTCCAGCTTCTCCTTGAGGTCGGCAACCTTAGCTTCAAAGGCTTCCTCTTCCTCGGCAATCGCAGCGCGCAGCTTGCGATACGCGGACACAAGTTTCTCTACGGGTAGTTTGTCTGACATTGGTTTGCTCCTTTGTTATGGCCCTACGTTATGTAGGTGCCTATACATTGTCAAGTTCTTGTCGGTACAAGTCAATAATTTTTTGATGGTTGTCGATGTTGCCCTGCAACATGGCGTAAAGCCGCTCTTCTACGGGACTTCCCTTGATGTGGACCACCGTCATGGCGTTCTTTTGGCCTGCGCGATCAATGCGTGCGTTGGCTTGCAAATAGGTTTCAACACTAGTTGTGGGGGCGTACCAGATGATAGTATCAGCCGCTGTGAGCGTCAGACCATGGCTGGCTGCCTTGGGCTGGATCAGAAGGACGCGTGGGTTCGGCTCACGCTGGAACCGATCAACGATATCACTGCGCCGATTGACTGGCACCTTCCCGTTAATTACGTCACACGTGATGCCTTCCTTCTCCATGCGGGCGCGCAGAAGCTCGATGGTGTGCGTGAAGGGTACGAAGACCAGCACCTTGTGACTGGCTTCCTCGACGACCTCCAGTACGGCGTTCAGCCGGTTCGACACGTCGAACTCTAACACCTCACCAGTATCCGTGTAGACCGCGCCTCCGCTGATCTGGAGCAGCTTGTTGAGCTTGGTTGCCGCGTTGATCGCGCTGACTTCCTCGCCACTGGCTTCGAACAATAACTGGTTCTTAAGTTGGGCGTAATACTTCTTTTGCTGCGGGGTGAGCGGTGCCTCGCGCTCGATGTGCGTGACTGTCGGTAGGTCCAAACAATCCTTCTTCTCGAAGCGGATCGCAGGCTGGAGAACCTTATGCACCACAGCTTGGGCGTTGGCCTTGGGCTCCCACTTAAATTGGGTCACCTTGCGCATCACTGTGTCACGGAAAACCGTGTAGTAACGGGGGCAACCCGGCAGGTCCATCATGCGGGCCAAGCCGTAGGCGTCAACTGGTGACTGCGCAGCAGGCGTACCCGTCAGCATCCAGAGCCGGGGATCGGTGTCACGCACCAAGCGATTGAGGATTTTCCAGCGGTTTGTCGTGGGGTTCTTGTAGGCGTTGGCCTCGTCTACCACGATCAGGTCGAACCCACCGTTGGCAATCTCGTCACGCACCACAGCCAGTCCATCGAAGTTCAGGATGACGAACTCAGCGTTGGCAGCGATAATCTTCTTGCGCGCCTTGGCGTCACCATAAGCCACGCTGCACGAGCGGTGCATGGCAAACTTAAACAGGTCCTGCTGCCACGCGGACTTCATAATCGAGAGCGGACACAGCACGAGGACGCGCTTCACAAGGCCACGCTTCATCAGATAGTCGGCTGCCCAGATAACGCTGGCGGTCTTGCCTGTCCCCTGCTCGTTAAAGCAGAACGCCTTGCGACGCAGCGAGAGGAAGGATGCGGTGGTCTTCTGGTGCTTGAACGGCTCGAACTTACCCGTCCATTCATAGCTCTTGAGCATGGGCGACGGTGTGTCAGCAAATCCTAGTTGCGCTAGGATTTCGGCTTCATTGTGTCCCCATTTGACAAGGACGCCTTCGCGCACTTCCGTGCTTTTGTGGATGTTATCCGTGATGAGACACGGGTCCTGTGCGTTGACCAGCAACGCTTTGTTTTCAACGATCTGCACCAGTTTGCTCCTTGGTACGATTATTTTTTCTTACGCTCTCTCGGACTGGTCTCTGAAATCAAGTTTTTCTTAGCGTCCCGATCAAACGAACGGTTGGCCGATTTGCTAACCATACGCAGGCCGGACTTGTTGCTGCCACCCTTGTCGAGGGCTACCACATGGCCGACATCCTTGCCGTCACCCTTCTTGGCTTTGCCAGCCTTCACCATCTTGGCACGGGCTGCATTGCGCATAGCGCGGTTCTTAATCTGTTCGGGCTTACCTTGGTAAGTCTCGTACTCGCGCTTGTAATTGCGTGGCATCACTTCCTCCTCGGCTTCCAATGCTCGCAGGCGGTGACAGGACACCAACCACAAAGCGGGCTCGACTTGGCGTTAAATACACCATTATCCATAGCCGCGTCGAGCAGGTAAAGCTGATCTTCAAACACGGACATATACTTATCGAGATGCTCGCGCTTGTGGGTCTTCTTCGGAAACTCTTGGCTAACCACGTAGGCCAGTGCCGACTTGATGGTTTGAAGCTCTGGGTACTTGATGAACAAGGCCCCAGCCATCAGGTCTAGCTGCTTCATGTCTGCGTACTTGGCGCTCTTGCCGGTCTTGTAATCGACCATCCAGCCTTTGTTACCGTCGAGGATCAGCAAGTCCACGATGCCACGATACCAGACATCCTTGGCGAAGAAGGAGCAGGGCTCGTAACCTGTCAAGTCACGCTTGACGCCGAGCCGTAACTCGGTGTGCTTTTCCCCCGGCTTGGCTGCCAATGGCTCAAGTATCGGGCGCATGAAACTGAACTTCTCAGGGACAGGTTTGCCATCCCGGATGAACTCTTCTGCTGCAAGGTGTACAGCAGTACCGTATTCTGCCGCCTCTCCGGGCTCGTCCTTGACGTCCTTTGCCACTTTGAGGTGGAAGTATTTCTTCGGGCACTGCTCGAAGGTTTTGATACTGCTGTACGACCATGCTGGCATTATTTTTTAGCTTTCGTGAATCGGCCTTTGTCGTCACGTGTATCATTCTTGCTGGCTTCCACCAAGGCAGCTTTGGTCGCCTTCAATTCATTCTCAAGCATGTTGATTTCGCGTGAGTTTTCCTTGTTGGCGAACTCCAGCTTCTCGATCTGCTTGGTCAGCTTCACGTAGGTTTTCTCAGCTTCAGCCAGCTTGGCTTTCAGTTCACGCACTTCACCCCATGGATTAAAGATACCCATAATTCCCTCCTATCTTACGGTTCCTTGGAGCCGGTCAGCGACCAGCTTTGCATAGCCAGCGATATCTACCCAGCTATCTTTGTGTGACGGGTTACCCGTCAGAAGGCGGCTAATCTTTACTGCGATCATATCGAGCGCCAGCAATTGGTCAGGTGCGAGGTGCAAGTCCTGCTGCGCAATCGCGTTGTGCATGACACCCTTGAGCCGGATGGCGACGTTCGCACTTGCCATGAAGCTACCGTACTGGCCTGCGCGCTGATCTAAGAGCTTACCAAGGGGGTCTTCGTCAGCGTTGGAACGGCTGGTGAGGACTTTCTCCACCGGGTTAAGGGGTGCCTTGATCTCTTCCTTAGCGACTTCTTCCTGCTTATGCGCCATCTCTTTCTTCAGCTTCCAGACGTAGCTGGGGCTGGCCTTCAGACGCTTAACGATTTTCCCAGAGGGGACACCTGCGTTCAACAACTCTAGGATTTCTGCTGCTTTGTTTGCTTTCCTTGCCATTTCATTTGCTCCTTACTTCAGGTTTCCACCGGACTTGAGGATGTCACCATCGTAGGTGTACGTGCCGGTGTGGGTGAGACGGATGAACGGGTGGGCATGGATTTTGCCGCCGTGCTTCCGCCATAGTTCGCAGAAGTGATAATCCTCCGACAGCAACGCTCCGCTATCGTCGATACTTGTTGCGAAAAATTCATGAGTGAGCGGCTTGATATACTCGCCGCTGTCAGGGTCACGGAAGGATGACACCCGATAAGTTGGGACATGAGGCATCAGGTCAAGGAACACTTGACGCTTGATAAGCATGAAGCCCGTGCCGCCATGCCGCACCTCGATGAAGCCATCCTCGTCTGTCTCTTGGTGCTCGTTGCCGATCATGTTGAACACGAATGCGCCCGCATGGTCCTGCAAGTCGTCCTTGCCCGCACGTGCTGCCTTCTTGACGCTATCCCAGTTCACTTCCTTCTTGGGGTAGATGCCGCAAGCGATGTCTTTGTCCCCTGCCAGCAGCATAGCCACAGCGTTCTGGTCGAAGCCAATGTCGGCGTCGATGAACAGAAGGTAGTCGATCTCCTTCTCAAGGAAGATACGCACCAGTTCGTTGCGGGCACGGGTGATGAGGCTCTCGTTGGTGATCTGGCACCAGAAGCAGTTTACGCCCACTTCGCGCATCTTTGCCATCGTGAAGAGCAAGCCCTGCACATAGGCCCCAGTACACATCCCACCATACATGGGGGTGGCGATCATCATCGTTGGGATTTTATATGCCGGATCGTTCGGCGTTACTTTGATTTCATCAGACATTTGCTTGCTCTTTCCGTTTCTTCAGCACGTAGTAGCGGCCTTCAACTGCTGCGACAGTTAGACCCATACGCTCGGCTATCTCGTTCCTATGAACACCGTAATCCCACAGGTTCACCAGTTCGCGTTCCATTTCTGGTGTCCATTTACGCATTTTACGATCTAGCAGTGGCATTAGATGTCCGTCTCCACGTAGTTGTTGTGGTCGCAGTGGTAGGTCAGCCCACCAATCCAACTCATGCCGCACGTGTTGCAAGTGCAGCGATAGGGCGCACGCTTCGGCGTGATCTTCACTTGGCTTGCTGCGGTCTTAGCTTTCTTACCCTTACCCATTATTTCTTCCTCACGATCAGTTGATAACCCATGTGGACCATGTCCACTTCTTCAGCGAAGATGTTAACGAATGCGTCGATTGCTGGCTTCGGACGATGCAGGATGTCGCGTGGTTCGCCCCACAGATAGTCATCAAACACCATGATGCCGCCCTGTTTGAGCAAGGGCCAAGCCATGCACGCATCGGTCAGCACATCACGTGCGATGTGGCTTCCGTCGATATAGATGAAGTCGAACAGGTTCTCGCAATCAAAGTAGTGGCTAAGTT
>Ga0208644_1004485_pt1 | contig 10523 bp, 17 predicted proteins | sample VirMetDEL_Nov_18_FD_184517 | JGI IMG/M metagenome (GOLD analysis project Ga0208644, IMG submission 184517) | Aqueous microbial communities from the Delaware River and Bay under freshwater to marine salinity gradient to study organic matter... | ecosystem: Environmental > Aquatic > Marine >... | reverse complement strand
ATTCAACGCCTTACCCAGCAAAAAACACAGATCGAACAAGAGATCGAACGTATGCAGCAGTTCCTACAAGAATCTGCACAACAATTACAACAGGATAAGGCTTCATATCAAAGTCTTTCGCAACCAGCGGTTCAAACTGAGCCAGCTACTACAGTCCCTTACTAGGAGGAATTTTAATGATGGAAAGTAACGAGTTTTACACAGCTCTAGGAAAACTACCCCAATATTATAATTTTGATATTGATGGTGGCACAATCACTGGCGAGATTCGTAGAGGATCTAACCGTGGCACAACCGTAAACCCTGTGACCGCAGTAGCATTACGCGAAACTGGCACTGTTTATCGGACAAACAAACGTGGCACACTGGCCGCAGGACGCGCAATTGGCCTGAATAATCAGTTTATTAATCATGTATATAATGCGACGACAGGATCTTCCAATCGTGGGAATGCTCAGGTTGTTCGTGGGAAAATTAGAAACGCTTTGGAGATTTAATTATGAATCAGAATTGCTGGAATGGTGCTGGACGACTAACTAAAGATGCTCAACTGGGAACTACCCAGAAGGGGACTTCAATGGCTAAGTTTCGTCTAGCTGTAAACGACCGAAGAAATGACGATACCTTGTTTATCAATATTCTTTGCTTTGGAAAGATGGCAGAAAACTTGAACCCTATGCTGAAAAAGGGACGTTTGGTTTCCATCACTGGCAAACTAAAGATTGATGATTATGAGGGTGAAAACGGTGAAAAGAGAAACTCTATCTGCATTATGGCAGATGAAATCTCTCTGGGTCCAGACCCAGAAACCATCGTTCCTCGTCAAAGAGAAGCTGTGTCTACGACTTAAAATCGAGAGACACACAGGAGGGATGCCGCGATCCTCCATCCCTCCTTTTTTACTTGTTTAATAAAATAAGTTGGTACACAGCCCTCGGGTGCATATTATGAAAAAGTTATTATTAAGTTTTGTTTTTGGATTGTTTGTATTTAACAACCTGTACGCACAGTGGGAGCCACTGAAACCAGTATATGTACATGCTGCTGATGCAAAGATTCTAGAAGCTAACCCAAACCTTTATTCATATCGCCATTTAACAAATCATTACTTCTACAATAAACCGGGACCGAACGGGGAAACTTATGATCTAAGATCAATTGACCCAAGAAGGTTCAAAGAACAGTATTTAGATAATAATGATAGACGTTGGCGATACGATGTTAATCATCCTTGGTTAAACGAGAGTATGATTCTTGATCTTGAGATGAACCCAATCTGGCGAACAGACGACCCAGACTGGTGGAAGTGGACTCAGGATTACCTCAACATTATGAGGATGACCAAAGGTGCTGGTATCCCTGTTGCAGTCTATGGAATTTATCTCCAAGCGTCAGAATATCAAACTTGGTGGAACCTCGGCAGGTTTAAGTGGTTCTTAGACCCCAAGCTAAACCCAAAGTATTATGACGCTACGGACGCTCAGAAAAAATACTGGACCGCAAAAGTCAAAGAGTACACAAGAAAAGAAAACAACTTGCTGTACAAACTAGACAAGCTGAATGAAAGATTTGGCGACGATATGGATGCTGCTGTCATCGAACTTTACATGGGATACCAAATCCCAAGCATGGACGAAGATTGCTGGCAATGGTATGCTTGGAGATACCTAGTCGAGCAAAAGATTGCAGCGTACTCTCTAGCCTTCCCAGATAAACCAATATATGTTTTTATTCAGCCTAACTTTACAGTTGGATGGAAACCTGTACCTACGGATATGTGGGCGACGAATCTAGAATTCATCATGAATAATGAAGATGTAGACAGGATTTATATTTTCAATTCAAGAAATCAGAAAAAAGATAAAGGATGGGACTCCGTTTTAATCAACGGACCAGATAGTGCTGAGTAGGTAAAGGATAGTACCCAAAAGGATTAAGTTCGTTGGTACGACTACTCTGCGGTTAAGCCTCACTCGTTTGAGTGGGGCTTTTTTTCTGAAAAATCTTCAAGACCGCTTGACTTCTGGACGATGTAGATTATAATATAAGCGTAACACAGTAACACATTTATCAGCATTGGAGAAAAAATGGAACAATTACCTACAGACTGGAACCAATTGGCAGGATCAGTTATGGCCTTGTTTTTTGCGCTACTATTTTTTATTGGCTGCTTTCTGGAGTATACAGAAACGCCCGAAGAAAAAGCGAAAGCTAAACCAAGAAAACCACTTCTAAACATACCAGATATCAAACTACCAGTTTATATGGTAGAAGAGGAAATACTTATGCCGTCTCAGCCTCAGCAACAATTATGCAATCAAAAAGTGGCTCAGTACACTGCGATACTACAAGCTATTGGTTTCAGCTCAAGAGACGCACAGTCTAAAGTAAATAGTTTACTAAAACAAAACCCTAATCTAACTCAGGAAGAGCTATTAAGAAAGGCTACACAATGATTAATTTAATGACACCAATCAACCAGCTAGGATACGGAGTGGCAGGACTAAACATACTCAAGGCTCTACAGGCCCAAACAGATGTTGCGTTGCACATGATTGGTCAACCACAGGTAACCAACCAAGCGGACGCTGACGCGGTAAATAAAGGCTTACAGACCGCTCAGATGTTCGACCCCAAGGCTACCTGTGTTAAGATCTGGCATCAAAACCAGATGGCAGAACGAATTGGATCTGGCAAATTTATTGGTTTTCCAATATTTGAACTGGACACTTTTACCGATCTAGAGAAACACCACCTAAACTCTTGCGACGAAATAATGGTTTGTTCAAAGTGGGCGAAAGAGATTATAATGAAGAATTGTTATTACCCTCTACCCCCAGAAGTTATGGACGCTAAAATTCACATTATCCCCCTTGGTGTTGATAGTACGATATTCAAGCCTGCACCACTCAAACCAGCAGGATCGACAGTGTTTTTTAACTGTGGTAAATGGGAGGTACGCAAAGGACACGATCTTCTTGCAGGCGCTTTCAAGGAGCATCTAAAGACACATCCTGATAGCCAGCTATGGATGATGTGCAGCAATCCATTTAACTCCCCTGAAGAAAACCAGAAGTGGCTAAGTCTCTACGATCATCCAAATATACGCATTATTCCAAGGGCTGAGACACAGCAAGAAGTGTATAATATAATGTCGCAAGTGGATTGTGGCGTGTTCCCTTCTCGTGGTGAGGGGTGGAACCTCGAACTTCTCGAAATGATGGCGGTTGGAAAGCCAACGATAGCTACTAACTACTCAGCACACACAGAGTTTGTTAATGATAAAAATTGCTTCCTTTTTCATCCTCGCGGCTTAGAGCCAGCATTTGATAACAAATGGTTCTTTGGTCAAGGCAATTGGGCGGAAATCTGGGAACAAGATATTACTGAAGTTATGAATTACTATGTAGAAACATCGCGCTGCCCAATAGCAGCAGCTCTAGAAACCGCGAAAAAATTCAGCTGGGAGAACACAGCAAATGAAATTCTTAAACATATTTAATAAAAAGAAAGAAGAACCGCCGCAGGAGAAACAGGAAGAGTCGCCTTTGGTAGCTTCAGTAACATACTCAATAGACAATACAGGAGAAATGTTTGTAGATGTAAGTATGGAGGACTTTGGCGAAGAGGCTATCAACGGGTTATCAACGATCATATCTATGATATCTACCGTAAAATGCACATTAATAACATTAGAGATGATAAGAAATGCTTTTGCAGAAGAAGGACAGCTTGAGGAATACCTAGAATTAATTACTCAGGTCACTTTGAAAAATGAAGTCGCTGCTGCTAGTGACAAGAGTAAAAACAAGGAGGAACCTTACATAAAACCTTCAGATATGCTATAAGGAGCTTTCCATGAACAAAAAAATAGGTTGGCAAAAATACGAAGATATGCTAGAAAGTCAGTTAGATTCACCTCTTTTTGAAAGTTTACTGGGTAAATTACCAGAAATTGACGAAGATAATTACACAGAAGGCTCAGAAGGTCTTGTGACACAAGATATCGTAGTGCCTATAGACGATAAAATGATGGAGAATATTATACTGACTTCTAATTTTGACTGCTGGATGGGTCACACAAACTTCAATCTTACACCAGAAATTAAATCAATTCTGAATAAGGTTGATGGAGTTGAGATACTTAAAATCTGTAGTAGATATAGATTTTTCGTAGGTATAGGTAAAATGTTTGAGTTTAACGACGTTCGATCAATGATTGAGCGTGAACTAGAAAGTAATTTAGGAGATATGGATGAAAAAGATTGAGGAATTGTTGAAGGATAAGGATATTATGAAGGTCTCACAGTCTGCTGCGTCGTCCTTTAGGGGATCGCTAACTGAAGATGAGATAGAGAATTGTATCTATAACGCTGTGTGGCGTGCATCTAAAATGTATGACGGAGCAAAGGGAACTAAGCTAACATCATACATACATAAGGGCGTTAAATTTGAGTGTCTTAGCCAGAAAAAAATCAATACTTCTGGTAACATCTCTATTGATCGTGTCTTTAATACTGTTAACAAAAAACACAATGGGTTTGAGACAGTTGATATGATGGATGAGATTTCTAAGTGTGAAGATCCTATGTTAATCTACGATAGATTTTACAGAAATATGACTGTAAATGAAATAGCGGATAACTTAGGTGTTTGCGGTGAAACTGTCAGAATTAGGCTAAGAAAAAACTTAAAAATGATTAAAAATTCTATTGAGAGCTAAAAATTAGTGTATAATATATCAGGAATATTAGGACTTTATTACGGGATACATGGGAATCTTAAACAATTTTTATTTTAACTAAAGGAGATTACTATGGCAACCGTAGCTCCAACTGGCGATGGCTTACAGCCCGCCGTTGAAAAAAGAGATGGTGGAACAGTCGTTCATGGCGGCGGGTTCACCTCAGAAAGTCCTATGACCAATAACTTGTCTGCTGCTGATCTAGCAGACGATTTTGGCGCAGAGTATGGCTCTAGAGTCATCGCAAAAGTAGATGGTGGAGAATACTCCGACCGTGTTGGCATTTCTGGTGCTGTTCCCGGTGCTGTTACTGGTGGAACAACTGAGCTTGGATATGACGCTACCGCTACTGAGTGGGTCGTACAAGCAGGAAATGTCACCACTACTCTAGGCGGTGTAGCTTACGATGGATTGATTGGCGGTGCTGCTGGTCCTGATCCAACTCGTGACAATATTGCTGAGCTGGAAACGACTCGCTTGTATGGTGATATCGACATTGATGTATACGCTTCTGGCGAACAGGGTTATAACCACTGGGTCACCAAGAGCAATAACGCTGATGGCGATGCTCCCGGTGCTGAAGCAGCATACAAAGATACTAGCGATGGAACAAGTGCTTCTAATGACTTGGCGGCTAACACGACTCGTGCAGTCCCCGGTCAATTGGTTTACATGCAAGGCGGCAAGTTACCAAAAGAAGACTCATACAAAGCCAAAGATTCTGCTGAATCTTAATAATTAGCTAATTTATGCCTAGTCCTGATACGTTATAGATACAACAGGGCTAGGCTTTTCTTTTCGCCTTATGTCATGGAGAATAGTCCTATGGATCTAGAACAAATTGTAGCATTTATAACATTACTAGGATTTGGAGTTTCTGGATTAATTTTTTTATGGAAGGTTTTTAAGACTAGCAGAGTGTTCATGAGGGATCATGAGGAATTAAAAGAGGCTATTCGAATAATTAAATCTGAAGTAACACCCAACGGTGGATCTTCACTAAAAGATGTAGTTAACAAATTAAAAATCACGTGCGATAGAATTGAAGTTAGGCAGAAGTTATTAGATCAGCGTTCAAAGGCAGCATTACATTATCAGAAAAAACCATTATTCGAAATTGATAGGAGTGGGAATTTAACTTGGTGCAATGAGGCATTCAGGGAATTAGCGGAGCTAAATGATGGAGAATGTCGAGGGAGCGATTGGATCGCAGTAATTGATGAGGATGAACGAGAAAACTTCTTGAAAGAATTGGAATCTTGCTTGAAGATGTGTAGGAAATTAGACATCGAAACTGTATCTGTAAATGGAAGTACAATTCATTTCATGGGATATCCCTACAGAATAGGGAAGGGATTGCATGAAGGTTTTTTAATTCATCTCAAAAAGGAGAACGAAAATGAATGAAGGTTCTAAAAAGTTTAAGTTAGACCTAACTGACCTATGGTCGGTAGGTAAAAATGCTCTGCTTGTTGGTGGAGCAGCAATGTTAACTTATGTATCTGCAAACTTGGGTCATTTAGACTTGGGTATGTGGGGACCAGCTATTGTCCCAGTTGTTGCAGTAGTCCTTGACACTGCCATCAAGTGGATGAAAGACAACAGTAAGAAAGAAGAAGCATAGGAGTGCTAAAATGGAGTTTAACTTTGATACGACAGAAGATTTAATTCGTTCATACGAAATGGGTTTTGAGGGATCTATCTGTGATCCTGAAGATACCAAGAATCTTTTAGCCGATTTAAGAACTCCTTTATTTGGTGCAACAGCTTACGAATTATATGGGGCTGGCGAGGGTAAACTCTCGCTGCCCTTTCTTTCGTTAATGAAATTCGATAAGGGGTTTGGCCCTGCTGAAAGACAAACAACAGGCGACTGCGTTAGCCATGCTTTCAGAAACGCTATCGACGTAACAAGAGCTGTTGAGATCGACGTAAAAGGAGACAGAGAAGAATTTGTCGCGAGAGGTGCAACCGAAGGCATCTACCAATCTCGTGGAGATAGAGGTCAAGGAATGACATGCAGCACTGCTGCTAGATATGTCAGCAAGAAAGGTGGCATACTACTAAGACAGAAATATCCAGAATTAGATTTAAGTGTATACAATTCATCTATAGGTGCTAATCTAAAACTTCCACATAGTTTATTTGTAACTCAGGCCCAGAAGCACCAAGTAAAAACCGTTTCACTTATCAAAACAGTAGAAGAAGCTCGCGATGCAATAGCCAATGGTTATGCTTTTGCTCATTGCTCTATGCTTGGGTTTGATAGCAAGCGAGATAGTAAAGGTGTTAGCAGAAGAAAAGGCCAATGGGCGCACGCTATGGCTTGCATCGGCTGTGATGACACAAAAAAACGACACAACAGAATGTTGTTCCTTATCCAAAATTCTTGGGGTAAATGGAACAGCGGCACAAGGGTTCATAATCAGCCTCATGGCAGCTTTTGGATTACAGAGTCAGATATGGCAGCAATCCTAAGAGCTAACGGTAGTTGGGTTACATCAAATGTTGATGGATTCCCAGCAAGAAAACTTCCTGATTATGGTACAACCTCTTATCTATAAGGAGATGTGATGAAAAGTTATTTAGTAATAGGGTCTATATTATTGTTCGCTTTCGCTACCGCGCCACTATATGATTACCGTCCCTACATCTCTACAAATATGGCTAAAATTATTCTTGAAAGCGAAAAGCCTACCCCAGTTGTCCCAGACGATGACGATTCAGTTGAGGGCTGTGACGGTTCTGGCTGGATTACTCATGGAGATGGACACAGAACGCCCTGTCCGGGCTGTGACAAGTGCCAAAAGAAATCTATGGCTACCGATATACAATACTACGTTTATCACTTAGGGGCGGAATGGTGTGGTCCTTGCATCAAGCTAAAGCGTGATGTGTGGGCTGACGAAGGACTCCGAGAACTTATGGGTGAAAACGGAGCTAAGTTATTTATATTTGACGTTGACAACAAAGATCATAAAAAGATGTTTGATTACTACAAAGTAAAACTGTATCCAACAATTATTGTCGTTGACAAGAATACTGGAGAAGTTCTAAATAGGTTTGAAGGCTTCAGAACTTTAGATCAAATGAAGGACACTATTAGCGGATTAGGAGAGTAAAATGGACGAATTGAAAGCAATCCTATCGGATTGGCCCGATGCAGACATACAAAAAGATATCGCTATTCGTGTTGCGACTCACGCTCAAGCCCGTCGGAGAGAATTTTCTGTAGATCCTGCGACAATTTTGATAATTATTAATTGCATTGTTAACGTTATCAGACTATTATATGTATGTAAGAATGATTCTGGTGTTGAGAATTCTATTCGTAAACCGGGAGTACTAGACAAGTATTTACTCAAACGCCAGATAAAGAAAAACTTTCCAAAACACGAAGTTGAGCCTGTGTACAAGGCAATGATAGATGTTTGTCAAACGCTATCACAAAGAGAAATAAATAAATTACTGGATTCAACAAAGGAGAAATAATGTCACCTTTTCAAATCTTAATGCTAGTGCTTGCGGCTGGCTTGATTGTTAGCGCATTCTGGGGAAGTGTTGCAGCGTGGTTAAAAAGTATTCAAGCACCAAAAACACCTAAATGGATTGATGATATCGCCGTAGATGTTGTGCGTAAAAACCATAAGACAGACCTACTAGAGATTGTCGCCTGTTGGGAAAATTTAAGAGTAATGCTAAAGAAAGCCGGAATGGATCAAGCCGTGACTGAGCTTGACGATATCTGGCCTTTAATGTTGGAGGGTCAAAAAGATGACAAAAATGACTAGGCTTATTATTGCGGGATTATTAATTGTATTTGCATTCTTTGGCGAATCAATTATGGAGACCGTTAAAGACAACCTTGACGATAAAGAAAATATTGTAGTGAATGTAGTCGAGCCTTCCGAGGCTTGGAAGATGAAGGTAAAGAATATTGTAACCTTAGATATAACATACGAAGATGCTAGAAAAATTTCTAACTTCTTTAGCACTTTTGCAGATGTTGTTAAACATGACCCCGGTTTTATTGATAATACTGAGATTGTAAGAAAATTCAATATGACTGCTGGTGGTCTAAATTTTGCTGGAACTGAGATGAAAGATAAGTACCCAGATCTTGGGGAACTCATTGACGAAGCTATCAGCTCCGCTATTGGTTTAGAGAATGTTAATTTAACTGAAGAAAAGAGAATGGAGTTGGTACAATGCCTGAGAGCAATAGCATGGGCGGTTCACCAGTAGATGGTGAGCCAAGATCGCAAGGAATAATTATAGATGGCATACTTGGTACTTTAGGTATTGATGCCAAAGATGTTGAGAAAGTTAAGGAGATCCTTGATATGATTGAGATGACAGAGGAAAAAATTGTGATTAGTGTCGGTAGTAATATCGAGATAAACATAAAGAAATAAATCCATACCTACGTAGATATTATTATTTGCGTGGGTATTTCTTATTAATTTTTCTTGACATTCGACCGATAACACTGTACAATGAGTGCAGTAAACTAATAATATTGAAAGGGAAAACATGCAAGTTACTAAGCGCAGCGGAGAGAAAGTGGATTTCTCCGTTGATAAAATTCACAAAGTTGTTGAGTGGGCCACAAAAGATATTTCAGGTGTTTCTTTCTCAGATATTGAGATGAACGCTAATCTTTCTATTTACGATGGAATTCCCACCAGCGAGATCCACCAAATTCTAATCAAGTCTGCCAATGATTTGATCTCTACATCAGAACCCAACTATCAGTACGTTGCTGCAAGACTACTCAATATGCAGTTGCGTAAAGAGGTATGGGGTTGCGGTGACCATCCAATTAATTTCTTACTCTTGATAGAGAGAAACATTGACAATGGACACTACGACCCAGCTATCCTAGATAAGTGGACCGCTGACGATATTGAAGATTTAGAAAACTACATTAATCACGATAGAGATGATGACTTTACATACGCTGGGTTACAGCAGATGTTGGACAAATATCTAATTAAAAATCGTGAGACTAATCAAATTTACGAAACACCACAGTTTGCTTACATGCTTATTGCTATGTGTTTGTTTGATAACGTTAAAGAGGTACGCGATGCCTACGATATGTATTCTAGGTTTAAGATCAATCTTCCTACACCAATTATGTGCGGGGTGCGCACTGTGAAGCGTCAATTCGCAAGCTGCGTATTGGTAGATGTTGATGACGATTTAGACGGCATCTTCTCTTCTGTTCACGCTGTCGGTAAATATACAGCTAACCGAGCTGGTATTGGTCTCAATGTGGGGCGTATACGTCCTATCAATTCTCCTATCCGTGGCGGTGAAGTAATTCACACAGGACTTATCCCATATCTTAAATGTTTTGAATCGTCTGTAAAGTCTACCACACAAAATGGTATTCGCGGCGGTTCTGCCACGGTTCATGTTCCTTTTTGGCACTATGAGATTGAAGACGTTATGGTTCTCAAGAACAACGCAGGAACCGACGATAACCGCGTTCGCAAGCTAGACTACTCTGTTCAATTCTGCAAACTATTCTATGATAGACTTATTGCTAACGAGGACATTACGCTGTTTAGTCCTCACGAGGCAAAAGGTTTATACGAGGCTTTCGGTAACAACGAGAAGTTTGAAGAGTTGTACAAGAAGTATGAGAATTCACGTTTATTGAAGTTCAGAAAGAAAGTTCCTGCCCGAAAGATCGCTGAGGTTTATGCACGCGAACGCTTGGAAACAGGTCGTATCTACAGCATGAACATTGACTCAGCTAATCAACACGGAT